>OBEQ011723895.1_pt1 | contig 12455 bp, 13 predicted proteins | sample 1670901 | NCBI WGS metagenome assembly OBEQ01 (sample SAMEA104232315, study PRJEB22302) | groundwater metagenome | biome: forest; feature: aquifer; material: groundwater | place: USA | collected 2011-08-07 | depth 5.4 m | reverse complement strand
TCTGTCCGTTCCTGACATCTCCGGCTCGGTTCCCAGAAAAAGAGCGTCACTCACAAACACCACTACCCGCTCGTCAGAGTGACAAAAATCAGAGTAGGGCTGTCGCCCATAGAATAACAACCAAATTGAGAAGAGCTGTGTTTCGGACTTAAGCCTTGACATGTGAATATTAAGGTGTATGATCTAAAGGCACCTTGAAGACGGAGGTAGAAAAATGAGAAAGCAGGGTTTTGCTGGTCTTTTGTTTTGTTTCTTAACAATTTCTTTAATCGGTTGCACAATGAATGCAACAGAAAAAGTAGAACCTACTACTGTTTCTGGAATTACTCGAGTGCTTATGCACGAACCAGATCATTTTACGTTTTTAGTACCAAATACTAATAACAAAAAATTGGGTCAACTAAGAATCAGGACATACCAAAACCAAACAACTATAGTGACAGACCTACAAGACAATGAATCTATTAAAATCCAATATTTGTGTGGTAATCTCCGTGTAGCTTGGTCATGTGAATCTATTCCTCAAGATTTCTCTACCTGGAATGTTGATTTTGCAAGCCAACTAATAATTCATCTGCACTCCGCAAAAGATATAGATGGAGCTGGCTGGAATCATGGTAAGTTTGGAAGTGGTAATACTACCGTAGTACAGTAAGAATTTTTAAAATTGCGGTGCGATAACCTCGCACCTTTTTGTTTGCAAGAATAAGCAAAAGCCCTGCTCTGATTTTTATCATTTAGACGAGCAGCAGAAAGGAGGACAGGTAACTACCTATTATTACAAGTATTCCAATAGGAGGAGATAAAAATCAGAGTAGGACCGACGCTTTTTTGTGTTTGACACAATATAAAACCCATGCTACTATAAGCACAGTTTTTAGTTACTTGAAAAAGGGGCCTGAAATGATGCGACTGAATTGGTTGTTAACGGGCGTGGGGTTTGTCGTTGTAGTATTATTAACAATTATCATAGCCATCTGGTTCTGGCTTACCCTTGTAAAGCCGTTTCTAAAGAGAGAAACAGAACTTCCAAACACAGTAAAAGGATGGAAGGCGTTATTCTGGATTACGATGAGACGATGCCCTCGTTGTCATAAAGGCTTACTGGGAAACCGGCCATATGATGGTGAATTGTGGTGTCTGCCCTGCGGAGGTGCAAGAATCCCAAGGGGTATGATGAGAGCTCTCAAAGAAAATAAGCTGGCGTGTGATGAAAAGCGTGCTAAGAAAAGTGCAACATAAAGTTCGTCTGCTTGATGGGCGTTGATTAAGCGGTGCGATGATCTCGCACCTTTTTGTTTGCAAGAAAAGTAAGCAAAAGCCCTGCTCTGATTTTTATCATTTAGACACTTGGCAGAAAAGAGAACGGGTAATTATTTATTTGTATGGATACTCCAATAGGAATACGATAAAAATCAGAGCGGGACTAAGCGATCGTTTCTTGCGGAATACCTCAACAGTTTGATATACCGACTGCAAGCATGCTCAGTGCAAGCACTCAAAACAACCCTTATTTTAAGCCAATTTCTAGCTCTTTACAAAGTGATTAAAATTTGATATAATACAAGAGTAGGTGAGAACCTTAACATCGTCAGTCAAAAACCCCTTAAATGGGGCGGGAGAAGGAAAATGACCAGAATCGTTTCGCTCGTTTCGTTGGTCGTTGTACTCGTTCTCGGATCTCTGACTTCAGTTGAAGCTCAGGGAAGAGGACCATATCGTAACTACAACGAGGATTGCATCGTCGGGTCAACCGGCGGGGAATGTATAATTCCTGCTGCCGGTGGGATTTACGACAGAAGCAGAAGCTACTACGACCCCTACGGTGATCCTTATTACAATCGTGGGTATCCCTATCAGAGGCCTTTGCCTCAGGGGATCGAGATCTGTCGTTACGCGGAATGCGCCGGTCTTACTGGCACGTTCCACGCCGAGAAAGGCATGCTCCATTTTCGACCCTATGACGAAACAAACGATCGTCTAGGGACTGAAGCTGGTGGCGTTCTGGCTTCAGCTGGAGGCGCCGCTATCGGTGGCGTATTCGGAGGCAGGAAGGGCGCGGCTATCGGTGCAGTCGGCGGGGCTATTGCCGGAGGCATCATCGCTTCTCGGCATGCTCACGACAACTGTATCGTTATCGAGTCGGTTCGTTCTGCTCAGTTCCAACAGCGGATTGGGCAGGGCGGAATACCTGTTCCTTATCAGGAACAGGTTATGTCTCGGCCTGTCGCCGGACCGGCAGGTGGTTATGACGAAAGCCATGGCCCAGCCTACCGGCCAGGTAATCGTCCTGTTGTTAACTCGACTGCTAAATTTGTCGAGCTCTACGACGGCGACCGCAAGCCTGAAAATCTTGTCGGCGAGATGGCTCCAGGCGATTCATGGGATTTAGCAAAACCCATGCGTCGTTATCGGGCTTTCGCTGAAATTCCAAATCAGCGAGGGTCAAACAACGTAGATGAGATCAGTCCGGAAACAACTGACATCGGCTGGATTTTCGTCGAGCCGACAGTAGCTCGGCAAGGGAGGTAGTGATGGCGAGACTGAACTCGACACAGAAGCTAAAGGCCAACGTCGAACGAAACGAGGTTTTGCTCGACGTTGGCTGGAACAAGTTCAAAACCACCATGGTCTATCTGGGTGGTATTACCGTTCTGGCTTGGATCCTGTACGGAGGTTATCAGTGGGGGAAGTCAAACTCTCCCACGGTGGCTCCCAGTACAATTTCCTCGATCACCGCAGTACCGACACCGAAGCCTAAGGAGGTTCCGGTAACCACGCCGAGAGTTTCGGCTTCATCTTCATCGACGGCATCAACGCCGCCAGTGGTAGTGAAATTCCCCGAGCATCTGACAGTTGAGCTGAAAGAGATAACTCCTCCTCAGTCAGTGGTACAGCCACCGCCAGCACCGGTCGATCCAACTGCCAACATGACGCCGGCCGAGCGCCGGCGCTACGAAATCTGGGTGCAACGCAAGTAGCATCCAACCTTCTCCTTACCGACCGCACTTTCACCCGTCTCCTGACGGAATCCGAAAGTGCGGTTTTATCTTGAAAAAATCATAAAAAATGATAGAATTTTACAAATGATATATACTTCCAAAAGCCCGAAGGACACTAAGAAATTAGCTTCGAAATTAGCGAAAAAAACAAAGAGACTGTTCCATGGAAAAGCTGCTATCATTGCCCTGGAAGGGGAGCTGGGAGCGGGTAAAACAACTTTTGTCCAAGGATTTGCCAAAGCCTTTGGCGTAAAATCCAAAATAAAAAGCCCCACCTTTGTTTTGATGAAAATTTACAAAAAAAGGCCCTACGCCATATACCACATCGACTGCTACCGGCTGAAAGACTACAGAGATCTTCTACCATTGGGAATAAAGGATATTTTTAATAACAAAGACAATATAGTTTTGGTCGAATGGGCCGATAGAATAAGTAGGATACTGCCACCAAAACACACAACAATACACATTGACCACATAGATAGCAAAACAAGAAAAATTTCAATAAAATGAAAAAGCTGATTCTAATCGATGGCAATGCCTTGGTTCATCGAGCATTCCATGCCTTGCCGCTAACCCTGACCTCTCCCAAGGGCGTTATGACCAACGCCGTTTATGGTTTTACGGCTGTTTTGTTCAAGATGATCAAAGATTTAAAGCCCGACTATATTGCCGCCACATTCGATCTGGCCGGACCGACCTTCCGGCACGAAGAATTCGCAGAATACAAAATACACCGCGAAAAAGCTCCGGACGAGCTTTACAAACAAATACCTCCCATAAAAGAAATGCTGGGATTATTCGGCGTTCCTATCTACGAAAAAGAGGGTTATGAAGCCGACGACGTCATCGGCACCCTTTCTGAAGAGGGGAGCAAGGAAAAAAACTTACAGGTGATAATCGCCACCGGAGATTTAGACACCCTCCAGCTGGTAAAAGGCGATAAAGTGGTTGTTTTTACGATGAAAAAGGGGATTAATGACACTGTCATATATAACGAAAATGAGGTCAGGAAAAGATACGGCATTGATCCCGACCAGGTAGTCGATTACAAAGGATTAAAAGGCGACCCGTCAGATAATATCCCGGGCGTACCGGGAATAGGGGATAAAACCGCTTCAATGCTAGTCCAAAAATACGGAAATATAGAAAACCTGTACAAAAATATAGAAAAAAATAAAAAAATAGATCTAAGCCCGAAGCTTATCCAAAAACTTATAGATAACAAAGATCAAGCATTATTTTCAAAGAGACTGGCCACAATAATCAAGGACCTGAAGATCGATTTTAAATTAGAAAGTTCGGACTGGAATAAAAATTTAGACAAAGAAAAGATAGAAAAATTCTTCAAAGAGATGGGATTTTTCAGTCTGATAAAACGGTTACCCGAGCTTACCGGCGAGGCAATCACCAAAACCCCTGTAGAGAGTATGGCTGTCCAAGATGGCTTAAATTTAAATATTCAGACAGTATCAGGGAAATCGTCACTCCGATATGTCGAAATAAAAGATAAAGACGGCATCCAAGAATTAACAAATCAAATACTAAAGAACAAAAGAATGGCTCTAGGCACAGAAAATGATAATTTATATTTCTCTCCCAACAGTAAAAATCTATACGGCCTTCCCCTCAATAGCCTAGGAGGTTTTGCTGAAAGTATAAGAAGTTTCATGGAAAATGACCAAATACCAAAACTGGGGCACAACTTAAAGCCAGTTCTAAAAATCCTGGCCAAAGAGAAAATTCACTCAAGTGGGATTGAATTCGACACTCAAATTGCCGCTTATCTTTTAAATTCAGACATAAAAGACTACTCCCTTGAAAAGCTTTATTTTCTCGAGCTCAGTAAGGACCTGCCTTCGGACCCAAGAGAAAAATGGCTCGCCATCTGGGACTTAAAAGATAAGCTCTGGGAAAAATTAAAATCGAAGGATCTGGTCAAAGTATTTGAGGATATAGAGATGCCGCTGATAGAGATCCTAGCCGAAATGGAACTGAACGGGATTAAGATTGACACTAAATCGCTCGATAAACTATCCGAAAAAGTAAATAAGGAACTCCGGTCGCTGGAAAAAAAGATATATTCCCTGGCCGGAGGCGACTTCAACATAAACTCCCCTCAACAACTATCAGAAATTCTCTTTGAACGCTTAAAATTGACCGGCAAAATAAGGAAAACGGGCAAGGGCGCCCTATCTACAGCTGCATCCGAGCTCGAAAAATTATCCGAAGCCCACCCTATAATTGAGCTTATTTTAAGGTACAGAGAGCTCCAGAAGCTCAAAACTACATACATCGAACCATTCCCTCAGTTTTTAAATAAGAAAACCGGCCGCCTCTACACAACCTTTAATCAGACCGGCACTACGACCGGGCGGCTCTCGAGCCAAGACCCTAATCTGCAGAACATTCCCATCCGGACAGAACTGGGACAAGAATTCAGAAGAGCTTTTGTTTCGCCGGCTGGATACAAATTACTGTCTTCCGATTACTCCCAGCTTGAGCTTAGAATTGCCGCCCATATTTCCGGCGATAAAAAAATGACCGAGGCTTTCAAAAGAGGAGAGGATATTCATACCCGGACCGCCTCGGAAATTTTAGGCGTACCGGCCGACAAAGTCACCCAAGGCATGCGCCGAGAGGCCAAGACCCTTAACTTTGGCATTCTTTACGGCATGGGCCAGTTAGGATTCCAAAGAGCGGCAAAAGTAACAAGGGCTCAGGCCAAAGATTTCATTGAAAGATATATGAGGGAGTTTTCCGGTATCGCTCTCTACATGCAGAAAACCAGAGAAGAAGTAAGGGAAAAAGGATATGTGACGACTATCTTTGGCCGCCGAAGATACATACCCGAAATCCACTCGGGCATACACGAGTTGGTCCGCCAAGCCGAGAGAATGGCCATCAATATGCCCATCCAAGGAACTTCGGCAGACCTCTTAAAGTTAGCCATGATCAAGATACAAGATCTGATCCATTCCGATTACGATGATAACGATATAAAAATGCTTCTTCAGGTTCACGATGAATTGTTATTTGAAGTTAAAAATGACCTAGTAAGCGAGGCCGGAAAAAAAATAAAACATATAATGGAAAACGTCCACAAACTTGATATCCCGTTGACAGTCGATATTAAATATGGAGATAATTGGCGAGACATGGAACCTTTATAGGTTAGTTTTGTGAGACTAGGCACAAGGGCAGAACATATGACCCATGACGGATTTGAAGAAGAGATCTCTTTTATCCAGGAAATGATAAATAAGGTTGGCGCAGAGAAGATGGAAGCCCTCCACAGAACAGCGTGGGATATAATTGCCCAAAGCCTTAGCGGGGATGAGATAGAAAAGATGACCCAGATAATAAAGGAGATGCGCGATTCAGGAGTTATAGTCAGTTTCAGGCCAGATATCAAGATGGTGATAGTAGATTCTATGCCAACCATAGTACACTAGTTTTTGAGCCGATATTTGATAATATCGGCTTTTTGTTTTAATTTTAAGCCATGCCCGAACTGCCAGAAGTAGAGACAATCGTAAGAGAACTTCGGAAAAAGATAATCGGTTTGAAAATAACCGATTTTTGGGCTGACCGGGAAAAAGTAGTCCGGCAAGCCTCCGGAATCTCGAAATTTACTAAAGAAATAAAGAACAAAAAGATACTGACCGTAACCCGAAGGGCAAAGTATATAGTAATAGATATAGAGGGGGATAAGACGATCTTCATCCACCAGAAAATATCCGGGCATCTGATGTACGGAAAATGGAAAATGTCGGATAATGATTGGGTGAGCCTCATTCCCGGTCCCCTTAAGAACGACCGCCAAAACAAGTACATCCGCCTCATGTTCTTTCTTAATAACGGCTACCAGCTGGGCCTGTCTGACCTTAGAAGGTTTGGCAAGGTAGTCCTTGTTAAAGATAAAGATGTTTCGAACTTGAAAGAAATAAGGGACCTGGGGCCAGAACCATTAGATATAAAATTAAAAGATTTTACCGGCCTGTTTGCCAAAAAAAGGGGACGCTTAAAGCAAGTTTTGATGGACCCCGCCTTCATTGCTGGCATCGGCAATATATACGGCGACGAGATCTTGTGGGATTCTGGATACCACCCCTTGACCAGAGTAGAAAATTTGAAAGACAGAGACCTTGGAAAAATATTCCGCTCAATGAATAAAATATTAAAAAAGGCTATCGAGTACAAAGGTGACAGTATGGACGATTACAGGTTGCCGTCGGGAGAAAAGGGAGGATATCAGAATGTCCAACGCGCTTATCAGCAAACGGGTAAAAAATGCAGAAAGAACGACAGAGGCATCATTCAACGATTAAAGCTCGGCGGCAGATCGGCCCATTTTTGTTCAAAACACCAAAAATTAATATGAAAAGGATAAATATTAACACCCTCCTCATCATATTCGGCTGCATTGCCGTCTCTTTTGTGATTGTGTTCGTTGTCTGGTGGAATACTAAGATCGAGATAGTAAACGAGTTCAAAAACATTGCCATATTTTCTTCCGGAAATAAAAAAAATGTCTCCAGCATTTCCGGCCGGGAATGCTCAAATTACTCACGGCGCCCATTAGCGGTCATGCTCGGAGGCGACTTGGCGGCTAGACCGCTCTCGGGTATCGGTCAGGCCGATATGGTTTTTGAAATGCCGGTAGCCCCCAACGGGATAACCAGATTTATGGCCGTATTCCAATGCGAACAGCCGGCAGAGATAGGATCAACCCGGTCGGCCAGAGAAGATTTCATACCCTTAGCCGCCGGCCTCGACTCCATATATGTCCATTGGGGAGGGGAACGTGATGCCTTAACGAATCTAGATAGCGGTATTATAGACAATATAAACGCCCTTAAATACGACGGCACTGTTTTTTACAGAAAATCAGGCATCAAAGCTCCATATAATGGATTTACCAATATAGAAAGGCTTCTCGCTCAGGCAAAAAATTTAAAATACAGACTGACCGACACTTTTTCAGGCTATCCTCACTCTGATAGTTCTGGAAACAAAAGTATCTCGAATATAGTAAATGAGGTAGCCATTAACTATCCAGAATCTTTTAATGTGAAGTGGGTTTATAATGAAAAAGAAAATAATTACAAACAATATAGGAACAACGAACTTGAGTTTGATAAAAATTCCAATACAACGGTGACGGCTGATGCGGTTGTGGCCATGGAAACAACTTCTAAGTTTTTAAGAGAGCAGTACATCCAGGTTAATGTCCAGGGAGAGGGGAGTGCGGCTGTTTACCAAAATGGCAAAGTAACAATCGGCAAGTGGCAAAAGGATCCTTCTTCGATCAAGAGCAAACTCTACTTTTACGGTCAGGATGGAAAGGAGATACCCTTTGTCCCGGGCAAAATTTGGGTAGAAATAGTTATCAAATAAAATGATCATTTTTCTCTACGGTTCGGACGGATATCGCTTAAAACAAAACACCGAAAAGGTTATCGACAGCTATACCAAAAAATACCAAAGCGGTTTGAACCTTTTTGAGTTCGATTTTTCCGAGAATGAGAATACCGATAACTTGGAAAAATCAATAAAAAGCGTCTCGTTTTTCAACGAATTTAAGCTTTTAATAATTAAGAATTTCTTCGGCCGTAAAAATACGGTTTCCAAAATATCGGAGCTGATAAAAGCCTGGGATATTGCCAATGTCAAAGACATCATTTTGCTGGCCGTGGAAAATCAAAAGGAATCCGACATCGTTTCCAAAAATAAAGAACTGTTCAAGGTTCTCGTCCAAGATAAGAACATGGTCAGGGCTTTTGAGCCTTTAGCGGGTTCAAGGTTGTCGGACTGGGTAGAGAAAGAGTTTAATTCAAGAGGCAAGACAATAGACGCAGCCGCAACCGCTAAACTTATCGGCTTAGCCGGTAACAATAGCTGGAACTTAACAAACGAGATAGAAAAACTTGCTAATTATGCTGCGGGTATGGGCCAAAATATTATTAAAGAAAAAAACATGGCAATCTTAGTTTCTTCAAAAGTAAACCTGAGCATCTTTGACCTCATTGATGCCATTGCCGCTAAGAACAGGGTTCTATCGCTAGAACTGTTGTATAAAGAGCTGAAGACCGACCGCGATCCCCACTACATATTGTCAATGATATCTTACCAGTTCAGAAACTTGATGCTTATGAAATCCCTGAGTTCTAAAAATCTCCCCGCTCAAAGCGTTATTTCAAAATCCGGCCTCCATCCTTTCGCGGCAAGGAAGATATCAAAAAACATTGATAAATTCGGCGAAGATGAGCTTAAGAAGATATACAACACTCTCGCCGAACTAGACATCAGATCAAAGAGCGGTATAATCGACCTCTCAGATTCTCTTTCTAAGTTCGTCCTAGCTATCACCACTTAGACCCCTAATTTAGGGGTCTTGCTCTTGCACAGAAATAATTTATATGGAATTATTCCTGGTAATACGTACCTTAACATCATAATAGGAGAACCCGCATGTTTCTTAGAGAATGGAGCAATAAACAAACTACGTTAGTTGATCTTTCGACCATTTTAAGCAGAGAGGCTCGCATAGTAACTATCTTCAGTCAAATCATATCAAGTCAGCAAATCGTGGCTCCCAATAGCTTTCCCAGCGTTGCAGAAGATGTTCTTCTGTCACTGTGGGTTCTAGCCGGAGAAAGTAATGACCCAGTCAAGATTCTTATTAATAGTCCCGGTGGCGATGTAATGGCCGGTTTTACAATTATCCAAGCCATGAACCATTTGAAAGCAAAGGGGATTGAGGTTTGGACTGTGGACCTATGCCAATGTATGAGCATGGGAGGTATTATCCTTATGATGGGCACAAAGGGAAAGCGTTATGCTCTTGAGAATACTCTCGTTCACACCCATTTCGGCGGTAGGCAAATTAGCGGAAAGACCGAATCAGACGTTGATGAAGCATATCAACATACGGAAAAGGTAAATAAGACGATCTACAGATTAATCTCGGAAAATTCAACAATACCTGAATTTTATGTGAAAAAGAGAGATGAACTCGCTGACTACGATAAAAGAAAACTTACGGATCCAAATGAAAGAGTTAAACTTGTAAAAAACTTCCTAAATCACGATACATTTATGGATCCTGAAGAAGCAAAAGAAGCCGGAATTATCGACAAGGTGCTCTCTCCAGGAGACCCGATCATAGACCAGATCTATTCCGCACAGCGAGGTAAGTAAATGGAAAAGTGGCTTAAAGAAATAAACTACAAATTCTACTCCGGGGCATCACATACATTCCTCCTTCATCTGAACGTAGCCGATAACTTCCTGGCACCGACAAAAGAAGAAAAATTAGAGACCCTTTCGGCCCGGCTTGTATCACATTCGCCACTTTCGCAGGCTAAATTTGTGGCTTTTTATAACCTGGGCGAAGGAATTAAATTCGTTGATGATGAGATGGAATCAGAATTTCTACTATTTCTGGAAATTTTATTTCCCAAGAAACTGCATCCAGATTTGGGCAGTGGAAATGCGGCCGTAGAAGAATTCAAGAGTAAGCGCCGTAGCCTAGACTATGCCCTGGGATTATTTTCCTTACTTTTAAAGAAATCCTGGAAAGAAATTGCTCAATTAGCTAAGAAAAATAAAGAGCTCGAGGAATTACTAAAAATTCCAAAGAACTTTTCCGGCAAACCATTTTTTGGCGCCGTACTGGAATATGTTGAAACTATTATTCCTCCCAACTCAGCCAATGCCCCCTGCAAAGATGACCGGGGCTCTCTAGTCTCAATCCTTGTACTGGCGAAGGATCCTTCCATCCATTCGGCTCATAATGTTCTTTTCCTCTTGGCTGAGGGTTTGAGCTCGGTAACCAACCAGTTGTGCTCGGAAACTAATGGTATTGTTCCTATTAAAATAGATTTTCCTGATTTCAAAAACCGGGAATCGCTGTACAAGTGGCTTAGAAAAGATTGCCCGCCGAAACAAGAAGATCTCGACGCCACCAGATTCGGCCGTCATTCTGCCGGTATGTCCTCAAATGCCATTATCAGCCTAGTTGCAGAGATGTCTTTTAAATCAGAGCCCCTAACAATGGCTACCTTATTCGACAGAAAAAAGAAATTCATCGAAGACCAATCGGGCGGATTACTTGAAGTAATGAGACCGCTCTGGGGTATTAAGGCTATCGGCGGACTTGATGAACATAAAAGATATATAATGGACGTGGTTAAGCTCATGAAAGCCAATAATTTTTCTTCAATACCTATGGGAATCATGCTTCTTGGGGCACCCGGTACGGGTAAAACTGTTTTTGCTCAAGCCATTTCCTACGAAGCCGAGCTCCCATTCGTATCCCTGAAAAATATACGAGAGGTTTGGCACGGCCAATCGGAAAAAAATCTTGATTTCGCTCTTGAGCTAATCATGGTCTTGGCGCCGGTAGTAGTATTCATGGACGAAATTGACCAGGCAATGCAGGTGCGATCAAGTGCCCCCTCCGGAGACTCCGGGGTAAGCCAAAGACTTCAGGGAAAACTATTCCAATTCATGGCCGATACCGATTTACGAGGCAAAGTCATGTGGATTGCCGCATCAAATAGGCCCGACCTAATCGATCCGGCATTACTTCGACCGGGAAGGTTTGATAAAAGGATTCCCTTTTTTCCTCCGTCCACCAAGGAAAGAGTCGAGATCTTCAGGGCCATTATTCATAAGAATAGGGTCGTAGCTGAATCCCAAAATACTCCATTCCTTGTTGAAGATATAAAAGATGAGACTATAAAAGAATTTGCGCGACAAGCTCACTGCCATCTTGCAGACGGACAGGTTGCGAAATGCAGCATCGATGAATTTCACTCCATAACCGGATTAGATGTGGATAAAGATAATGATGACGAGATTTATTTTACCGGCGGACAGTTGGAAAGCATAGTCGTAGACGCCAACTTCCTTGCTAGTCTGGATAATAAACCGCTAAGCAAAGAACATCTTTTCAAGGCTCTAGAAAATCATTTGCCACCGACGGAAATACATGAATATCAGCAAATGACCGAATTAGCCCTTAGGTACTGCAACGATGTACGATTTATCCCCAAAGAGGGGAGGTGGTATAAAACCGCCCGACGCCTGGGAATAATCCGGGCAAGCAATACGGCGAAGCCCATCCTTTCTGACTAAAAACAAGCTCCAAATAGTTGGGGCTTTTTTATTTGCAAAAATATGCAATTTATCGTATAAACTCTAGTATTCAGCTCTTTTAAAAAAGGACTATTCGTGGGAAATGAGGATTTGAGGAATCTCAGATATGTTCACTTTGACCAAGAACACTCGGTTAATCCCCAAGATGTAACGAAAATTCGCAAGCTTCTTCCCCTAATAAATAAATTTGGTAAAATGCTCGGCGTAAAAGTAATAGTAGATATTCCTAACGGCGCATTTAGCCGCCGGGAATTCGCAAGCTGATGCTCGAGTCAGCGCTGTTTGGCC
>OBEQ011109898.1_pt1 | contig 12455 bp, 17 predicted proteins | sample 1670901 | NCBI WGS metagenome assembly OBEQ01 (sample SAMEA104232315, study PRJEB22302) | groundwater metagenome | biome: forest; feature: aquifer; material: groundwater | place: USA | collected 2011-08-07 | depth 5.4 m | reverse complement strand
CGACATGACGCTCTCCTCCCTCTCTAGATGGGTTAACCAACCTCGCCCAGTTTTCCCCACCATCAAAAACCTGTCAAATTTTTTGAATAAATCTAATCCCACTCCTGTTTTTTCCGTTTTGATTTGATGGCGCCGCGATGTTTTTTCTCCGTGACGCGTCTTTCTTGCGAACCCTTGGTTGGACGGCTTGCCACGCGTTCTATTTCCGGTGTGAGAGCTTCTGCCACGCGTTCATTGAGGCGCGCGATCACCATTCTTTTGTTCTGCGGCTGTGAGCGCGTCACGTCGCAAGACAACACGACTTCCCCCTCCTCGTTGGTTTTAAAACGAGTTTGTATAATTTTTTTTTCTTCCATCGTAAACCCCGTTGAGCTCTCTACATGCCAACGCACCTGTACCTTGCTCGAAACTTTATTTACATTTTGTCCGCCCGGACCGGAAGATCGAACAAAAGAAAAATGAAGTTCGCTCGCGGGAATTTCTCGACGTGTCATGAATGGATCGCTCCATCCTCGTTCAAATGGAGACATGAAAATTTATTTTTTTGGTAAAAATTTACTGCAACCGGAACTCAACTTTTCCATTTCGCTTACGGACGGTTGGGAACCGTTCAAAATGATTTCGTTCGCGCGCTTTTCCCCCAAAATTTTTATAGCGCAGGCCTTAAGCTCCGGAGAAATCTGGTCTTGCCCTTGCGATCCCGAGCCCCCTCCTCCCATCATAGGCAAAAAAGAACCCATCATTTGTGAAGGCCCGCCATTTTTTACAAACACAAATCCGGCAAACATGGCGATGAGGATCCCGATACCAATCAGAGACCAAATTAAAAAACAGATGGAAGCAAGGACGCGAAACAAAGTGTTCATAGGGAGGAAGCACGAATCAAGAATTAGGAATCAAGAATGATGAGTAATGAGTAAAGCCACTATATCATACTACGTAAATCGTGTGACGAAAAAAATAAAGACGGTGCCGATGATCGTCAACCCGATCAGCTTGAACGAACTGTGTTTGCTATGCGCTTCCGGCAAAATGTCGCTGATGCCGATGTAGAGGAGAAATCCGGCAAAGAAACCCAGATACCAAACCAAAAAATGTGGAGAGACGTGAAAAAATAAGGTTGATGCTGCGCCCAGAACCGGAGTCACAGCATCTAACAGTAAAAATAATTTGGATTTTTTTGCCGTATTATTGTTGCTCAACATGAGCGTGATGGTATTCATGCCGTCCGTAAAATCATGAGCAATGACAGCGACTGCGACCAAAAGTCCGACAGCTGGATTGATCTGAAAACCCAAGCCGATGCCAACGCCATCCATAAAACTGTGACCGGCCAAAGCAAGGGCTGACAAAATGCCCACATGCGGATGTTTGTGATCGGCGTAATCCCCTTCGTGCGCGTGGTGGATGACAATGGCTTTTTCCAAAATATGAAATAAAAGAAAACCGATGACGAGCGCGATCATCGGTTCGATGGATGGAAAATGGTTCTCGCTCACCTGATGGATAATCTCCGGAAAAATATCAAAACTGACGACCCCGAGCAGCACTCCTGCGGTAAAACCCATGATCAGATGAAGTTTGGTTTTAAACCGAATCGCAAACAACCCACCGATGAGGGTGGAAAAAAATGTGGCTATGGAGAGGAGAATGGGTTGCATAAGGATGATGAATCGATGATGATCCTTCACTAAACTTCAATATACTGCACTCTTCCGACTTCCCCTGTTTCTAGTCTGACTTTGATGCCTCGTGGATGTACGGACGCGCTGGTTAAAATATCTTTCACAATTCCGCGCGTGGATTTTCCCGTTCCTTGATCTTGCTTTTCGACGATGATCACGGGCAAGCCCGGGTGAATGTCTTTGCGAATGGTCCCATCCATACGCTTTATCTACACGACACGACCGTAATCATCTTGAAGACGAACAACGTCATCAACCTGTGCGGTAGACGCTTCAAGAATATCACATCCACCCTCGCCTGCCTTGAGTCGATGCTTTGTTCCCGGATGGACACGAAACGATGATCCTTCGGTGAGGGGTTCGTCCAACAAGACGCCATCCTTTTCATAAACCAAAAACGCCTGTCCCTTAAAACAAAAAATGGTTTCATCTTTTTCGACATGATACTGCAAGCTTAACTGACACCCTTGATTGATGTGAATGATTTTACCGACGTAATTTTCCGCGTGAGCAAACCACACCTCATATCCCCAAGGTTTATCAACACGCTTCGGTTGAAAAAACATAAAAAGAAAAGCGCCCGTCTATTTTATCCCTTGTGTTTGAAGGTTGAGAAAAGGCAATGCCCCGCCAGGAATCATTTGCGCCGGCAAATGCCCGTCCCATTTTTCCACGGCTTTTAAATTTACATATGATGCGCCGCCCTGTTGCTGAATGGCCTGCGCCTGAATCTTGATGGCTTCGGCTTCAGCCGTAGCTTGTGAGACACGCTGTTCCGCTTCAATTTTGACACGTTTTAAGTCATTACTCGCTTTCTCCGCATTTTGTTGCGCGACCTGCTTTTGCTCAATCGCCGCTTCATACGCATCGGAAAATGTTTCATTGACCAACGCGTATTTGGTCACAAGGAATGTGTTTGGGATGGCTTGTCGAAAAGCTGATTCGATCTCGCTCGTCACTTCTCCGCGCTTGGAAAGAAGTTCTTCCGCGCTATATTTGGCAACCGTCTGCTTTACCGCCGCCTCAAGGTTGGGTTGAAGAATGCGACTCTCGGCATCCAAACCATATTGCTGATAGATCAACCCGACTTCTTTTGGATCCAAATTGTAGTTCACCACCGAATGAATTTTTACATTCTGCAGGTCGTGAGAGTATGCATCAGATGATTCAATCTCCAATTTCTGTGTCTGTACATCCATCTTTACAACGGATTGCGCGATCGGAATTCGCACATGAAGACCGGGATCAAGTATCTGTCCGTTAAACGCTCCCCAATTAAGCACAACCCCTCGCTCGCCCGCCGCAACCGTGACAAACGGGTTGAGAATCAAAATAAAAATAACACAGATCACACCGACCACGGCACCGATAATTTGCTTTATATGCATACATCTGAAAAATGGATTAGAACCTCTGCTCAATGTTATATCAGAAACCCCCTTGGGATTCAAGGGGGTTCTGTGACTCTTCGCCTAGAAAATTATTTGGATGGAATAACCTTTCCAACAACCACCGTGCCGGTCATGCCCGGATGAATGTTGCAATGGTATTCATATCGTCCCTCGGCGCTAAACGTACGGTGGTAGGATTCCCCGGATGTCAGATTTCCCGAATCCCACAGAAACGCTCCACTCACCCCCGTGACCGTGTGACTGGTCTTGCCCTTATTGGTCCAAATAACGGTGTCCCCAGGATTGATGGCGATCACCTTAGGTGAGAACGCAAAATCCTTGATCTCGACCATGACCGAGACCGGAGCGACTTTCTTTATCTGCTCCGAGGTTGGTTCGGGAGCGGGAGGTTGCACACTAGGTGGTGCAACCGGGGAAGGGGCTGGGCTCGGCGCGACCGTCGTAACGGTTGAACCCGCACAGCCCGCACCCATAACTGCGACGAGTAAACCAAGAAAAAGGATTTTACGCATATGGCTTAAAAATAAAATGGATTAATGGTTATTATGATAGCAGCTATCTTGATCAACGTCTCTTTTCATTTTTGGATGAGGGTGCTTTTTAAAGGAATACCGTTAGCCCAATAGCCACCTGTGGCACTGTCCGTCAAGAGATCATAGGTGGAGCGATCCCAATATGAAACGAGGTCGGCGGACACAACGATGGTTCCATCATAGCTATCACCCGGATGCAATGCGCCAACCGGCTCGCTGTTCACCGTAGGGTGTCCGGGCGAGACCCACACCTGTCGTTTGTCCAACAAAACGAGATGAACAACACGATGCGTTTCCGGAACAGGTGTGCGAGAAATCCGAATCACCGTGCTCACAACTCGTTCACCTCGCGCATCAAGCGACCACACGCGCATACCGGGCGTAACGTCTTTGACGCTTACCTCGCCGGATGGTGTTGCGATAAGCGTGTTCGAGGCAAGACAGATCGGACACATCCGCGGTTTTTTAGCGAACGCATCGGTCTGACAATGATACGGCGCGGGCGGCTCGCCTTCTCGTACCACCGGTGGCCCACAATCTTGAATACATTGGTACCCTGAACCACATCTGGCATCGCCAGGACCGTCGCAGCTCTTCCCAACAGGATTCGGTGTTGGCGGAGGTGTAGGCGCCGGCGCCGGGCAAGCGGTGAATTCACACTTTGGTCCGGTACGACCCACAGAGCTCCCATCCGGACATTGCTTGGCTTCCATTGTGCAAGCCACCGTTCCGGGCGGAGATATTATTACGGATTTTTCACAACCAGCAGCCAACAAAACTGCGGCAAAAAGAGCAGGCCCGAACAGGATCATGACATATCGATGCATATACAAACAAGATAAACCAAAATCCAACTCCTTGCGAGCCACAGAGAACACGTACGCTTATCAATGACCGTGGCGCGCAATCCATTCACGAATCACTTTTTCCTGATGGGGTTTAATCAGATTGCACCACAGCTCTGGATGCAACTTTTCTTCTTCATGGTACTCATCAAGCGTCATCCAACGAACATCCACAATCTCCCCATCGTTGAAATGCACGTCTGCCACGGTCCCATCAAACGGATAAATATATTTCGCCGCACGCGGCGTCTCCTCAAAAAGAAATAACTTTTCAGGATCTGCCTTGATTCCTGCCTCCTCTTCTAACTCTCGAATAGCCGTCTCATGGCACGTCGCGCCGACAGGCACCTTTCCCCCAAAAACAGACTGCCACTTTCCCGGACTGCCTTTTAAATGTTCCGACCGCTTGGAACAAAGAATCTGGCCTTGCATATTTATCACCCATACCAAACCCACGGCATGATACGTCTCATATTCAGGATGATCCCAAATCCATTGCCGTGTATGCGGCTCAACCTCATCGCCATTCTTATCAAATAAACGCAGGAGTTCATCAGGTGGCTCTGGATTTTTATAGCTCATGTGGTTGATGGGGTCAGGTCCAAATTCTGATGAAACGTTAGAATTTTTATCAAATATCCACCATGAAGCGATGGGGACCTGACCCCGATCCCCCACGTTATTGACAACCTGGTGGTCGAACGACGTGATGTTAGCTCGGCTTATTTCTTTTTCTCTCTGCCAGCGCACGTGTAAGAGCCTCTCTTTTTTCCGGATCTTGGAAAGACTCCTTAAATTCTTGCGCAGTTAGGGTCATCTCCGCAGTCCATTCATGGGAAAAATCAATCCGTTTGAATTCGGTTGGACGTTCTTGAAATGGATGTTCCGTGGTGCGTGGTTGCATGTATCCCACCCGCCCATCTCTCTCGACTCTCTCAAGCCGGTCCAATGAAACACCAACCACGCTATTGCGTTCCTCTGCCGATAAAGAACCCGTTATGCGCACATTCCACATTTCTTGACCAAAAAGAAACATGACCTGCAAAATCCCCTTGGATGGAGCATCAGCAAAAAATCCGTAAGATGTTTCATATTTTTTGCACAACTCCCTATCCGCTGATTTTGAAATCGCAAATCTTGAGACGGTAAAATCTACCTTTGGATAAAGCTGATTTCTTGCGATGAGCCAATCGGCAACCCATGTTGGGACTTCATCGTCTTTAATAACTGTCCCAAACCCGATTTCTTTTTTGATAAACATAATCTTATTTTTAGTTTATATCCAAATCTAACCAGTTGATGGGGTCAGGTCCCAAATTCTTATCAAGAGTTAGCAGAGTTTTTAGAAAATATACACCGTGAAATAATTGGAACCTGACCCCAAGCCCTCCGTTATTCCTTCGTAATCTCACCCAGTTTACGAGGCAGATACATTTTCAGCATCTCATCCATGTGCTTGTCTTTGTTCCGGATCCAGCTCAAAAGCATCGCCGCATGCTCCTGTTCTTCACGCATGTTGTGCAAAAGAATCTTCTGAAGATTCTTGTCAGAACAAGCATCCGCACGCTGCCGATACCAATCCACCGCCTCGAATTCCTCGCGAAGTGAATCGATAGCCCGCTTCATATCGAGGGTTTCCTTAGACAATGCCAACCGATCTTCGTGAAGCATAAAGTTAGGGTAAATTCCTTTTTATATCTAAAAAATTTATGAATAAACTTATTATAGAAGCGAACAATGAAGGATAGCAAGGGCACCTCGATTTCAAGGCTTTGCTTGGTTGTGTCCGCGAAGACCTTGAGCAGATTCGACGGAATAATCGTCCGGGTTGATGGGGTCAGGTCCAAAATTCTGATAGCAGCTATTCTTAGGGACGTCTTGCTTATACCGGATGTCTATTATTTCCTTAGATTTCAGTGGTATGATCCTTACTATGAAGAAATATACTCTGGGCTTTATATTCAACGCCTCTTTGGAGAAGGTACTGCTTATGCATAAGCTCAAACCGGATTGGCAGGTGGGAAAATTAAATGGGCTGGGTGGAAAATTGGAAGATGGAGAAGACGGGATCCATGGAATTCTACGAGAAATAAAAGAGGAGGCTGGATTGAATACGGAAGTATCGGGTTGGACCTACGTTGGGACGTTCCGCTCCACGACGTGGGTGATGGAAGTATTCGGCTACATCTACAAAGGAGACATCAGGGATGCGAGAAGTCTTGAAGAAGAGCAGGTCGAATGGTTTGACGTAGAAAAACTCCCGAAGAACGTCATAAGCAATCTCCATTGGCTCATCCCCATGACATTGGACAAATTACAACACGGAAAATTTAAAGAGGCTATTGTTGAGTGTTGAGATGGCGATCGAAAAATTTCGTGCCTGCCACATAAGCTTTAACGAAAAAACCCTACTTAAAAAGTAAGGCTTTTACGTGGGGTGCCTGATGGGAATCGAACCCACGTGGCCGCTGCCACAGAGCGGTGCTCTACCATTGAGCTACAGGCACCATAGAACATCAAACATGCGGCCGCAGAATAACCTGAAAATCATTTTTTGACAAGCGCCATGGCCGTGCCACGTGAATCCCGCGAAAGCAAAAAAGGGGAGCCCCGTAAAATCCCGCGTTGCGGGATCACGGGGCACGTAAAAATCCCTGCTTTCGCGGGATTTTTACGTGGTGTCCCCGGTTGGAATTGAACCAACATCAGCGGCTTAGAAGTCCGCGGCACTATCCATTGTGCTACAGGGACGCGGGGGTAGGGTATAGCGGTTAGCGTATAGCGTCTAGTCGGGCGCGTTCCCACTTTACGCCAAACGCTACACGCTTTACGCTCTTTCAATACCCCGCCTTTCGTTTATTCTTCAAGTGCTCCTCGTAGGTTTTGGCATACAAAACCTTCCCCTGTCGATCGGTGAGAAAAAACCAGTACGGTGATAGGGTAGGTTCAAGCACGGCTCGAAGAGATGTCTCTCCGGGATTATCGATCGGACTTGGAGGCAGCCCGGGATATTTGTAAGAATTATAACGCGAATCAATGGCGAGATCAGCGGCGGTAGACCGTGAACGGTTTGAACCTAGGAGATAGGTGAGCGTTGCGTCGCTCTGAAGAGCCATGCCGGCTTTGAGTCGTTTAAGAAAAATTCCAGCGACCAGTTTGCGATCTTCCGGGCTCCTCACTTCGCGTTCCACGATGGAAGCCAGTATCACCACCTCATCTAAAGTCTTAAGCGGGGCTGATGATGATCCGATCGACGCTCCTCCAAAGCGATCCTGAAACTCATGTAACTGTTTTCGTACCAATCCTTCGGGAAGCTGGTCATCCCATACGCGGTAGGTGTTGGGAAAAAGATACCCTTCGAGCGAACGGTCCCCTGGTAAAGATTTCAAAAAAGGAAATTCCGCGCGCCACTTCTCATCAAAAGCTTGTGCGTTGATCGAACGCCCCATGTTTATCGCGCTTCCCGTTGACGTGACCTGTTTTTCCTGCAGAAGATATTTTATTTCATCATCCACGGTCCATCCTTCGATGATCGTCAACTGACTTTCGTGGCGCGGTGGTAGAGGCGGAGGTCGAAAAAATCTATGGTAAATCCACAGCGCGAAAAAAAATCCTACGATCAAAACCCCCAACCACAAAATTTTCTTCATGTCTCACGATGCGTAATTTTTTTCCACCAAGATCGTTCCAGATCTTTTGCGCGAATCGCTCGATGAATATATCTCACCATGCCAAAAGAAATGAGTCCGACAATGAGCCCTCCTAAAACATCCGACGGATAATGCACTCCGGAAGCGACACGACCGAATGCGATGAACAGAGCCACGATAAATCCGATGATCCCCAGAGAAGGATTGCCGTAGGCAAGCGCGCCGGCGACCGCAAAGGCGGCGGACGCGTGTCCGGAAGGAAACGCAAATACGGATACCGGGGGTGGGATCAACAGTGCCACCTCACCCGTGAGAAATGGACGCAAACGGCCGATGATCCGGCTCAAGATCGTGGCGATCGAAAGCGCCAAAAGAGCGGCCCAAGCCGCTTCGTAGGCCGCGTGACGCAACACCTTATTTTGTTTTGGAATACCGGTCGCCGCCACTAAAACGACAAAAACAAAAATCAACCAACGAGCGCAAAACACAATAATGGCGTGGCCGACTGGCCCCTGAAAAATCGTCTGTAAACCTCGAATGATTTGAAGTTCGCCTTGCATACAACACATTAAAACATAAAAACATGAAAACAGGCAATCAAAAAAAACAGTAAATCAATAAATCAGGGAGCGAGATCACGTGTTCATGGTTTTTTGTTTTAATGTTTTATTGTTTTAATGTTTTTATGTTCTTCGTTTTCGGCTCAAAAGCGCACCATTTGGCGACCGGGCAACGCCAACACTGCGGAGTTCCTGGGCGACACACATCGCGTCCAAATTGGACAAATGTTCGATTGAGCTCCCCCCATAATTTTTTCGGCACGAGATCTATCAATTCCTGTTCGACTTTCTCCGGCGTTTTTCCCTTGGCCCAGCCCAAACGATGCGCGATGCGAAACACATGCGTATCCACAGCCATAGCCGGTTTTCCAAACCCGTACCAAAGGACGCAGCTCGCGGTTTTTCGACCAACGCCCGGTAAAGTCAGCAGATCATCCATGGTTGAGGGAACCTTGCCGCCGTACACCGAAATGATGCGACTGGCAAGCGACTTAATGGCTTTTGCCTTATTGCGATACAACCCAATGGACGAAATTTTCTCGGCGATATCTTTGACATTCGCGCGTGCCAGATGCTTGAGCGTCGGAAACGTTTTCCGAAGTCCCGGATAAACTTTCAGCACCTGTTCGTCCCTCGTACGCGCAGAAAGTAATGTCGCGATGAGCGTGTCCTCCGGATTTCCAAAATCCACCATGCCTTTTGCAGCATAACGCCGCATCAATGCTTGAATGATTTGAATAATCTCTTTCATACCTACAAGCCTACCTCCTACTTGCCTACCAGCCTAAATAAGCGCCTGTCCCGTCATATCCGATGCGGGCGGAATCTCCAACAGCTTGCAAATCGTGGGCGCCACGTCCGCTAACATACCGATGGGCGTCGTGAGAGAAAGATCGCCACCAATCACATCTCCGCTCGGCGCCTGAATTCCCTCATACGCTTTGCTGATAATCACCAAGGGAACCGGGTTGGTTGAGTGCTCCTTATCCATGCCACCGGTCACTAAATTCTTGATCTCTTCCGCATTCCCATGATCCGCGGTGATCACAACAGCTCCCCCAACGGCCAAAGCCGCTTCCACAATCTGACCGATCGCTTGATCTACCGTTTCGCAGGCCGCGATAGTTGCCGGCTCATTCCCCGTATGCGCTACCATGTCCGGATTGGCAAAATTCATGACGATAAAATCGTACGTTCCCGCAGAAATTTCCTTGACCACCCGGTCGGAAAGCAGAAGCGCGGACATGGCCGGCTCTTGATCGTAACTGGAAACGCGCGGGGAAGGGATGATCACACGATCTTCGCCGGGAAACTCTTCTTCTCGCATGCCGTTGAAAAAAAACGTGACATGAGCATATTTTTCCGTCTCCGCGATGTGCAGTTGCCTAAGTCCGACGTCAGACACGACTCGTGCTAAACAGGTTTCAATGGTGTGGGGTGGAAACGCGACCTCGACCGGCAGATCTTTTTCATATTCTGTCATGGTCGCGAATAAAAGATCGGAAATATATTCGCGCGGAAATTTATCAAAGGCCGGCAGCACAAATGCCTTGGTTAATTCACGCGCGCGATCAGGACGAAAATTAAAAAAGATCACACTATCCCCTGCCTCGATTTTGGTGAGCGGAGCGCCGCCCGATGCGATCACCGTTGGCACAAACTGTTCGTCGTAAATTCCTTGCGCATACGAAGCCTGAATCGCGGCCGAGGCGCTTTCCGCTCTCGGTCCATCGCCGAGCGCCATGGCGCGATAGGCTTTTTCGATTCGATCCCAACGGTTATCTCGATCCATGGCATAGTAACGACCGGAAACCGTGGCAATTGTGCCAACCTTCAATTCTACAATCTTGTTTTCCAACTCTTGGATAAATCCCGCGGCAGCATTGTACAGAGTATCGCGACCGTCGAGCATCGCATGAATAAATACCCGTTCAAAATTTTCACGGCGACACAGCTCAAGCAACGCATACAGATGTTCTTGTGAGGCATGCACCCCTCCGGAAGACACAAGACCCATGAGGTGCAACTTCCCTTTGGTTGTGGTGACGTGGGCTAAGGCTTTTTTAAAAGCGGAAATTTGATAAAACTCTCCACTCTGAATCGACAGGTTGATGCGCGGGAGACTTTGATAAAAAATGCGACCGGCGCCGATCGTTAAATGCCCCACTTCGGAATTTCCCATTTCGCCCCAAGACAATCCCACGGCCTCTCCGGAAGCCTGAACCGTCATAGCCGGATAGCTCCCCACATATTTATGAAAATTCGGCATGCGTGCCGCAAACACAGCATTCCCTTCTGATGGCGGTGCCACACCAAACCCATCGATGATGATTAAAATGACCGGCTTAGGACGGGGCATGCGCTATAGAGTAGAGGATGGGGCTTGACTTGACAAAAAGAGTATTTTTGGGGTATATTGATCCCTTCTCTAAAAAGCCTAAATATGGCTAAAATCAGGGAAGATTTGCACCATCACAATCTGGCGGTGAAAACCGCTTGAAAATAAACGAAGTTTCCGTCCAACGCGAGGAGAAAACGCCATGAAAATCCGGATTGTGTTTCTGGAGGAACCCGGATCGGTGTCGCCTCCCCGCGGGGAGATGACGATCGATGTGGGAGAGTTGCCGATCATCATCGGCTCGAATGCGAGCGCACAAGTTCGCATCAACAACACGAGTGTCGAGCCGCGACACGCCACTCTGCGGCTGGACAGGACGGAGCGCACGAAGCTGGTGATCATGGACGTGAGCCGGAACGGTATCCTGATCAACGGCGTGGAGGAAGGTGGCCGGACCGAAATCAAGTTCGGCGACGTCATCAAGATTGGCGACATCTCGTTCAAGATCGAGGAGCCGCTGGAGGAAGATGCGGGAGACGCGGTTGAAGACGAGGAGGAAGTCGTCAGTGATCCTGCTGCGGCAACCTTCCGTTCATCTCCGGCTCCTGCTCCGCCTAGGGTGACACCGCCCGATCCCAGGGCAACGGCAAAAACCATGTTTCCGGACCACGACGCATGGAATCTGCCGGATCCCCCTGCCGCACCTCGGCCTGATCCGATTCCGGATCCGTTCGGGGCGATCAGCAGCTCCGCGACTCCGGCCGCTTCCGGATCGAGCTCGAGCGTTTCGGTTGACGCTCCGACGATGGTCACGAGAAGAGTCATTCTCGATCCCCCTCGTGCGACGCCTGCTACACCGATTCCGGTGGTGCCTCCGGCTGCGACTTCCGCACCGGCTCCTGCTCCGACGCCCACTCCCACCCCTGCCGTAACTCCGAGGAGTGGCCCGTCCGGAACTCGGGTGGGTATGGCAGGGCCCGCGGCACCGGCAGCAACACCGACCGCCAAGGTCATGCCGGTAACTGCTGCACCGCGGCGTTCGATTCCTGCCAGGATCGGAGGATGGCTCTGGAAAAGACTCCAGATTTCCTGGTGGTACACGGACGGAGTCAACGTCTTTCTCTACCTCGTGGCAGGCTTCTTCGCCCTCCTCCTGGTGAAGTGTGGATCCTGCATCATGGACGATCAGAAAGTGCATGAACGCTCTTCGCAGCTCGTGGGAAACACGTCCCAGCCGGCGCCCATGGAGGAACCGACACCTCCACCCACGCCCAAACGCGTGTGCAAACCGGCCTGCGACGTGCAGTCGGATTGCCGGGCGGTCAAAAGGTGGGAGTTCCCCATCTTGACGAGCGACCACCTCGGGCAGGGCAGGTACGACTGCTCCATGCTCTCCGCCATCCCCGTGAATCCGCAGGGACTGGAAGACCGT
>OBEQ011148829.1_pt1 | contig 12456 bp, 11 predicted proteins | sample 1670901 | NCBI WGS metagenome assembly OBEQ01 (sample SAMEA104232315, study PRJEB22302) | groundwater metagenome | biome: forest; feature: aquifer; material: groundwater | place: USA | collected 2011-08-07 | depth 5.4 m | reverse complement strand
CCGTGGTCAACATGACCCATGGTTCCAACATTAACGTGTGGTTTACTTCTGTCGTACTTTTTCTGTTCTGCCATATGTTCCTTTGGGCAATAAAAACCAGCTCGTCCAAAGCTGGATGTTTAATATATTACAATAGATTCACAAAAAATGCAAGGGTTAAATTTACTCTAGTCCGGGAAACCATTTTTTTGCTTCTTCAGCCAAACTTACCTCTTCAGCTATAGCGACATCTGTCCGTGCTTTTCTTTCATCAGATATTCTTTTATCTTCTAGATCTTTCCGCACCTTTAACTCTGCCTCTCTTTTTTTCTCCTCTGCCTCCCTAACTTTATCTTCGGCCACTTTTAGGTTCAAGACTGCTCTCGCTTTTACTTTTGCCAAAGCCAGTAAACCTTTGTACATCTTAAGTTCCTCATAATCATTCTCTCTGCCACTCTGTAATCTGGTTAGCGCTTGTATTACCTCAGGCTCTCTGGCATATTTTGGGGGCAGATCTAAAAGTATTCCCTCTGTTTTACCTTCTCTTAAAACTCTAGCCAAATTCACCAAAGTAATTTCTTCCACCAATTCCGGAAATCTAGATTCAATTTCATCGTTTCTAACAAATATCTCGTTTTCCAGGACTTCAGATGCGCTATCAAATAAATCGTCCCCCACCTTATTTCTCTGGTGAAGATAAGAGCTGGCTATGGCTACTCTAACGCTGAGATCAAGATCCTCTAAAGTTATCAGCATTTCCAAACTATGCTCAACGACTTCAGCTACATTTCTCTTTTTCTCCTCACTCTCATCTACTTTATCTCCTAGCCCTGCTGTTTCATTTTTTTCCAGTATGGCCAAACCTAAATCTCTCAATTCTTCATTTCCATGATTCAGTAAAAAAATAAGGGATTCACTGTAAATCACTCTCTCCGGTTGGGCCAGTCGGCTTCTGGCACGACTGGATACAATTATCTCCGGATCCATTATGGTCTCTGCTAAAATTAGCTGGGTTAATGGATGATCAATAGCAGAAAGACCATTCACTATATCTACCCGGGCGAACATTGCGCCGGTCCTCTCACTGCCTCTTAAAATTTTTAAAGTCTGGTCTGCAGCTTCGGCAATTTCCTCTTCAAGTCCTTTGGTCAAGGCAGAATCACGACAAGAGCTTTCAAATTGATCACTGGTAGTTCTAATTAGTCGGGGCAGGTCATTTAACTTTTTAAGATGTTCCAGAGGGGATATTTGACGTTCCATATTTGCTCGACTTATAATCTATCACAAAGAGTTTAAAAATTCAACAGTAATTTAAGTTAGCTTTGCAAGGTGAGACCTTTTGTGCCTAAAATCACTTGGAATATACTAATTGTTTACCGATGTCTCGAGGCGGGTGGGGGAGTAGTGGGCATCGAGGAACCGAAAAACTCACCATTAGCAATATGGTCATCGAACCAAATATATGCGTCGGTAATGCTATAGGCGCATCTCTTAAGAAAACGGGTGAGCATAGGCGGTTTTGGACTTTCAGAAGAGTCTAATATCTCGCGCTGAACCGGAGATGAAAAATTATTTTCTACCATTATTTAATTGCGATTATATTGTTCCTTAAGACAAAAGTCAACCATCAGTGTAATTGTAAATAAACCTACAATCCCGTTTTGGAAATTCAAAGAAGGTTATGAGGGGTGGTACTGGCGAAGTCACGAGCATAAAAGCAATTAGAGAATTTTTGTGTTAGATGTTGATTCAAAAATTCTCCCATAAGCGAAGCTTGAGATATTTTTAATGATTCAGGAATATTAGCCGAGCGGTGCTTTTTGCTGTGACGAACCAAGTGACAGGACTCCGAATAGCTTATCTTTCCACTCTACCTGTAAATCCGGAGGCTTCCAGTACAACTTCAAACATGCTATACTTCAAGCATGAAATACACTCAAATTGTCTCCAACCCAAAAATTTTGGGTGGAAAACCCGTAATTGCAGGTATCAGGATTTCTGTTGAACTTATTTTAGACAGAGTTGCATCTGGTATGGATATAAAAGAAATCCTAGGAGATTACCCGCACTTAACAGCTCAAAATATCCAAGCTGCAATTTCCTATAATCGTCATTGCGAAGCCATGAAATGGCTGAAGCAATCTTGCTAGGATTTAATAAGAAATGGATATAAATCTTCAAAGTCAGGATTAATACTCTCAATTAACTTAAGTTTCTTTTCTCTTGATCCGCCTTTTATTAACTTCTCTTTTTTAATGGCCTCTTTAATGTCCTCATGTGTTTCAAAATATACTAATTTGTTTAAATTATATTTTGCACTAAATCCTTTTACTAACTTTTGCTTATGGGTATATACCCTCCTAATTAAATCACTTGTTACTCCGGTGTATAAAACTCTGTTAGTTACATTAGTCAGGATATATATATATATATAGGATTGCATCTGCCTATTATACAAGATTGCTTCGCTTTGCTCGCAATGACGTGAACTAGATCTGAACCTCCAATCCCGGTTTGGAAATTCAAACAAATTAAGTAAATAGAAGTATCTGTGCTCTTTGAAACATTTCTGGAGTGTAACCCATTCTTGTAAAATATGAACCTATTCCACTACCTCTTTGTTTCATAACACCTTCAATACCACCCATTAATTGCCCAATCTGATCATGATTTAATCCATGTCTACCATCTGCATCTACGGCGTTTTGCCAATTATCTCCCTCTTCCTCTTTCATTACGTCTTCAATTTCACGTAATATAGCATCAGTTAAACACGACACGCATCCTGTACCTCTTCCTTGTATATCTTGAGGTTCTTTCCCAGTTTCCTGCCATAAAACATTTAGCAAAGAATTAGTAATAGTGGGTATAGTAAATCTCTCTGGTGACTTAGCCATAGCGTGAATTTAACCACAAATACATATAGAAGTCAAATTTTTACCTTTCTACTCTGCCTGTAAATCCGGAGGCTTCCACGATCTTAGCAGTTATATTTGCTGGCACCGGTTCATAGTGGTCAGCTTCCATGTAATAAGTGGCTCTTCCTTGTGACATAGACCGGATAGCTGTAGCATATCCGTGCATCTCTTCCAGTGGAACTAAAGCTATCACCACTTTGGCATTGCCGCGGGAATCGCTTGATAAAATCTGAGCCCGTTTGGCGCTCAAATCCCCAATAATATCCCCTAAAAATTCCTCCGGGGTGGTCACTTCCACCTTCATGATTGGTTCCAGCAAAATCATATCGGCCTTAGCCGCTGCAGCAGACAAACCCAAGCTACCGTCACTTTAATATCCGTAACAGGGAATCCGGCCAAAATTCCGGTGTCTTCTTTTTCAACAACACCTTTTTCTATAGCCGGAATATATTCCCGGGGGATAGCTCCGCCAACAACTTTTGATTCAAATTCCCGACCCTGTCCGCGGGGAAGTGGTTCAATTTTTAATAAACAATGACCATATTGACCGCGTCCTCCGGTTTGACGGATATATTTACCTTCCCCATGCGCCTCTTTTTGCAGGGTTTCTTTATAGGCAACCTGAGGTTGGCCCACATTAGCTTCAACCTTAAATTCCCGCTTCATCCGATCCACCAAAACTTCCAGCTGCAACTCCCCCATGCCGGCAATAATAGTTTGTCCTGTTTCCTGATCAGACTTTACCCTGAAAGTTGGATCTTCCTCAGCCAGTCTTTGCAGGGCATAGCCCAGCTTTTCCTGATCAGATTTGGTTTTTGGTTCAATGGCAAGCGAGATAACCGGTTCAGGGAAAGTTATATTCTCCAGTATAATCGGGGCTGTTTCATCACAAAGTGTGTCACCGGTGACAGTATCTTTAAGACCAACAGCTGCTACAATTTCCCCGGCGTATGCTTCATCAATTTCCTCGCGGTCGTTGGCGTGCATCAAAAGCAATCTGCCAACCCGCTCTTTTATTTGTTTGGTGGAGTTATAAACATAAGTGCCGGATTTAAAAGTTCCGGAATAAACCCTGATAAAAGTTAATTTTCCAACATGAGGGTCAACTTGAATTTTAAAAGCCAAAGCCGCCATTGGAGCTCCCGGATCTGTCTTTCTCTCCTCTGCCTCTCCATTAAAATTTATTCCGGAAATTGAGGCAATATCTTGTGGAGAGGGCAGAAATTCAACCACGCCGTCCAGCATTGGTTGAACACCTTTGTTGCGAAGGGATGATCCGGCCATAACAGGCACAATTTTATTATCAATGACAGCTTGCCTGAGAGCTTTTTTTAACTCTTCAACCGAAATTTCCTGCCCACCTAAATATTTCTCCATTAAAACGTCATCTGTCCCGGAAATCTCTTCCACCAACTTTTCCCTGTATTTTTCCACCTCATCAGCCATCTCAGGGGGAATTTCTATTTCAGTAAATTTGGCTCCGGTATCATCCCCTTCCCAGATATAAGCTTTTTTAGTCAGTAAATCAACAACTCCGCGAAAATCATTTTCTTTTCCAATTGGCAAATTATAGGCAACAGCATTAGCGCCCAGCCTGTCCCGGGCGCTCTGTATTGTCCCATGAAAATCTGCTCCCACCACATCCATTTTATTGGCAAAAGCAATTAGCGGAACGCTATATTTATTAGCCTGTCTCCAGACAGTTTCGGTTTGAGATTGAACTCCGGAACCGGCATCCAAAACGATGACTCCTCCGTCTAATACTCTCAAGGATCTTTCCACCTCAGCTGTAAAATCAACATGGCCGGGAGTATCAATGATGTTTATTCTCATTTCCTGATCTGCAAACGGACCGGTTTTGGGAGTCCAAAAAGTGGTAATGGCAGCAGAAACGATGGTGATCCCGCGTTCCCGTTCCTGTTCCATCCAGTCAGTAACAGTAGTTCCTTCATCAATATTGCCGATTTTGTAAGTTTTTACGGTGTAGAAAAGAATCCGCTCAGTGGTGGTGGTTTTACCGGCATCTATGTGGGCAATGATACCAATGTTTCTGATTCTATCCAGTGGGAAATCCCGTTTTGTCTTAATGATAGCCACTTAACTCCTCCTCTATTTTTTTAATACTTTTCCTGGCTTGTCCAAGCTGGGCAGAAGCTACTTGAGCCTCTTCAGTTCTTAGTTCATATCCGGCATTTTCTTTTAAATCTCCTTCACGGGCAGCTTCCCCACGAAGCAACATCAGTTTATTAAACCGCTCTTCAAGCTCAATTTCTTGCTTTTTCCAAAAAGCTAATTTTTCTAACAATTGTTTCTTATTCATTTAAAAAGCCTCCGTCAACCCTTGGAGGCTAAAAGTATTTTACCTGAATTTGAACCTAAAAGTCAAATGGAATCGGAATATGTCGCTACCCTGACAGCATCTATGGCTGCATTAAAATCCGGCTGCGGACCACCCTGATCATAAATATATTCTGTATGGACAAGTCTTCCAGCCACCACACCAAATAATGCTCTCTGGAGCTGACCATCATATTCTGGTATATAAAGACCGAGTTTAAAACCTGCATCTGAATCTTTTGAAGAAAGTAGTTGATGGTGTGGGAAATTTATACCATTCTGCTGAGACCATAATTCTAGAAATACACTATCTTCATTACTTAACCCAAAAAGCGTTATATTACGAGGTATTTTACCAACAATAACAAGCTTTTGACATTCTCGAGCTTCAACCTCACAAACTGGAGTAGCAAACCCATTGACCGAATAAAGTAAATAGCTAGCCCCTAAATTCCTAGGTCTAGTTTCTCCTCTATGAATATGGGGGGTCGCCGAATTTCTTAAAAGTACATCCGGAATTACTTCTCCTATTTGTAACTTTCTGCCTATAACCGTTAACTGCTGGCCATCTTCAAATGCACCTTCATTTGGAGCTCCCTCCGGACCATTTCTAATTTCTATCGGCATATTGGACAAATATTATATCAGAGCAACCTAATTGTCAATTGATTTAAGAGAATAGCTCCATCCTGGCTGCCATTATTTTCCCTTAAGCATTTTCACACGATCAGTTGGCCAAGGATGATAAATAAACAACAGATAAAGCCAGGAGAACTTTGATGGTACTTTCAGACCTTGAAGAAACTTAACCAATCCCATTGGATTTTCTAAAATTTCTTTTGCATATTTATCCGCCAAGCTTTCACGCCACCTAATTAAAAATAAGACAACCTCAAAAACTAGAAAAGAATTCACCAGGTTAATATAAAACAAATTAATTTGTTCTGAAAAAAGAGAATACAAAAATGTATCAAATAAAACAACCGCACTAATGGCACTAGCTATAATTAATGTATAAATAAAGATATCTTTATTATAATGATGACCCAATTCATGAGCCATTACCCCTTCAATTTCTTGCCATGAAGATTTTTCGATAAGATTGGAATGAAATAATACTGACCTGGTATTCCCAAAACCCATTGCCATGGCATTAGACATTTTGTTTTTTCTAATATAGATTTCTTTTAAAGGAAGTTCCATTTTACTGGCAAAGAAAAGTAATTTATCCAGGTATTTTCCATGATAGGATTTCGCCCTAGTAAAAAGCATAAACCAAAAAGGCATCGAGTAAGCAAACGCGTAGGCTATTAGAAAAATTATTGGAAATATTATTAGATTCTGAAATTGTAAATAAATAAAAGTGAAACCAACGCTTATGGCCAAGCCAATTACATATAAAGTGATGGTTGTTAGGAGAACTCTCTTCGCTAGTTGATTTACCATCTGAAGTGAGCAAAAGCACGATTGGCGCTGGCAACTTTTTGGACTTCATCTTTTTTCTTAATAGCCACACCGGTATTATTGGCGGCGTCCAGCAGTTCAGCTGCCAGTTTTTTGTCAAATCCATGATATTCTTTATTAGATCTGCTTTCTGCACCCGAGAGAATCCACCTGATGGCCAAAGCTTCTTTCCTGTCCCCTCTAACCTCGTTTGGCACTTGATATGAAGCTCCTCCAACCCGGCGGGCTCTAACCTCCATTTTTGGTGAAACATTATTTAAAGCCGTTTCAAAAACTTTTATCGGATCCTGTTTGGACTCAGTCTTAATTTGATCAAAAGCAGAGTAAACCAACTTTTGAGCAATGGTTTTTTTACCGTCAAACATAACTTTATTAATAAACCGCGTCAAAAGCCGTGATCCATAAATTGGATCCGGGGGAAGTATTCGTCTAACTGCTTTCTTGCTTCTCATATGTTTAAAATTTCTAATTTCTAAGTACTCTAATTTCTAAATAATTTACAATGTCCAAATTTCCCAATTGGGATTTGGGGATTATTTAGATCAATTAGAAATTAGGTTAATTAGGTTAATTTTGATCCTCCTTCTGGTGCCGGTGCTACAGGAGCTGCTGCCCTAGGAGCCGGACCTCCTCCGGATTTTGCTCCGTATTTACTTCTGCTTTGTTTTCTACCAACCACACCTTCCAAATCTAACTTACCTCTAACTATGTGATATTTCACACCCGGCAAATCTCTGACCCTGCCACCTCTAACCAAAACTATTCCATGTTCAGCCAAGCTGTGCCCGATTCCTCCAATATAGGCTGTCACCTCAGCTCTATTAGACAACCTGACTCTGGCTACTTTCCGAAGAGCCGAGTTTGGTTTTTTAGGAGTCATGGTTTTAACCAAGGTCACCACCCCCCGTTTTTGCGGGTTTACAGTTGGTGAAAATCGCCTCTCCCTGGTATTAAAACTGCGTCTTAGCGCTGTAGCTTTAACTTTTCTGCTACCTGATTTTCTTGGCTTTCTAACGAGCTGATTGATAGTTGGCATAAATGTCCTTTTACCTTTCCACAGAAGCGCGTTCAGGGCTCGTAGGAATTAGCCTCCCAATGATAACATTTTCCTTTAAGCCGATCAACCGATCCACCTTGCCTTGAACTGCTGCATCTGAGAGCACAGTGGTGGTTTCCTGGAAGCTGGCAGCTGACAGAAAACTCTCGGTTTGCAGCGAAGCTCTGGTAATTCCTAGAATAACCACCTCAGCCGTAGCCGGATCTCCTCCGCCTGCCAATACTCTTTGGTTTTCCTGTTCAAATCTTAATTTATCAACAATTTCACCCGGCAATAAATTAGTGTTACCTTGAGATTCAATCCTGACCTTATCGGACATTTTACGAACAATTATTTCAAAATATCTCTCATTAAGCGGTACACCTTGCGCCTCATAAACTAATCTGACCTCATCCACAATATATCTTTGAGCTTCTCTTAAACCTTTAACCCTTAGAATCTCTTTGATGTCCATGTGACCGCCGGAGAGTTGTGTGCCGGCGGCAATTAACTGTCCATCTTCCACTAAAAGCTGAGCCGTGGCCGGAACCGCATATTCTCTTTCTTCATGTGGCTTGGAGGTCGTTCTAACCCTAACCTTTGTACCGGTTTCTGTCTCCGCAATTGTTACTTTACCGGCGATCTCGGAAATCGGTGAGGTCATCTTAGGAGCTCTGGCTTCAAAAAGCTCTTCCACTCTGGGCAAACCGGTAGTAATATCAAGTCCGACAATGCCTCCGGTGTGAAAAGTTCTCATGGTCAGCTGAGTCCCCGGCTCACCGATTGACTGTGCAGCAATAACTCCAACAGGTACACCTATTTGAATTGGTTTTCTGGTGGTTAAATCAAGTCCAAAACAATCACTGCAAAGTCCAATTTTGGCTTCACAAGATAGCGCAGAGCGCACACGTATTTTTTCTACTCCGACCTTGGCCAGATCCTGCATAAGAGTCTCATTAAGATAAGTGCCTTCTTTGACCAAAACCTTTTTAGTTTTTGGATCAGTCACTTTATCAATTAATTTTCTACCCAGGAATTTAGAGATAGCCGCAATTGGATTATCTTTGGGAACATCCAGCGCCAGTCCCTCTTTAGTGCCACAATCCTCAGAACGGATGATGACATCATGGGCCACATCCACCAAACGTCTTGTTAAATATCCGGCATCAGCAGTTTTCAGCGCTTTATCTGCCACTCCTTTTCTGGCTCCCCGGCAAGAAGTAAAGTATTCAAAAACGCTCAATCCCTCTCTATAATTTGATTTGGTTGGCAGCTCCACAATTTTTCCTGTTGGATCGGTGGATAATCCTCTCATGGCTGAAAGCTGTTTGGCCTGATCTCTGGAGCCTCTGGCTCCGGCTTCAACCAGCATTCTGATCGGGTTGTATGCTCCTAAGAACTCCCAGGTAGCATTGGCTAACTCTTCTGTAGTCCGAATCCACACTCCCTGAGAAAGCTGGGATTTTTCCTCTGAGGTAATAAAACCCTTGTCAAAGTTGGCCTCAATTTCGCTGACCTCTTTTTCCGCCTGTTTAATATACTGTGGTTTATCCGGAACAATCTTGGCATCATAAATCCCAATTGATACTCCGGCTATGGTGGCCCCCCAGAATCCAATGGCTTTAATCTTATCAATCAACTCTGCCACCTCATCTTTGGTAAAAGCCTCCATAGCCTTCAATATAATATCTCTGATGGTCACACCTCGAATTGGAATATTGAGAAATCTCATCTGCTCCGGCAATACCCGATTAAAAAGTATCCTGCCCACAGATGTTTCTATAATTTCCCCATCTCTGTAGAGTTTAATTTTCTGGCGAACCTTCAGGGCGCCCAGCTGAAATCTGACAATCGCCTCATTTTCAAAGTGAAATAGCTTGGGCTCTCTCTCCTCAGTCTCGAGGATAGTCGTTAAATAGTAACAACCAAGGGCCATTTCCCGGTTAGGAATAGTTAGCGGCTGACCATTGGCCGGACCAAAAATATTCTCTTTGGCCATCATTAGCTCCTCGGCCTCAGCTCTGGCTTTAGCTGAAAGTGGCACATGAACAGCCATCTGGTCTCCGTCAAAATCAGCATTAAATCCGGCGCAAACACAGGGATGAATGGCTATAGCGTTTCCTTCAACCAAAACCGGAAAAAAGGCTTGAATCCCAAGCCGGTGCAGGGTTGGCGCCCGATTGATTAAAATAGGATGGCCTTCAATAATTTCCTCTAAAATATCCCAAACTTCATTTGGTTTGTGTTCCAGAACGTTTTTGGCTCCTTTAACATTGGAGGCTAAACCCCGGCCGATCATCTCGCGCAGGACAAACGGCTTAAACATTTCGAGGGCCATCTCTTTTGGTAATCCAACCTGGTTTAATTTCAATTGTGGCCCCACTACAATGACTGATCTTCCGGAATAATCAACCCTCTTTCCCAAAAGATTTTGTCGGAAACGGCCCTGTTTACCCCGAAGCATGTCTGAGAGGGATCGCAGGATATGGCCAACAACAGCTCTTCTGGAAGATCTGCCGGATGAGTCGATCAAAGCATCAACTGCTTCCTGAAGCATTCTTTTTTCATTTCGCAGGATTATTTCCGGAGCTCCTAAGTTAATCAGTCTGTTTAAACGATTGTTTCGGTTGATAACCCTCCTGTATAAATCGTTTAAATCTGAGGTGGCAAATCTGCCACCGGGCAGCTGAACCATTGGCCTTAAATCAGGCGGCAAAACAGGCAGGATCCGCTGAACCATCCACTCAGGCTGGAGATTGGCTCCTCTCATACCTTCAATAATACGAAGCCTCTTGGTCGCTTTGATGTGCCTTTGTCCTGTTGATTTTCTAACTTCTTCACGAAGATGGGCTGACAATTTATCCAGTTCCAGTGTTTTTAAAACCGTCAGCAGTGCCTCCGCACCCATTCCCACAGTCAAAAAATCAGCCATTCCATATTCCTCCAGTTTGTGAAACTCTTCTTCTGATAAAAGTTTTAAGGGCACAACACTTTTGACTAAATCAGTGACTGTTTTGTAAATATTTTCAATTTGACCCTGTTCCACCACCCCATTGTCTCTCAGTTTTTGGATTTCATGTCTGTTTTTTAACTGCAGTTCCTCGGCTGAGAGCTCAAATTTTTCTTTTTCTTTGAGCTTTTTTTTGAGCTCGGACAGAGCTTTTTTAAGATCTCCCTCCAGGGATTTAACCTGTTTTTCCAAATTAACCTTATACTCTTCAATTTTAAGTTGAAGGTCTTTCTCTAACTTGTCCAGGGCTTTGGTTTTAGCTTCAGAATTAATATCCGTTACTAAAAATGAAGCAAAATAAATGACTGCTTCCAGGTTTTTAGGAGAAATATCCAAAACCAAAGACAGCTTAGATGGAGCGCCTTTAACATACCAGTTGTGGGCAACAGGAGCAGCCAGGGTAATGTGACCCATTCTCTCTCTTCTAACTCTGGATTGGGTTACCTCAACTCCGCATTTATCGCAAATAACTCCGCGGTAGCGGATTCTTTTATATTTGCCGCAGTAACACTCATAATCCTTAGTTGGACCAAAAATATTTTCCGAAAAAAGCCCGTCTTTTTCAGCCTTGAGAGTCCTGTAATTGATCGTTTCCGGCTTGGTGACCTCACCAAATGACCAGCCCCGGATTTGTTCCGGACTGGCAATGGTTACCTTCAACGCTTCAAAGTCAAGTAGGTCGTTCATATTACTCTTCCTCACTTCCTCCAATTTCTTCCACTTGCGGACCGGCATCTACTATTTCAAACGGCGACTTCGCTCCGGATAATTCACTGTCTTCGGCAGCTCCGGCTTCCAAAACCTGCTGCAGTTCGGCTACCTCTTTAGTTACCTCATCTTTTTCCTGAACCTCCGGCAAAGAAACAATCTTGGCGCCCAGTGTTTCAACTGATACCCCCAGAGCCTGGAGTTCTTTAACTAAAACCTTAAAACTCTCCGGAACCAATGCTTGTGGAATGTCAATTCCCTTAACTATGGCTTCAAAAGCTTTGGCCCGCCCGACCACATCATCAGATTTTATAGTCAACATCTCCTGCAAAATATGAGCCGCTCCGTATGCTTCCAGTGCCCAAACTTCCATCTCTCCCAATCTCTGACCACCCATTTGGGCTTTTCCACCCAAAGGTTGTTGGGTTACCAAAGAGTATGGTCCGGTTGAGCGGGCATGGATTTTTTCCTCAACCATGTGAATTAACTTCATAATGTAGTTTTTACCAACTGCCACCGGCTGATCAAACATTTGCCCGGTCCTGCCGTCAATCAATCTAACCTTTCCATCAGCCGGCAAACCGGCTTTTTTTAACTCTTCAGCTAAAATTTCCTCCGGAATTTTTTCAAAAACAGGAGTGGCTATTTTGTAGCCTTGTTTGAAAGCGGCAATTCCCCAGTGAGTTTCCAAAAGTTGACCTAAATTCATACGGGACAAAACTGACAAAGGAGAAATGATAATATCTATTTTTTCACCGGTGGGAAAATAGGGCATGTCGGATTCCGGCACAATTTTGGAAATTACTCCCTTATTTCCGTGACGTCCGGCCAGCTTATCTCCTTCAGTCACTTTTCGAAGCTGTGCCACTTTAACTTTAATTCTCTGCAAAGTCCCGGCATCCAGCTCATCCCCTTCATCTCGGGCTAAAATCTGTACTCCGATAACCGTACCTCTCTCACCGTGCGGCATCCGAAGGGATGTATCTCTAACTTCTTTAGCTTTT
>OBEQ010597019.1_pt1 | contig 12457 bp, 12 predicted proteins | sample 1670901 | NCBI WGS metagenome assembly OBEQ01 (sample SAMEA104232315, study PRJEB22302) | groundwater metagenome | biome: forest; feature: aquifer; material: groundwater | place: USA | collected 2011-08-07 | depth 5.4 m | reverse complement strand
TAGGGTGCGACTCCTACACTTCCTGTAAAGCTTTTTGTACTCAAGATGCCAATAGACAAAAATGTTCTGACTTTGCCAAAGCTGCTGGCCTTTCGGGGGGTGAACACCAAGTAGGACCGGGAGGATGTACCTCTGAGGAAACCTGCAAAGCGTTTTGTTCAGATCCACAAAATTACCAAATCTGTACACAATATAGCCAAGCCCAAGGCAGCGGCAAATTTACTGGCCCGGGAGGCTGCAGCAGCGAAACTTCTTGTAAGGCATATTGCCAGTCTCATCCCGAGCAGTGCAAATTTAAAGGGGAAGAATCAGATAAATATAATCCCGCTGAAACGTGCACTAAAACCCCCAACTGTGCCTGGATTGAGAATAGCTGTCGCTGTGGGACAGCGTCTTCTGAGCCCAAAACCCGCTGCGAAAAATATCCCGGATGCTCTTGGAGCGGTACCTCTTGTCAATGTCCGAATGATGGGTCAAGCTCAATTAGTCCCTATCCTACGCATACTTCTGGAGGCGAGTATTTTGATCCATCCACGGAATGTACCAAACACTCTGGTTGTAGTTGGACTGGTTCAACTTGTCAGTGCTCTCCTAGCGCGTCCTCTTCATCCGCCCCCACCTCTATCCCCTCAAACCACCCTCAGGAGACTTCCAATTCTGATCCCGCCTCCCTCTGCCAGGAACATTCAGGCTGTTCCTGGACGGGATCTACTTGTCAATGTTCTAATGTGAAAGGTGCAGCAACCCAGCAGAGTATATTAGATTTTATCTTGCAATTTCTATTTGGACACTAACCCAAAGTCATTTTCCTCTTATAAATATACCCGCGAATTGATCTTGATAAACTAATTTCCATTTTCCTTCCTTGGCTAACTCAATTAATCGATCATAACCTGATTTAGACGGCGACATAAATGCAGTGTTAAATCCCGACGCATCGATATCTTTCCAGTTCTGCTCAATAGGGTAATACTCGGCAAAAGCGCTATAACCTTTTTCATCTTTCCAAAGATGCATCCTCCCATCGATAGATGGCCTTATTTGGGGGTAATTCCAGATTATCCACCCTCCCCAATCATAAAGTGTGATTAGCTTATCGCGATTTAAATTATTTTTTATGAGAAATTCGGCAGCTTTGGGAGAACAGCTTCTATAATCGCTGCAATATTTCTCCCAATTCATAGTTAAATATTGCTCGAAAGGATACCTAAGAATAAGAATTATAAAAAGCGTTAAGATCAATAAAATAGATACCGCAATTGTTCGGATCTTATTATCCGGAGGATTAAATAGGTCAGAAAGGGGTGTAATCAGAGGGAGAGCCATATAATAAAGTGGCCACGCATATCTTCGCATCATAAATGAAAGAGCAAAAAATAATAGCACGATCACTAAATAGGGAATATTCCGTTTCAATTTATCGGTGAAAAATAAAGCCATGAATCCCACCAGTATCAGTGTTCCCATAATGATATGATTCCACCAAAGTTGCGATAATTCATTAAAAGGCAGCCATTCAGCCACATATTTCTGCCAGGGATTGAAGAAATGATTAGAAGATTCGATATAAACACCTATTCCAAAAGGATTTACCAAAGTCGCCAGAAATGAAAGAATAATTATTCCCGAGAGCATTTTCGCTTCCCGTAAAATCCCCGATCTTTGCTCTTTCATGCTATAGAAAAATTTCTCAGCAAGATATATGAAAATCCACAATGTCAATACACCCAACCCCAGAAGATATTCCCCGTGGAAATTTACCCAAAGTGTAAAAAGAGGAATAACTAAAAATATTTTCTTCGATTTTCCAGTCTCATAAAGGCTTAATAAATAAAAAAGTATTCCCAAGAAAAGAAATGTCAGTAACTGACCACGGAATGAAACCACGTTCACTGGTTGCTCAAAATATAAAAGAAGAGGAAAAAGAAATGCTTCCTGCCAAAGACTAAGTTTGGCAGCCTTCGCAAAGAAATAAAATGTCAAAGTGATAACAAGAGCGCCTAATATCGTCATCCCCAAAAAGCCCAAATAATGAAAGACGCTGTAACTAAGTAGATCAGTAGCCCATGAGCTGTTTACCCAGTGGTAGTTAGGCATCATCGTTGAAAATGTATTGTCTCGAAGAATCCGCGAGTGCTGGAAAAAATATTCGCCATATTTCAAATGCCATCCCAGATCAGAATCAGCAGGAGGATATAAAGAAGCTATAAAAACTATGACAAATGGAGAAAATATCAAAAGCCTATGAAAAATTTTGCTCAGATAACCTCTTTTCATAAAAGTAGTTGATAGTATAACATGGGGCGACAAGAAAAGAGGCTATTTTTGCGCGATGATTCCTATGTTACCGGCTCGGAGACTGATGTCTACCTGATCCAACTTGACTAATTGGAGAAAACCCATAATAACTGATTTAAAAGATGCGGGAATTGGGAACATGCGTATCCAATAGCGCAAAGGATAATCATTTTTGACATTAAACACATCTAGAGTCTTAAAGCCATTTTTTTCAAATATTTTTGCTAGGTTTTGTTTATTAAAAAGGTAGATATGTTCGATATCAAAAATCGGTGAGCTCTCTCCCAGAAGTTTTACCGATAATCCCTCGGTATCATGGAGAATGCAAAGTAGTACACCCCCCCTTTTCAAAGCACCCAAACATGATTGTAAAAAGCCATTCGGGTCTATAACATGGTCTAATGTTTGAAAGACGCAGATAATATCAAACGCATGATTTTTTATTTTATTCGATGGAAAGAAATCCTCAATCATCCTTTTTTGTATATCAGGCGGAGCCTGTTTAATTGCTTCATGGCTGGGTTCAACTGCCCAAACATCTTTTATACCGAGTTGCATTGCTTCCTCCAAAAAAAATCCATTAGCGCCACCAACTTCCAAAAGTTTAGGGTTCTTGGGAAGGTATTTCAGGGCTTCTTTAAGATAATTGCCGTATGTTTTTTTAAGACTCGGTATTTCCTCACTGTATGTCATTTTACTTTCCCTATAGAGAAGTTTTATTTTATCCTCAGAAAGAATGGGACTGGAGTATATCAATCGGCAATTGTTGCAGCGCAAAAGTTGATAGTGTACTTTTTCCGGTACCCTTCTGGCAGAGAAGGTATCTTTATCCACTTTATTAAAGTCAATGCTTTCTTTAAATAATATTTCAGACTTTTCATCCCCACCACATATCGCACATTTCATTTTTCTCATATTGATATATTATAATTGAAAAGATAATGGTAAGAAATAAGATTGTAGTAACCGGAGCCTCTGGCTTTATCGGTGCTAATTTGGTAAGACGGCTTATTAGCGATAATAATGAAGTTTATATATTAAAAAGAAAAGATTCTTATATCTGGCGACTTACAGAATTAAATCCTCAATTAAAAGAATTTCAAGTAGATTTTCATGATAAAGCATTACTAAAAGAAGTCATCTCCCACATAAAACCCGATATTATTTACCACCTGGCCGCTTACGGTGGTTACCCATTTCAGGAGGACCTTACCAAAATGCTAAATGGCAACATTGTGTCAACAGTCAACATCCTTGAAGCATCAAAAGACATAGGTTATAAAATTTTTATTAACTTCGGTAGCTCCTCAGAGTATGGTTTTAAGAAAAAACCGATGAAGGAGACGGATGTTTTAGAGCCCGGGAGTTTTTATGCCGCCACCAAAGCATCGGGAACCTATCTTTGCCGAGTATTTGGGAATATATATCAAAAGCCAATCGTTACTGTGAGGCCTTTTTCTGTCTACGGTCCCTATGAAGAACCCACAAGACTTATCCCCTCATCTATCGTTGCCTGTTTGAAGGGAAAAGATCTAAAGCTGACAAAAGGCGATCAAAAGAGGGATTTTATCTATATCGGCGACTTTTTAGATGGATTATTTGCTATAACTCATAATCCGGAAAAGGTGGCAGGAAAAGTCATAAACTTAGGTACAGCAAGACAGTATTCCGTCAACGAGGTCGTCACTCTTATTAAAAAAATAACAAATAGTAAGAGTAAACTTATCTGGGACGCCTATCAACCCAGATCTTGGGATACCAATTATTGGGTAGCAGATATAAAACTGGCTAAAAAGCTCCTCAATTGGGAGCCAGAAACGAGTCTTGAGGAAGGTTTACAAAAAACTATTGCTTGGTTTAAAAAACATATACATTTATATATATGATCAAGTACGCTCAATTGGAAAAACTTGCCGGGGAAATTCGAAAAAACATACTTCAAATCTCCTATGATGCCAAAGTTGGTCACGTAGGATCAGCTTTTTCCATCGTCGAAATTCTGGTCGCCCTTTATTTTGGAATTTTAAAGATTGACCAGCGCAGACCTAACTCTTCATCCCGTGATCGCTTTATCTTAAGCAAAGGTCACGCCGCCCCAGCTCTCTACTGTGTTTTAGAAAAACGAGGTTTGATCACTAAAAAGATACTTACTTCTTACTGCCGAGATGGAGGCCTTCTGGAAGAACATCCGACACATCATATAAACGGTATCGAAGTTTCGACTGGCTCTCTAGGTCATGGTTTATCAATCGGAGTAGGATTTAGCCTGGCGGCCAAGTTGAAGAAAGCCAACTACGGGGTTTTTGTCCTTATATCCGATGCGGAATTGGATGAAGGAGAAACCTGGGCAGCCGCTCTATCGGCAGCACATCATAAGTTGGATAATTTAACAATCTTACTAGATTACAACCAAGTCCAAGCACTCGGGAGAGTACATGAAGTATTAAATATTGAACCGCTGAAGGAGAAATGGTTAGCCTTTGGTTGGCGCCTTGTTGAGGTAGACGGGCATAATATCAGGAGTATTATCATGGGCAGTCAGAGAAAGACAAATTCCTCACAACCCTCGATTATTATTTGTCATACCATCCGCGGGAAAGGCGTCTCATTTATGGAGCATAAGATAGAATGGCACTATCTTAGTCCAACAGCGGATCATATTAAAAGAGCCTTAAGAGAATTGAGATAAATTATTATGCGCAGTGCATTCATCAAAAGCTTGACCCAGGAAGCATCCAGAAATCCAAATATTGTTCTTCTAACAGGCGATCTGGGCTTTACCGTATTTGAAGATTTCCAAAAAAAATTCCCCAGAAGATTTTTTAATATGGGTGTTTCCGAAGCCAATATGATGGGGGTAGCAGCAGGTATGGCTCTAAGTGGACTTGTTCCCTTTGTCTATAGTATCGCCACATTTGCTTCCCTTCGGGCTCTCGAACAAATTCGTGATGATATTTGTCTTCACCAGGCAAATGTAAAAATTGTTGGCAGCGGTGCGGGTTTATCCTATGGTCATGCCGGGAGCACCCATCATGCTCTGGAAGATATCGCCGTTATGCGCTCACTGCCAAATATGACCATAGTTTGTCCTTCTGATAGCCTTATGGCTGAAGTAGTAACCAAAGAAATCATATCCTTATCTGGACCTGTCTACCTTCGCCTTGGTAAAAGAGGCGAGCCAGTTATCTACAAACATAAGCCTAAAGTTAAAATAGGGAAAGGCATAATTCTAAAAGAAGGCCGAGATATTGCTATCATAGCTACAGGTAATATCGTCCATCATGCGCTCGAGGCTTCTTTACTACTGACTAAAAAAGGAATTGACTGCGCAGTTATAGATATGCATACCATCAAACCTATCGATAAAAAATTGGTTCTGAATTTGCTCTTCTCTGCCAAAGCGCTATTTACCCTTGAAGAGCACCACATCACGGGTGGATTAGGAAGCGCCGTAGCCGAAATTATTTCCGAGTCCGACCAAAAAAACATCTATTTTAAAAGACTTGGGCTTCCTGATATATTTGTTAGAGCCGTTGGGAGTCAAGAATATTTAAGAGCATTCTATGGCTTAACGCCGGATAAAATTGCCCAGAAAATTATTTCATTAATAAAAATTTGAACTTATCACTAACTATGCCTGACCTATCCCTAATTCTTCCTGTTCTTGATGAAGAATCAATAATTGAGAAAGTCTGCCAAGACATTAAAAATATATTAGATGACGCAACCATAGACTACGAAATTATTCTTGTGGAAAATGGATCGACCGATCATACGTGGGAGGTTTTAAATAAATTAGCCAGAAATGATAAAAGAATTATCGCTACTCAAACAAAGAAAGGGTATGGGAGCGCAGTATTAAAGGGACTTTCTATTGCTACTGGAAAATTTGTCGGATATATGCCTTCAGACGGACAAATTGACGCCGCCATTCTGCCGCGCCTTTTAAATGAGGCACAATCCGACCGATACCAATTGGTGAAAGTGAAACGGTTAAACAGAGAAAATTGGCTAAGGTATATCCGCTCAAAAATATTTAATCTCCTGGCGCATCTTCTATTTCCTATTGATATAGTTGATATCAACGGCAGCCCGAGAATCTTTAAAAGTATTTATTTAAAAATTTTAAATCTTTCCTATCAAGATTCATTTATAGATACGGAGTTTGCCATGAAAGCACATATATTAAGATGGAGTATTAAAGAACTACCTATGAGAAATTTAGATCGAGTCGGTGGTAAATCAACAGTCAGAGTCTCTACTGTCTTTGAGTTTTTGCGTAATTTATTAACGTTTCGATTTGGCAACCAGTTAAATCTCTGGAGAATAAAACATCATATTGCATGAAGCGTCTTTTTCATATATTATTTTGGGTTCTATTTCTTTCTTTCATAAGCGTTGGGGTCTCAAACGGCAGGGAGATACTCCGAAATTTAGGGCTCATTCAAGATCAGATTTTGATATCCGGGACAGGATCTATGTATCCGACTTTCCCGAAAGGGGATGGCAAATCACCTGTTGTACGCGCCCAGGAAACCGTTGCCTGGCCATATATGAGAAGGTACCCGGGAGGAGTTAGCATATTCAGTCATAATTTTTTTGGTTATGAACTCCAAAGAGGAGATATCGTCGACTTTGACAATAAAAAGACAGCCGAAATTACCAAAGAACAATATGGGCAAGAAGCCGGATTTGTGAAACGAGTCATCGGACTTCCCGGTGATACTCTGGAGATACGCGATGGTTTTGTTTATCTCAATGGAGCCATCCTCAAAGAACCTTATACCGCCTCTCCTAGATCTACTTATGGTGGTGATACGCTTGCCGATTGTCATAAACTTACTATACCCTCCGGTAGACTTTTTGTCATGGGCGATAACAGAAAAGGGAGCCTGGATTCGCGATTTTCATTAGGACTAATAACTTTTAGCGATATTAAACATGTTTTACCAAAGACTTTACAAAGTATCTATTAGAAAAACTGGCGAACCACCAATAATGATGAAGCCTATGCCCATCAACCGACACTCAATGTTTTAGATTTTGTAAACATACTAAATCAAAAGAGAAAAGAATCTGCTGTTTCAGAGTTAAACTACAACAGTCTCTTATCCCTATCTGCCCAAAAGCGAGCCGAGGTGATGCTTAGAACCAATGATTTTTCTATCGAAGCAAGTAAAAGTGGGTACACATTGGAAAAAAGTATCGCCGAGGTAGGATACGACAATGTTGTCTTTGCTGAAACCTTTGCCCGAGGTTATTATGAAGCATCAGAACTGTTGGAAAATTTACTGCAATTTCCCGAGACCAAAAAATTTATCTTAAATGGCCAGTATCAAAATATTGGCCTATCAGCTGAAGTCCGCGATGTCGATAATTGTCCCGCCCAAGTGGTAGTTGTGCATCTCGGAGGATATATCCCGCCCAATTATAAACCGGAACAAATACAGTCTTGGCAAAAGCTTTATGATAATTTAAATGAAGTCATCCCCAGCTGGGAAAGATTGAAAGGAAATGCAAATGTCAACCAGGAGACACTGTCTAAACTTCTTAATTCATTTTATACCCGTAAAAGAAATGCCGAGGAAATTTTAAACAAACTAACCCATAACCTTTGGCTTACCAAAGAGGAAAAACAAATGCTTGATGATGATCAAAAGCTGGGGATTGACGAAGAAAATCTGATTAATCAGCTTAAAAAATGAAAATAGCCTTTATCTCATTCTGGTCTTGTCCTTTAACTCGTTTAGGAGTCCTCAATGCCGGCGGGATGAGTGTCTATATATTGAACTTATCCCATGAATTAGCCAAGCTGGGATGGGACATAGATATTTATACCAGAGCTCATAAAGAAGGAAAACACATTATTGTTCCTCTTCATAAAAAAGTAAGAGTAATCCATATAGAATGTCGCAGCACCAAAGGAGATGTTAGAGATCAACTTTACGATTGCCTAGAGGATTTTTCCGTTAAAACTCTTTCTTTCATGAGCCATCATAACTTAAAATATAATATTCTCTATAGCCATTATTTCTATTCAGGCTTGGTAGGCATCCATTTAAAGACCGCCCTAAAGATTCCCCTCATCCAAACATTTCATACGCTGGGAAGAATGAAAGAATTTTATACCGGCGTAAAAGACCAAAAAAGAATAAACTCAGAAGAAAAAGTAATAGCAAAAGTAGACTCTATCATTTCTTCAACCGAACTCGAAAAAGATGACTTGATAAAAAGATATCATACCCACACTAGGAAAATTTTTGTTATACCACCTGGAGTCAATCATCATCTTTTTAAAGATTTAGGACAACTTCGGAGTCGAAAAAGGCTCGGTATTTCCCAACGGAAAAAAATTATTCTATTTGTAGGCAGAATCGACCCCTTAAAAGGAATACATCTCCTGATTAGAGCTATAGCCCAACTATCGCGCAATCATCCTAATTTTGAAAATAATTATCAAGTTCTACTTATCGGCGGAGATATCGGAAGTTATCATTTTTGGCAAAATCCGGAAGTGATTAAAATTAAAAATCTTATTAAAACAAAAAATCTTGACTGTTGTGTCAAATTTATCGGCAGTAAACCACATCATTTACTTCCCTTTTATTATTCCAGTGCCGATGTGGTGGTTATGCCTTCGGTATATGAGTCTTTTGGACTGGTAGTCTTGGAGGCTATGGCTTGTGGCCGGGCTGTTTTAGCTTCCAGAGTCGGTGGATTAAAATATCTTATAAACGATAATCAAAACGGCCGACTTTTTAACAGCGGTAATACCAATCAGTGTGCAGCTTTGCTTTGGGAGCTTCTAAACAATGATAAGGAAAGGAAAAGATTAGGCGCAAATGCCCTCAGAGCCAGTCAAAATTTTTGTTGGGATAAACAGGCAAAGAAAATGAATTCTATTTTTGAAAAGTATCTATGAAAAAAACAACAATTTATTTCCTCCGCCATGGACAAGTTTATAATCCCCAAAAAATACTTTATGGCCGGTTGACAGGTTTTCCTCTGTCAGAGGAAGGAAAGATTAAGATACAAGAATTAGCCAATACTCTTGCTCCTTATGGTATTACCAGCATTTACACGAGTCCAATGCTTCGCACGCGCCAGACAGCCAGGATCATTGGAGAAAGATTAGGTTTAAAACAGAAGGTGACCAGACTTCTTATAGAAACCAAAGATGTTACTGCGGGTGTATCTCTTGATCAGTTCCGTAAAGAGATAGAACCACATTTATACACCTATAATCTTATTAAAAAAGGACAGGAAAGCATCAATTCACAATACCAAAGGATGAGAAAATTTGTAGAGATGATTCAAAAGCTGCATCATGGAGAAAAGATTCTTGCTGTTTCTCATGGCGATCCTATACTTATTTTAAAAGCCATCTCAGAAGGTAATCAATTTACCTACGAATATAAGCTGGAAAACTATCTTCAAACCGGAGATTATTTTATACTTAAATTAAAAGACAACAGCTATCATTGGACTAAGAAAGATTAAATCATGACAATAAAAAAGAGATTATATTTTGTAATTGCGAGTCTTATTCTGACTTTTTGTTTTATCATCTTTTCTTATTGGATAACTAAAGGCCTATTTGACGGGTTGGATTTTGACACCATGGTCAAACTTCAAAATCATATCGGTAGACGTTTTGACCTACCACTTTCCCTTTTTAGCTTACTCGGATCGGTCGAGTTTACTCTTCTTGTACTAACCGGTATATTTCTCCTAGTAATTGTTAAAGTCAGACGGTTTTTTTGGGGAATTTTCCTATACTTTCTTATTTTATTTGTTGAACTGATGGGTAAATTGTTTATATTTCACCCTGGACCTCCCTTTATGTTTTTTCGCTATGCCCTCGGATTTGCTTTTCCCAGCAGCTATATACATACCAACTACTCATATCCTTCAGGTCATGCAGCCCGCAGCGCATTCTTGGTCACTATCATCACTTTTTTAGTCTTTAAACTCATTAAAGATAGATTTTTTCGCTGGACAGTTTGGACTAGTCTTCTGCTTTTGCTAGGATTAATGGTTATCAGCAGAGTATATCTGGGAGAACACTGGTTGTCGGATGTATTGGGAGGTCTTCTTCTTGGGATTAGCCTAGGTAACTTTGCACTTGCCCTGTGGTAGCAAAACTTGTATAGTTTATCTAATGAGGAATAAAAAGTTACGCGTTCTTCGCTTCATAGAGTTATTTTTTTTAGTGATTCTTCCTTCATTATTTGTTCTAACTGGAGTACTGCTTATCGAATATAATACTCCCAAATTGCCGAAACAAGCCGCCCTTACTCCCATCGATACCAGATCTTTAAAAGGCCTCAATCCCAGTGATATATTAACAGATGTTTTATACTATAGCGATAAAGAGGTGAATATTCATGGAATAGTGGTTTATGGAGAGGGAAGTTGTGAGAAACGAAGCTGTCCAGACTATGACAGCTGCTGTGGGTGCAGCAGTAATCGTGATCTTATTCTCAAAGATACTACCTCCAATCTATTCAATCAAAGCGGAGAGATAAAAATATTCGATCCAGGAAAACAATCAATTTGTCAAAGAAAACAGGATAGCTGTGACTATGATTGTAACGATTGGGTACCCGGTGGGCTCTATGAAATTACCGGTACGTTAGTAGTAGTTAGACCCTTGGGCTTAACCGTATCCAGAGGTTATTTGGAATTTTATCTAGAAGTAAAAGGAAAACATAAGATTTCTGGACCTACACCTGTCGAAAATAAAGATAATATGCTAGATACTACTATTAAACGCTTCCTACCCATTTTTGCACCCAAGAATTTATAACCAAATTTTTGCTATTAACCTCCATTTGCATTTAACCGCCAAATACAGGATAATTTCTGAGGGATTTTATATGATTACAAGTGATAATGCCAAAAGAATAAAATCTTTTGTCCAGGGCTATCTAGAGATGGATTTAGGACCAATCACAGTCCATTGTCCATACTGGATGAATAAAATCCAGGATGGAAAAGTAGCCGTCAGAGGCAAGTTTAATGGGAAAGGTACTAGTAAGCAGATAAAAAAAACTTTACTGACAGCTTTAAGAAGGTATTCTTTAAAAAAGGATTTTACTCCTGAATTTATTCGTAAGTTAGCTAAAAGGCAGCGGATAGGTATAGATTGTTCAGGATTGGTCTATAGAACACTTAAATATGTACTGACTACTAAATCCCAAAAGCACAAACTAAACGAAATATTTCCCGAAGGAGTTAATAAAACGAATAGCGATATGTTGACAAATCGGTCTATTAGCTTGAGGATTGGTAGATCAAAAGATATTAGATCCACTGACCTAATTAGAATGAATGGAGGGCATCACGTATTATTAGTTATCCAAAACGATGGTAAGTATATTGAATATATCCATTCATCAGACCAACCCAAAATAAACGGAGTTCATAAAGGTAAAATAAAAATTATAAATCCAGAAGCACAGTTAGACAAACAGCAGTGGTTAGAACGGACAATCTCTGGTGATGATTTCGGCAAGAAATATTTTAACCCAAAAAAGGGAGACGGGGTAAGAAGATTGAAAATATTTAATTAGAAAGATTAAATGTTAAACCTTGATCAATTTAGAAACAAAAATATTCATATTGTCGGTATTTCGGGAAACGAAGGAAGCGCAATCCTTTCCTTTTTATTAAAACATCGGATCTCTTACATAACCGGTCATGATTTTATAAAAAAAGAGAATCTAGAAAAAAATTTTAAGCTTTGGCATAAAGGTATATCCTTAGTAGAAAAAGAAGAACTTTGGCAAACATTCTATTCTAAAGTACAAAATCTTAAAATTCATTTTGGATCTGATTACCTTAAAAATATTGATCAAGCCGATATTATTTTCGTCCCGCAGTCATGGAGACTCTATCCCCAAAATGAAAAGTTAAAGGTCATTGCCAAGACAAAAAAAATCTCATTCTTTTCCCTGACGAGACTCTACCTTGATCTATCGCCGGCTCGGGTAGTAGCTATCACCGGAACAGTAGGGAAGGGAAGCACTGCTACCATACTTGTCCATTTACTAAAAAGCCTACCACGCGTATATTTTGGCGGTAACGAAACTTGGATGCTACAAGTGCTGGATCGTCTGGATGAAATGGAAAACGAAGATATATTAGTTCTTGAGGT
>OBEQ012019890.1_pt1 | contig 12459 bp, 11 predicted proteins | sample 1670901 | NCBI WGS metagenome assembly OBEQ01 (sample SAMEA104232315, study PRJEB22302) | groundwater metagenome | biome: forest; feature: aquifer; material: groundwater | place: USA | collected 2011-08-07 | depth 5.4 m | reverse complement strand
TCCGCCTGAGGCGGATCCGCCTTCGGCGGAGAAGAGTTCGGATAAAACAGTAAAAATGACGCTAGATGAAAAACCCCTTCGCTGGAGAAAGCCGAAGATCCGCGCTTTCTTTTTTTCGTCGGACAGGCCGGTCATGCGGGCGAAGCGGTTGCGCAAAAGCTTTGTGGCGGTGTTTTTTTCGTCATAATCCCCCAAACCCGCCAGGGTTTCTGAGGCAACCGATTCGGACACGCCGCTTTTCTTCAAGTCGAACTCGAGTCGCCGTCTCCCGGTCGGCCGCGTATAAATGCGGGAATTGGCAAAAAGTTTGGCAAATTTCCTGTCGTCCAAAAGCCCGGTTTTTGTGAAAATATCCACTACCTTATTTGTGATCTCATCCGGGTATTTTTTTATTTTAAGTCGCTTACGAAGCTCGCTGGTGCTTCGCGGTCTGAACGATAAAAGCCTCAAAGCGTCATTTTTCGCTTTCAGAAAAATAGCGTCCTCGCCGTCTAAAGACGGCTTTTTTTGTTCTCTGGCCATGATATCCGATGAGAGGGCGTGCGGATCTTATGCTTGGAACGGAATCAAACCGGTTGACCTGTTTTTTCTAAAATTTTTTTCTCAAGTTCAGCCAGCACTTTCGGGTTTTCCCTTAAGTATAGCTTTGTATTTTCCCGGCCCTGGCCCAGTTTCTCATCACCGTAAAGGATCCAACTCCCGCTTGTTTTTATGATTTCGAGTGATTCGGCGACATCGAGAATACTGCCCACCGCGGAAACGCCTTCATCATACATGAGATCAAACTCGGCCTGCTTAAATGGCGGCGCCACTTTATTCTTCACCACCTTCACCCGCACACGGCCGCCGACAATTTCCTCGCCGCGCTTGATCTGCGCGATGCGGCGGATATCCAGCCGGACCGATGAGTAAAATTTGAGCGCGCGGCCTCCGGGAGTGGTTTCAGGGTTTCCGAACATGATGCCGATTTTTTCCCGGAGCTGATTGATGAAAATGAGCGTTGATTTTGATTTGGCGATCGTCGCCGTAAGCTTTCGAAGCGCCTGGCTCATGAGCCGCGCCTGAAGCCCCATGTGCGACGCGCCCATCTCCCCTTCGATTTCGGCCTTGGGCACCAGCGCCGCAACGGAATCGACAACAATGATATCAATGGCGTTGGAACGGATGAGAAGCTCGGTGATCTCAAGCGCCTGTTCCCCGGTGTCGGGCTGTGAAATCAAAAGGTCATCGAGATTCACGCCAAGTTTTTTGGCATAGGCGGAATCAAACGCGTGTTCCGCGTCGATAAACGCGGCGGCACCTTTGCGCTTCTGCGCTTGGGCAATAATGCTTAAAGTCAGCGTCGTTTTCCCGCTGGATTCGGGGCCGAAAATTTCGATGACGCGGCCGCGCGGCACGCCCCCAACACCGAGCGCCATATCGAGCGCAATCGCACCCGTCGGAATGGCCGGTATATCGAGCTTGAAATTCTGTCCAAGCGTCATGATCGAGCCCTTGCCAAAATGCTTCTCGATCTGCAATACAGCCGCGCTGATCGCTTTTTTCTTCTCAGCGCTAAGTTCGTCCTTTAGAGGCGCCTCTTTTACCTGCAGTTTTTTTTCTTCTTTTTTTTCTTTCGTGATGATGCGTGACATAAGCCGCCTCCAGATTTGATGTTAAGAAAATTTCTAAAAAGCCAAAACCGCTTGCTTATTTAGGCTATTATTATACAATCCGCTCAAAAAGCTGTAAAGCGAAGATTGGCCTTTAGACCTATTGGTTCTCCATATAACAAGACGACAGACCCTGCCTATTTCGTTCAAAAAAATTTATCACTTGCCACCACTATTCATAAGACTTTATAATCAAACAACTAAGGAAGAGCATGAAAGCAGAAATTATATCCATAGGCACTGAAATCCTCATCGGATCCATTCTCAATACCAACGCCCGTTTTCTCGCGCAAAAACTGGCTGAAAACGGCATCGATGTTTATCACCAAACCGCCGTCGGAGACAATGCGGGCCGTATTGTTGAGGCCTTCCGCCTGGCCGCTTCACGTGCGGATATCCTGATCAGCTCCGGCGGTCTCGGCCCGACCGAAGATGATGTCACGATGAAAAGCGTTTCACGATTCACCGGCAGGCAGCTTCTTCTGCACCGTCCTACTCATACTCATATCTGTCGGGTGCTTGAGCGGCGAGGCTACCCCATCACCCGGTTTGTCGCGCGGCAATGCTATCTTCCTAAAGATTCTTTTATCATGCAAAACGAACGTGGCACAGCGCCCGGCGTATTGATCGAATTCTCCCGGGAAAATCAGAAAAAATGGCTCCTTGTCCTGCCGGGACCACCCAAGGAACTGGAACCGATATTCATCCGCCAAGCACTGCCGCTTCTGATAAAACGCACGCACACTAAAAGAGAGCATTTCATAGTCAAAAGCATCAAAATAACCGGCCTGTTAGAATCACAGGTAGCTCAAAAAACCACAGATCTCTTGAAATTGAAGCCGCCGCTTACCGTCGGTATCTACGCCAGCCCCGGAATGGTCGAGCTTAAAATCATGGGTAAATCCCGCTCTCTTAAACAAATCTCAAAAAAAATCATTGGGATCGAAAAAATCATCCGAAAACGATTTGGAAATCACGTATTCGGAACCGGCAATGAAACGCTCGCCTCGACCACCGGAACTCTTTTACGAAAAATAGGAAAAAAACTCGCAACCGCGGAATCCTGCACCGGAGGACTTCTATCCCACCTCATCACCGAAGTACCGGGAAGCTCTGATTATTTCTTAGGAAGTGTCGTCGCCTATCACAACCGGATCAAGTCATCCCAGCTCAACATTGATTTACCTGCAATTAAAAAAAATGGCGCAGTCAGCGAAACTGTTGCAAAAAAAATGGCGCAAAACGTACGGGATCTTTTGAAGTCAGACTATGGGATAGGAATCACGGGAATTGCGGGACCCGGCGGTAGCTCTAAAGCAAAACCAGTGGGCCTTGTTTACATTGCGGTCGCAGCCAAACGCCGGACCTTTTGCAAAAAGTTTCGATTTTTTGGCACGCGGAGTGAAATAAAATCAAGCGCAGCCCATAAAGCCCTGGATTCACTCCGGCTTGAACTTCTCAAAGCGCGGTAAAGTGCAAAATCAGTCTCAAACAAACATTGGAAAAAAATCCGGCCGCCAAATCGTCCCACAGTATGCTCGCAGGATTTTCCATAGATTGAATACGGTTGATCGGCCAAGGTTTTAAAACATCAAAAATTCTAAAAAGAACAAACCCGGCTCCGAAAAGCCAAAGAATTCTAGGCATGCCTAGCAGCGTCAGCATCATCCCGCACACTTCATCGAGCACAAACTGCCGGGGATCATCTGAATTGAAAATCTCCCGCGCGGGCTTTGAAATAAGAAACCCGCCGACCGCCAAAAGTGTCAAAATAAACGTCGCTTGGCGGTAAAAAAACCACGCGAGTAAAATTCCTCCGATGCTGCCGCAGGTTCCGGGAGCCAAAGGCGAGTACCCCAAATAAAAAAAAGAGGCAAAAAACCTCACAAACCTGTCGTGGAATTTCATAATCAGAGCCCGGGATAAATAAACCGTTTGTTGGCCATGACGTACCGAATCCCGCTCCAAAGCGTTACGACCACGATAAAAATCATCCATTGATAAATAAAGCGGAGCGCCGGGGCCGTCCATTCCGGCTTCCAAAAAACGGTTTCCTTGAGAAACAAAAATATCAGGATGCCCATGATGGATAAAAATTGAAGGGCCGTTTTGTGTTTCCCGCTCTTGGAAGCGCTTTGCTCCTGGCTGTCTTTTGGCATCGCCATCCGAAGGCCCGTGATGAGGAGATCCCGCGTAAAGATCACGACAATCATCCAGGCGGGAATAAGTCGCATTTCCAAAAAAGCGGCAAACGCCGAAAGCGTCAGGATCTTGTCCGCGATCGGGTCCATAAACTTGCCGAGACGGGTGATCTGGTTTCGTTTTCGCGCGATGCGCCCATCCCAATAATCGGTGAGGCTCGCTATTAAAAACACGCCGATCGCCAAAAAGTTTGCGGGCGCGCCGCTCAAAAAAAGGAGGGCCATAAATAAAGCGGCCAGGCCGATACGGGAGAATGTGAGAAAATTGGAGAGGTTCAGCAATGTCCGACGAGGTCGTATTCCAGGGCGTCTTTGACTCGGACATCGACAAAATCACCGGGTTGCAAAGCCTTTGCGGAACGGATGATCACCTGCCCGTCTACTTCCGGCGCGTCCGCTTCGGTCCGGCCGTAAAAAAGACCCTCTTCTTTCAGGTCTTTTTCATCAACAATCGTCTTGACGGTTTTCCCCACAAAACCCAGGTTTATGTCCTGCGAGATCTCACGTTGCTGAGCCATAACCGCGTTGAAACGTTCTTGTTTAATACCTTGAGGAATCTGGTCCGGCAAACCGTAAGCGCGGGAGCCCTCTTCTTCCGAAAACAGGAAGGCGCCCAGTTTTTCAAAGCGGACCTGTTTCAAAAAATCCATAAGATCCTGAAACTCTTCCTCCGTTTCACCGGGAAAACCTACAATTACGGTTGTACGGATACTGACCCCGGGCATTTTCTTGCGAAGCATTTCAAGCCCCCATCTCATTTTAGCCCGGTCCACACCGCGGTTCATGCGTTTGAGCATGTTGTCGTGACTGTGTTCTATCGGAAAATCGACATACTTGCAAATCGTGGAGCTGCCTGCAATCGCGTCAATCAGCTCTTCGCTCACATGGCCCGGATGCGCGTATAAAAGCCGGACCCACGGCACCCGCTTTAAGTTTTCAATAGCCTTTAAAAGTTGGGGTAATTTAAACTGCTTATCCTGGTCATAGCCAAAAGCGGCCGTGTCCTGGCCGATAAGATCGATCTCCGATATTTTACGCTCGGAAGTAATATTTTTTATTTCATTTAAAATCGATTCGATCGTCCTCGACCGGTGAGGGCCTTTCATTTTTGGAATCACGCAGTACGAACACGCGTTGATGCAGCCTTCGGAGATTTTAACATAGCCCAGATGCGGCGGCGTGAGCGACACCCTGGGCATCGCTTCATTCAAAAGAAAGCGGGGTTTGGCTTTGACTTGAAAAACCTTTTCATGTTTTTTCTTGAGCGGCCTTAAAATTTCAGCCAAATCGCCATAATTGTTCGTTCCAATAATGCCATCAACCTCTTGCAGTTCCTTCACGAGCTCAGGCCCGTAACGCTGGGCAAGACACCCCAAAACCACCACCGCCTGGATGCGTCCTTTCTTTTTAAGCTCGCAAAGACCCAAAATGGTATCGATCGATTCGACTTTCGCCTCTTCGATAAAACCACAGGTATTCACGATCGCAATGTCGGCCTCGCGGGCGTCGTTGACAATCTCGTAGCCCTCCCTTTTTAAAGAACCTAGGGCCACTTCGGAATCCACCAGTGTGCGCGAGCAGCCAAGACTCACCAGTCCTATTTTCATGGAATAAATGCCTTTTTTTAAATTTTTTGGATGAGTTTGACGCCTTCGCGGCTTATCAGCATCTTTTTGGCGACGCCTTTGCCGGGAGACCCGAGCGAGGTGTGATTTAAAATCAGGTCCGTGCTGGAAGCATTGCCGGTCCACAGCTCAATGGACTCGTTTGCCTTCCAGGACTCCACGGTGCCTTTTTGAAGGATCGACTGAAACAGCACCTTCTCGTCGCAGGTGACGCGAAGCCATACATTATCAATCGCCCTGACTTTAAGTTCAAGGCGGGTTTTTTTATTGATCTTCGGGAAATTGCCCAGCTCAACACTCCGAAGCCAGGGGTTCTGCGTTTTGGACGCAGCCGCCGCCGGCTTGAGGGAGCTTTCAGGCGCAAGGGCCGTCTTTCGCTCTTTGGTTTTTATCAAAATTGGGTGAACTTTTTTCCACAAAAATATCCCCGAAACTAACACCGCGATTATCAACAAACCCGTCAGAGCAGCCCGGAAGATGGGACGGTAAGGGTCCTGCAGCGTTTTTCTTTCTTCAGGCGTCCTCAGAAAAAGGACCTGTTCAGGCTCTTTCCGGTCTTCTTTTTCATACGTTTGGATAAGCTCCTCGGGACTCAGCTCTAAAAATTCCGCGTAGCTTCTCAAAAAACTTTTCACAAAAATCGGGCTTGGAAGCCTGTCAAACTTCCCGTCCTCCAAAAGTTGAAGCACACGCGGGTGGATTTTTATCTTTGTGTGCACCTCTTCCAAAGAAATGGCTTTTTTAGCCCGGGCTTCTTTTAAAACAGTTCCGATCGAATTCATGCCTCTTCTTTTTCCTCTTTATTTTGGTCGCCGGCTTTGCTGACCAAAATCTCTCGCGGCTTGGCGCCGCGGTAAGGGCCGACGATGCCGTCCTCCTCCATCATATCAATCAGCCGCGCGGCCCTCGTATACCCGAGGCCGAGACGCCGCTGGACCATCGAAACCGAGGCCTGGCCGATTTCCAATACAATGCGTTTGGCTTCTTCGTAAACCTCGTCGCGCTTAAAATCAGCAAACGCTGCTTTCCTTTCGGTCGTTTGCGTCACTGCTTCCTGATACAAGGGTTTTCTCTGAGATTTGATGAATTCGGTGACCCGCTCAATTTCTTTGTCCTGGACCCAGGCGCCCTGCGCCCGCAGGAGTTTTGACTTTCGCGGGTCCATAAACAAAAAGTCTCCGCGCCCCAAAAGTTTATCCGCGCCGTTTTCATCGAGAATGGTCCGCGAATCCACTTTGGAGGCCACTTGAAAAGCGATGCGAGCCGGGAAATTCGCTTTGATGACACCCGTGATGACATCCACCGATGGCCGCTGCGTCGCCAATATCATATGAATTCCCACGGCCCGCGCCAGCTGCGCCAAACGCGTGATAGCCGTTTCCACTTCCTGCTGAGAAGCCAGGATGAGGTCCGCGAGTTCATCGATCACGATCACGATATAGGGCATTTTTTTGACAATGACAGCCTCGTCGGCATTTTCTTCCGTTTGCTTTAAAATCTCGGGATGGATTTCCCTTTTTTCAACCTTCTCGTTGAAACTCAAAATATTTTTGGCGCCCACTTTGGATAAAACGCGGTACCGCCTTTCCATTTCCGAAACCAGCCACGCCAGCACCCCCGGTGTCTTCACCTTATCGGTAACGACCGGACAAACCAGATGCGGGAGGTCATTGTAAAAATGAAGTTCGACCATCTTCGGGTCAATCAGAATAAACTTAACCTCATCCGGCGTCGCGCGGCAAAGGATGCTGGTGAGGATGCTGTTGATACAAACGCTTTTGCCGGTATTGGTGGCTCCCGCGATCAAAAGATGAGGCATATCCGCCAGGTTCGCCACCAGCGGCGCACCCGCGGTGTCTTTTCCAAGCACCATGCTGATTTTAGAAGATTCTTTCCGGAATTCGTCAGACAAAAGGATATCTTTAATGTAAACAGTGGACGTCGCTGAATTGGGCACTTCAATGCCCACGCGAGATTTACCCGGAATCGGCGCGATGATGCGCACACTCGTCGCCTGCATCTTGAGCGCGATATCGTTTTCAAGTGAAGTGATCCTTTGAACCTTGACTCCCGCCGCCGGCTGGAGCTCATATCGCGTGATCGTTGGCCCGCTCTCCACTTCGACAACCTTTGCCTCAATGCCAAAGTCTTTCAACGTATCCTCAAGCACCTTAGAGCTTGTTTCCAAATCGCCTTGAATCTTGGACGAATCAATGCGCGGCGGAGACTCAAAAAGATCCGCTCCGGGAAGCCGGTAGTCCCCTTGAATTTCTTCCGGCTCTTCATGATTTAAAACAGGTTTTGCCGTTTCCGATAAAACCGGTTTTACCGGTTTAGATGCCGAAACTTTGATCTCGGGCTTGGTAAAATTTGCAACCACAGTCTCTTTGGGCCTCATTTCGGGAATCTTAATAAGGGGTTTTATCTGTTCGAGCGGTTCTTCCGCATTTCTTTTGGCAATACTGGCGGCGGGTGTTTTATTGTCTTCTTTTTTCACAATCGCCGGCTCGATTTTACGCTTAAATTTCTTAAAAAGCTCGGTGGTGATCTGAAGCACAAGAAGTTCCGTCGCGAGGATGATGGATAAGAGAAAAAGTGACAGCGCCACAAAGGTCCCAGCGCTTCCGAAGAGATTTGACAAAAAAATCGCTGTAAAAAATCCTATGATGCCGCCGGCGTCAAACCGCCGGACATCCGTGGAATGCGCTAAAAGTGAAAAAAGCGCGCAAGCCGAAGTAAAAAATATAACCGTGGAAAACATCTTGAGCCAGAGCTTTTGGCCTTTTTTGCCGACCCACTTGGCCAGAGCCCAAAGAAGAAAAAGCGGGACAAGAAAATAAGAGGTTTTGCCAAAAAAAAGAACGAGGACCCATGCGGTATAGGCCCCCGCAACGCCGACGAAATTGTGAACCGGCACATTGGGAGACGATACTTCAAACGCGATATCATTCGGTGAGTACGAAAGAAGTGACAAAAGTACGAGCACCGATGAAACAAACCAAAAAAAAGCCAGGATCTCGCTGCGTTTTTTCTCGTCCATCCCGTCAGACTCCCGTATGGCCGAACCCGCCCTGCGCACGGGTCGTGTTGGCCAATTCATCGATTTCCAAAACTTCAGCCCTGACAATCTCTTGGACAACCATTTGCGCCAGACGCGCGCCGCGCTTGATAGTGTAAGGTTCTTTTCCCAAATTGATCAAAATCAAAGAAAGGGTGCCGCGATAATCACTGTCAATAGTTCCGGGCGTGTTCACCAGTGTGATGCCGTGTTTCAAGGCCAGGCCGCTTCGCGGGCGTATTTGAATTTCATAGCCGGTAGGGACTTCAACCGATATCCCCGTTGAGATGAGCTTGATTTCCCCGGGGTTGATCATCACCTCCCCGTCTACGTCCGCTGCCAGATCCATGCCGGAAGCGCCGTTTGACATATAAACGGGGAGCGAGAGATCTTTGGCTTTAGGACTTCTTTTGATTAAAAGCTTTACTGTTTTCACCGCGTTTAGAGGCTACCGGAGGACCTTCCGACGTGGACTGTTTTTTGGATAAGTTGATGCGGCCTTGGACATCGATCTCAATCACTTTGACAAGAATCTCGTCGCCCACTTTGACCGCGTTCTCGACTTTGTCCACATAGCCGTCCGATAATTCGGAAATATGAACAAGGCCTTCTTTGCCCGGGAATATTTCACAGAAAGCGCCAAAATTCATGATGCGCTTCACAACCGCCTTGTAGACCTTGCCGACTTCGGCTTCTTGCGTAATTCCTTGAATGATTTCAACGGCTCTGCGCGAACACTCCTCATCGGATGAGGCGATACGCACGGTGCCGTCGTCTTCCACCTCGATCTGTGCGCCCGTGTCTGCGGTGATCTTCCGGATGATTTTGCCGCCGGGGCCGATAATCTCTCGGATTTTTTCAGGGTCTACTTTGATGGTTGTAATTCGCGGTGCGAAAGCCGAGAGCTCTTTTCGAGGCGACGAAAGCGCTTCATTCATTTTTTTCAAAATAAAAAGCCGGCCTTCTTTGGCCTGCTCAAGCGCCCGCTTAAGCGTTTGGATATCCAAAGAATCCTTTAGTTTTAGGTCCAGCTGAACGGCGGTGACGCCATTTTGCGTGCCGGCAACTTTAAAATCCATGTCACCCAGATGATCTTCAACCCCGGCGATGTCCGATAAAATGGCGACCTTGTTGTTTTCTTTAATAAGCCCCATCGCGATACCGCTCACCGGTGCCTTGATCGGCACACCGGCATCCATGAGCGCCAAAGCACCCGAGCACACGCTCGCCATGCTGGAAGAGCCGTTGGACTCAAGAATTTCGGAGACCACGCGAATCGTATACGGAAACTCGTCTTTTGAAGGAATAACAGCCCGCAAGGCCCTTTCCGCCAAAGCGCCATGACCGATCTCACGGCGACCCGGGCCACGGTTTGGTTTTATTTCGCCTACGGAAAAGGAAGGAAAATTATAATGAAGCATAAATGACTTGAAATTATCCCCTTCAATCGCGTCTATAGTCTGCTCGTCCCTCGCTGTGCCAAGCGTCACCACACCCAGTGACTGTGTCTGACCGCGCGTAAAAAGTGCCGAGCCGTGCGTACACGGCAACACACCCGCCTCCACGCTAATCGCGCGGATTTCGTTGCGCTTGCGCCCGTCCGTACGGATAGTCTCGTTTAGAATAAATTTCCGCACTTCCTTCTTCTCACTTTCGTGAAACGCGTGCTGGACATGATCTTCGGTGATCTCGGACCCTTCGACCACGAGCTTTGCGGCAATCTCGGCAAAAAGAACTTTCATCGCTTCATCGCGGGACTCTTTGGATTTCTCCGTGCGGTTTATTTTATCGATCCCTTTAACAGAAAGAGATTCCACTTTTCGCATCAGATCGTCTGAAACCCCGCTGAGCGTTGCCTCCATGCGCGGCTTTCCGCACTGCTCGGCAATTTCGCGTTGAAGCTTGAGAAGCGGTTTTAAAGTTTCCGTGGCAAATTCAAGCGCCTGCACAATTCTTTCTTCGGGGACGATATTGGCGCCCGCCTCAATCATGATAATGCCCAGTTCTGTGGTGGCCACCACAATATCCAGCGAGCTCTTTTCCAGCTCCGTAAAAGTGGGGTTGGCGACAAATTGACCTTCTGCTTCGCCCACACGCATCGCGGCCATGGGTCCGAGATACGGAATCCCTGAAATCATGAGCGCCAGTGACGCGCCGTTGATCGCTAGAATATCGGCGTTGTTTTCCTTGTCACTTGAGAAAACATTGGCCGTCACCTGGACTTCATTGTAAAAACCCTCCGGAAAAAGCGGACGTATCGGCCGATCGATCAGCCGGGAAACCAGCGTCTCGCGTTCAGAGGCCTTACCCTCACGCTTAAAATAACCCCCGGGAATTTTTCCGCCGGCATAACTTTTTTCCTGATAATCAACTGTGAGAGGGAAAAAATCAGTCCCTTCCTTGGGTTCCCTGGCTCCGCAAACGGCCACCAGCGCCACCGTACCGCCATAATGAACCGTGACAGAACCATCCGCCTGTTTGGCCATTCGGCCCGTTTCAAACACAAATGTCTCTTTGCCTATCTTTATTTCAAATTTTTTCATCCGATTACTTCCTTAAGTTGAGTTGATCTATAAGCTTATGGTAGGCATCTTGATTTTCACGTTTGAGATAATCAAGAAGCTTGCGCCGCTGGGAGACAAGTTTCAGAAGGCCGTGGCGGGAGTGATGGTCCTTAACGTGGGATTTGAAATGCTCCCCCAAGCTGTTGATCCGCTCAGTGAGCACCGCTATCTGCACAAACGACGAACCGGTATCTTTATCATGAATTTTGTATTTCTTAATGACTTCTATTTTCTTTTCTTTGTGGATGGACATTCTTTTAACTATTTCTCCAATGAAAACCCTAAGTTATATCAGCAAACAAGGCAACACATCTCGGGCTTGCGGTTGAATTAACTACCGTGGGATTATACTCGCAAATAAACGCTTTGTAAAGAGTTATGGCATCAAAATTACTTCGAAAGAGCCCATGCGGATTTGGCATCTTTTTTTATGGCGCCGGCTAAGAGATGCTTACTTTTAAATTTCTGAGTGTGTCGTAGGCGTTTTACAAATAGCAGCTCAAGTTCTTTGCCATAAATGTTTTGATGAAAATCAAGAAAATGAACCTCTAAAGCTTTTTCCCTGTCCCCAAAAGTGGGGCGCTCACCGATATGAACGACGCCTTTCAATTTCCTGCGTCCCAAAAGCCCCCAGGCCGCGTAAACGCCCCTCGGCGGAAGCGTTTCATGATGGGGATTAAGGTTCGCCGTTGGAAACCCGATCCCGCGGCCGCGCCGGCGGCCGCGCACCACATTCCCATATACAGAGACAGGACGTCCGAGCATTTTCTCTGCTCTCTCCAGCTTGCCTCTTTCGATAAGAGCCCGGATAGCAGTGCTGGAAATAATTTCCCCGCTTTGCCTTAAAGGTGGGACTTCGTTAAAACGAAACCCGAGTTTTTTTGATTCGTCCGACAGGAACGAACCATTCCCGCGGCCTTTATATCCAAAACAGAAATCATGCCCGACTGCCAAAGACCGCAACCCGGCTTTTTTCAAAAGAAGTTGTTCCAGGAAAAACAGGTGTGAAATTTTTGAAAATTGCCGGTTGAAGCGGATAACAATCGCCTCGTCAATGCCCATCTGTTCAAAAAACCTGAGGCGGTGAGAAAGCGAAATAAGGATCGGGTGCGGCGCGTTTGGGCGCAGCACCTTGTTTGGCTGCGGATCAAACGTAATGATCATGGATTTCCATTTTTTTTCCTTTGCGTCTTTCAAGATTTTTTTCAAAATGCGTTGATGTCCCCGGTGCACACCGTCAAAAACGCCGATAGCCACCGCCCGGGGGCGGGGTTTTAGTGTTTTATCGTGAAATCCGCTGTAAATTTTCATTTAACAAACAACCTTCCAACGTTTGGGCATTCATCCCTAAAATATCTT
>OBEQ011301255.1_pt1 | contig 12459 bp, 10 predicted proteins | sample 1670901 | NCBI WGS metagenome assembly OBEQ01 (sample SAMEA104232315, study PRJEB22302) | groundwater metagenome | biome: forest; feature: aquifer; material: groundwater | place: USA | collected 2011-08-07 | depth 5.4 m | reverse complement strand
GGTCATCAACTTGGCCGTCTTGAGCTTCAGCGTCACGCCGTCCTGGCTGAAGAGTTGACGACCCGACATGTCCGCCAAAGGAATGCTTTTCTCTGCGACTTGCCCCGAGAATTGCACTTCACCGGTTGCGAGTGTGTCGAAGATTGCCTCTCCGAGCGGAGCATGCGCCGTCACGAGATAGTAAACCTTCAGGTCGTTCGGCGCTTGCAGCGGGGTAAGCGGCACGATGACCCTTCGCGCGAAGCCGGTCCCGTTTTGCCCGAGCTCGATCTGACCGGCGCTCACGCTGAACCCCGGAGTCCGTACCAGGCGGGGGTCGATCATCTCCGCGAGCTTCTTCATGCGGTCTTGAGAGATGCTCTTCGTCGCCGGTGGTCCCACGATCAGGTCACCCACCTTCGCGCGGGTGAGGTATTCGGGCGGCGCGATTGGCCGCGCATGCAGATCGCCGTTCGGATCCGCGACCGGAATGTAGACGAGGAGATCAAACCCCAAGACGTCGTTGCTCAAGGACGCGAACAGAATCGAGTTGGCGGTATTGGGATCGACGACCACCGGCTTTTTCAGGAGGGCCGCTTCGGACTCCAAGTCGTCTTGGTCGGGGGCTGGACCGCACCCGGCCAAACACGCGAGCGTCAACGCAGCGAAAAGAGATCGTAGTGCGCGCATTGTGAATACCCAAGAGACCTACAAGCACGTATTATGCCCCACATGTAACCACACATGCCCGAAGAGGCATCCGTATGTTTTCATATACATACGAAGCTGTCGCCGGGCGGCGGGTGGACAAAAGGATCCGCGCCCCGGGTCGTGGTACGAGAGGTCGCATGGCCGACCTCAAGAGCCTGCGCGAAGCCCTTGCGCGTTGCGATCTGCGAATCGTTGCGTGCCTCGCCGAGCGAATGAGCCTCATTGGGCGCGTCGCGGAGTTCAAGGCGAAGGAGAGGCTTCCTTCCTTCGACCGCGAGCGCGAAGGGGCCCACATGGACGACCTGCATGCGCGCGCCGCGGAGTCCGGACTCTCGGCCGAAATCGTGCGGGACGTATTTGGAATCTTGTTTGCGGCGTCACGCGCGACTCAGCGCGAAAAGCTCTTCGAGCAACGCGAGCGCTTCTCGGTCGGAATTCTCGGCGGCACGGCCGGAATGGGCGCATTTCTCGCGCGTCTCTTGTCCGGGGCGGGCTACGCGGTCGAGACCACGGGTCTCGAGGTCGGGGCGCCGAACCAAGAGGTCGCGTCGCGCCACGACGTCGTCATCGTCGCGGTGCCGATTGCGGCGACGGTACCCGTCATCGAAGCAGCCGCACCGCACGTCCGTCCCGGCGCCTGCCTGTGCGACGTCACCAGTGTCAAGCGCGCGCCTCTCGAGGCCATGCTCCGATGGGCACCTCCCGAGGTCGACGTCGTCGGCACCCACCCGATGTTCGGCCCGCAGGGCGACGACATGGATCGCCAGCGCGTTGTTTTTTGCGAGGGGCGCGGCGAGCGCGGAAAAGAGCGCGTTCGCGGTCTGTTCGAAGCGTTCGGCGCCGAGATCATCGAAGCGACGGCCGAAGAGCACGACGCGCAGATGGCGCTCATCCAAGTGCTCGTCCACGAAAAGACGATGGTCTTGGGATCGGTTCTCGAGCGCGAGAAGGCCAACTTGCCTCGCTCGCTGCAGTTCGCCAGCCCCATTTACAGAACCGAGCTCGCCATGATCGGCCGCATGTTTTCACAGCGGCCGGAGCTCTACGCCGACATCCTCACCTCGAACCCCGATGGGGCGCGCATCAGTCATTTGTTCGAGCAGGAGTCAGGGCATTTCGCGCGAGCCGTCGTGAAGGGCGACCGAGGGAGCCTCATCGAGCGCTTCGCGGAAGTAAAAACCTACATGGCGGAGTTCGCGGCGTGGGCGAAAAAAGAGAGCGACGCGATTCTTCACGACATCGTTCGGCACGGGTGATTCGCCTCTTTGGCGTGCCGAAATTGGAGGAGCCGCTTCGCTGTCTCCACGCCCGCGCGGAGCGCCGTGTGGCAGGCCATCAAGAGGCGGCGCGAAAGCCCTCGCCGCAATAGCAAGACATCGGCTTTATCGATCTGCGCGTTCGCATAAAAGCGCTTGTAGGGGGCATCGCCCTGACAAAAACAGACGGTGTGCGGTGTGCGCTCGCGGAACAGGTCTTCGAGCATGAGGTAGAGCAGCACCGCGCCTGGTGAGAATTTCGCGTAACGGTCGTCGAAGCCGGGCTTGGTGTAGTGGAGCACGCCGTCATGTTCGATGCCGAGCACGAAGGCGCAGGGTTGGTCGCCGGCGAAGAGGACGAAGCTCCTCAAGAGCCCGTGGTCGGCCAGATCCACCAGTTTGTTCGGCCAGCTCGAGCCGCTTTCGAAGCGGTCGCCGAGGCGTCTCTGCCAGGTGTGCTCTGCGACCCGCGTGGCGGCCTCGAGAAAGGCGGTGCCGGTGCCGGGAGCGTCGTAGCGCACGAGCTCGATGCGCCGCTGGTCGTGGAGGGTCGTCACGCGACGCCTCAACTTCGACCGGGTTTTTGCGCTGAATTTGTGCAGGTACGCCTCGAACGACGGCGGCATCCTCACTACGTGCACGGGTCCTTTGCCCTGCGCCTCGGGCTCGTAAACATAGAAGTGCTCGCGCACCTCGGGCGAAGTCGTGATGTGCCGGTAGGCGAACGAATCGCGGGGCACGAGCTCCAACTCGACGGCCTCGCAGTCGGGAAGCTCGCTCGCGATCGCGTGAAAGAGCTCGTCGTGGGCGCGTGGATCGTCCGGCAGCAACGGAACGCCGCCAAGGACAACCGCGCTCTTCAGGGGCTGTGTATGGAGCATCACCTGACCGATCGCGAACTCGATCTGCCGATCTTCCACGAGAATCGGCGAGACCCCCGAAACATCGCCGTTTCGATCGCGAAGCATTGCAAGCAGGAGCTCGCCTTCCGGCTCCGCGCGGAGCCGATGCTCGAACCATTCCGGCGAGTGGCGGAACGCATGCGGCGCCGACGACTGTCGACCTAAGCGGCGCCACACGCGCTCCACCTCCGGCGCCCGAAGGAGTGTGCGGTCCTTCACCAAGGAGATGTCCAGCGACGGCGTCTTCCAGCTGGCGGCCGGGCTCGCTCGCGTGGGGAGGACGTGCATTGCCAGTACAAGAGACAATCGCCGGGCCAAGCCTGGTCCAGAGCATTTTCGGCGCGCCGCCGGTCCGTTCGTGGCGGTCTTGTGCGCTCGCGCCGTGCGCAAGGGGCAGATGTCCGCGAACTATCGTCTGCAGCAGCTCTGCGGTACACGCCTTTCTTGGCGTATCCTGCCGCGTCGATGTCTTCCGATGCCACCGTTGCCGTCGCCACTGCCGAGCGCCCGTCTCTTCGGCGTTTCCTCGACCTGGATCTTCTCGACAACCGCTATCCGACGCTGCATGGCCTGCGCTTTCTCGCCATCATCAGCGTCGTTCAGTTTCACGTGACGTGGATCTTCGCAGGTGAGCAGGGCATCAAGATCGACGGCGGCTTCATGACCCAGTCGCTCACCATCTTCTTCGGGATGGACCTCTTCTTCATCCTGAGCGGTTTTCTCATCGGTTCGATCCTTCTTCGTTCCCTCGAGGTGGAGGGCTCGCAGAGAATTCGCCGCTTTTACTTGCGTCGGGTCTTTCGCACGTTCCCCTCGTACTATGTGGTGCTCACCTTCCTCGTCTTGACCACGGCGCTCAGCGAGAGCCAAAGGCTGCATCTGCCGTACGAGTACTTCTATGCGACCAATTTCATGCCTCTTGGCCGCGCCGACACGGTCATGTTCTGGGGTTGGTCCCTCGGCCTCGAGGAGCAATTCTACCTCGCGGTGCCGCTCCTTTTTTTCGTCCTCCATCGGCTGAAGAGCGATCGCGCTCGGCTCGTCCTTCTGGTCTTGTTGTGGAGCGCCGCGCTCGCGAACCGTCTCTACATCTTCTACCGCTACGCTCCGTGGACCGACTTCACGCTCTACAGCGCCTTGTATTTTCGCACGCAGACGCGTTTCGACACGCTGGTGACGGGAATCATCCTCGCGCTCGTTCACCAGCGTTACAAAGAGCCAATTGCCGCGTGGCTACGTGAGCCCTTCCATCGTGCTCTTCTCGCCGTGCCGGCGCTCGGGGGCTTGTGGCTTCTTCTCGACCCCTGGCTCTTTGGTGAGCGCAACGTCCAGCTCGTTCACGTGTTCTGTTGGGGCACTGTGACCAGCCTGATGTACCTCGCCTGGCTCATCCTTCTGCTTCACACCGATGGATGGATTCAGCGCGCGCTTTCGGCGCCGTTTTACCGCCGTGTGGCCACGCTCGGCTACGGCGTTTACCTGGTGCACATTCCCATTTGCGACCATGTCATCGTGCCGCTGGCGCGCGCGCTGGAGACCCGAAAAGTTTCCATGATCTTGGTCTGGCCCGCGTCGGTCGTTGTGCTCATGGCACTCTCGCTCGTGCTTGCGTACGTGATGCACGTGCTCATCGAGAAGCCGTCGCTTCGCATGCGCGAGTGGCTGGCGAGTTAGGTCACGGATCGAAAGGGGCGCCGAAACCCGGACGCGGCAGTGGTGCGTCGCGGAAGCCTTCGAAGCCCTCTTCAATCCACACCAGCGGCGCCGCGTCGATGTCGCGATCGAAGACGAAGCGGACCCGGCGCGGGCCCACGGTGCCGACCTCGAGAATGGAAACGCGCATGCCGGGCACCGAAATTTCGTCGCCCTCGTGCAGACGCGCGGTTTCGCTCCGGAACAGGCTGCTCGGACCGATGGGGTACACGCTCTTGTCCGGGGCCACGACGAGCTCGAGCGTGCGCGCGTCTCGTCGCAAGAGCAGAGCGTGGCCTCCGTGGGACAGCCCCCTCCAATAGGCAGGCGGCCGGCCATGCGAATCGAGCGCGAACGGGCCAAAGAACATCCCGCCCATGCCGCGAACGATGCCCACCTCTGCGCTCGCGAGATTTGGCAAGCGCGCCCTCAGCGATACCGCCGAGTTGCCGAACGAAGACGCCGAACGCCGGAGCTCTTGGGATGCGACCCATGACGCAATCGGCCCATGAAGGAGGTGCGCGAACCCGAGCAGCGTGGCGGCGAGCCCTGTGAGCTCCGCCACGCGCCGTTCCGGGATTTTGCCGGAGAACCAGGCGTGGTCGAGCAGAATGGCGACCGTCGAGGCGATGCCGAGCGCGCTCACTCCGAGCAGACGCGGGGCGGCGACCACGGCGAGCACGGGCAAAAGGGCGACCAGAGACCCTGCGAGGAGCCATTTCGCCGTGATGCGCGGCGTGGTGTGGAGGGCGGCGAAGGCCCGCTGAAGCGGCGTGAATACCAAAAGACCGCATGCCGCGAGGATGATCACGAGCGCCCACTTGGGCAGCGTGGTCCCCCATGCGTTGGTGCCGAGCGTGAGCCACCCTTCGGCCAAGAGTGTGACGATCCGTCCAGGTGCCGCGCGAAGGTAGGCCGCGGGATCGTGAAAAGGATCGGCATAAAACGCTGAGCCCACCGTTCCGTAGCCGAGCACCGTTCGAACGAGCAGGTATGCCGACGCCGGGAGCGCGAAAGGAAAGACACCAAGCAGGCGCCGCCATGGCCGCTCGTGGCGATGCATCCACTCGATGGCCAGAATGTATCCGCCGAAGCAGAGCGCGTACTCGCCCGCGAGCATGGTCAGAGCAAAGAGCACTGTCGCCATCGCGCCGTGGCGCACCTTCAATTCCTCGCGCCACCGCACGTAGGCCCCGAGCGCAAAGGTCCCGAAGGCGAGCGTTACGAGCGCTTCACGGTTGGCGAGCCAGGCGATGGGTAGGACGTGCCAGGGCCCCAACGCGAAGATCGCCGTGGCGAACAGTGCGACGCGCGGTGAAAACACTCGCCGGAAGAGTGCGCGGGCGCCAATGACCGCGACGGCCCACCACGCGAGCGAGTGCAGATGCGGAATGGTTGGCGTATTGCCGAACGCCTGTTGGTCGCCCCACCGAAGCGCGCTCGAGAGTGGCCGAAAAAACCGGATCATGAGCTTCGGATGCGTCCACCACGGGAGCATGCCGCGCTCGATGAGGGCCGGCCGATCGCGATCGTTGACGAAGTCGTACAGGTCGAAGGGCCCGCGCGGAGCGCAGAAGCTGCCGTCGGCCATTGCAGCGTGCATGTAATCGTCCAACAGCAGTGGAGTCCGAAGCCCAGGAAGATAGGTCAGGGTGCCCGCAAGCAGGAGCGCGAACACGAGCAGCCATGAGTCAAAACGCGATGGTTTCCGCGGGTTTTGCGCGCTGGCTCCGGTGTTGTTCATTTCACAGCGTCTCGGTGGGGTCTCGATCGCTCGGTCTGCTTGGCGCTCGTCCCTCCCATAGGCTACCAATCCCTACCGTGAAACTCTCGAACATGTCCCGATTCGCCTCCGTTTTTGTGGCTGCGGCTCTCGTGGCCGCCTGCGCTTCGGACAGCCCGGCGGAAATCGTCGAAGACGACGGCGGGACCGTCGAGCAGCCCGACTCGGGGCCGGCTCCCGTTGCCCACGATAGCGGTGGTGGAAGCAAAGCGGACACGAGCGCGAAGGACGCGGGAAAATGCGTGGCACAGTGCACGTCGGACAGCGAATGTCAGAACAGCTGCCCCGTGGTGACGAGCGGCATCAACTGCTGCGACACCACGACGGGCACCTGCTACCCGGCTTCTACATCGACCTGCCCGGTTCCGCAGCCCGACTCGGGGCAGCCGCCGCCCTACTGAGCGACGGCCTTCAGGGCCCGCCCGCCAGCGCCACATAGAGAATCGGGACTGCGACGCCCGCTGCGATCAGCACTGCGCCGCGGCCGACGAGGCCTTTTGGGCCTTTGATCATGAACATCCCGGACATCGACAACAGCAAGAGTACGATCGCGTACGTGTCGGCGATGTAGCGCCACGCTTTTTTCCCGCGGTTCAAGTGCAGCCAGTTTGCGACACGGAGCAAAAATCGCGGTTTTTGCCCCTCGTCGACGACGTGGCCGGTCAGTGGGTTTATATGCAGCGTGCGGCGATCGAAGAGCACCTCGACGTCGTCCGCCGAGGACGCGTACACCTCGCGCGGCTCGTTGTGGATGCCGAGTTTTTCTCGAGCCGCTTTGGCCACGGCGTCGGGATTGCCGGCAAGCGGACCGAGCTCGTGGAGCGTCTCGTAGTTCCGAAAATTCGGATCCCATTCGGCGATGTGGTTCACCGCGAGGCCGCTCACCGCATAAATGAACGTGAGTCCGACGACGACGTATCCCATGTCGCGATGGAGCGCGCGAAGCCGCGGGCGCCATGCGAGGCCTTTTTTTGGGGCTACCGCCATGGTCAAGCTTAGCTGTAGCGCTCCTCTTTCCAAGGATCGGCGTGGTTGTGGTAGCCGCGCGTTTCCCAGAAGCCCGGTTCGTCTTTTGCGACGAAGCGAACTGCCGTGAGCCACTTGGCGCTCTTCCAGAAGTAAAGGTCCGGCACGAGCGCGCGGACGGGTGCGCCGTGCGGGCGCCCGAGCGGGCTTCCCTCGTGTTTGTGAACAACGAGAACGTTCGGCAAGAGCGCCTCCTTCACGGGGACGTTCGAGGTGTAGCCGTGCGCGGCCTCGAAGATGACGTGGCGAGCGCTCGGCCTCACCTTGGCGCGTGCGGCAAGCGCGGCGACTTGGACACCCGTCCATTTGGCGTCGGGCCTCGTCCGCTTCCTGACACAGTGGACGTGGCACGTCTGCTCGGTTTGCGGCATTTTGAGAAGCTCCGCCAAGTCGAGCTCGAACGGCTGCTCCACCTCTCCGTATACCTTGAGGCGAAAGGCGCCGGGGCTTGGGTCGCCTTCCTGGCCGCCCATGGGGCGAAGGCGCTTGAGAAGGAACTGGCTCGGAGGCAGGCGAGGACGGCCGTCGGGGCGCATCATTGCGCGCGCACGCCGCTCTTCGTCTTCGCCCGCGAGAACGTACGTTCCGCCCCCAAGGGCCAGGACGATGGTGCCGGCCGTGGCGCCTCCGAGAAAGGAGCGTCGATTCATGGAAGGCGTGAGGATTGGGGCGTCTGTAGGGCGGCGCATCGTGCGATAGGAGTACGCGCGACGGGGTACCCCGGTTACGGTGCTTGCGTGGCGGTTCGAGCAGATGTGCGAAAAAGGGTGGCGGATCCGGGGTTTACCCCAAGCATTCGCGATTTTGACGCGATCGTCAGCATGCTCATGGAGGACGACGACACGGCGGAGCTCGCCATGCGGGCCCTCGTTCGCATCGGGCCAAAGCTGGCGGCGCGCGCCATTGCCCACGCAGAAAACGCCCCGCCCCGCGTGCGTGCGCGCCTGGTGCGCGTCGTCGGCAAGCTCGACGTACCCGAATCCCTACCTTTTCTCCTCCGCTCGGCGACCGACGAGGATCCCAAAACGCGCCGCAATGCGCTGGGGGAGCTGCGCCGGGTGCAGGAAAAGGAGCAAGCGGAGGATGCGCTCCTGGCCGCATGGCAGAAGGAGACGAACGTTCCGCTGCTGCGGACCATCGCCATGTCGCTCGGGAAGATCGGCTCGCCGCGCGCGCTCGAAGCGCTCCGAACGCGCGCACCTGGGGCCGATGCAGACGCGGAGCTCACGAAAGCCGTGTCGCGTGCGACGCAAACCATCGCGCGCGACGCGGGGCGACGCGAAGAGAGCGGCATCGACGCGAGCGCGGCAGCTTCGACCGAGCTCCCCGTTCTCTTCTTCTGTCGCCCCGGGCTCCAGCTTTTCTTGGCGGAGGAGCTCGGCTCCGCATGGCGCGCGAGCGTCGCGCGTCCGGGCGAGGTGCGCGCGACCTTGCGCGGACCGCTCTCGTCGATCTTTACGTCGCGAATGATGACCCACGTAGGTTTCGAGCTCGCGCCCGAAGAGGGGACCGAGGGCGTCGCGGAGGCTGTCGCGCGTGCCCTCAGCGGAGCCGTCGCGCGTGAAATCTTCGCGAAGTTCACCCGCGGGCGCGTTCGCTATCGAATCGCGTGGGCCGAAGGCGGGCACAAGCGATCTCTCGTCTGGAAAATCGCCGAGCTCGTGCAGGCACGCGCTCCCGAGATCGTGAACGATCCGCGAGAGAGCACCTGGGAAGCGGTCGTTCGTACGACGACGGCGACGCGCGCGGAGGTCGTCTTGGTGCCGCGCGCACTGGGCGATCCGCGGTTCGCCTATCGCGTGGCGGAAGTTCCGGCCGCGTCGCATCCGACCATCGCGGCTGCTCTCGCCCATGTGGGAGGCGTCAAGGCGGACGATGTCGTTTGGGATCCGTTCGTGGGTTCTGCGCTCGAATTGATCGAGCGGGGGCGCAAGGGTCCCTTTGCGCGCCTGCTCGGTACCGATCTCGATGCAGGTGCCCTCGATGCTGCGCGAAGGAACCTCGCTGCCGCCCGCATCGAAGCGCGCCTCGAGCAAGGGGACTCGCTTCGTGCAAACCCACGGGGCGTGACGCTCATCCTGACGAACCCGCCTATGGGCCGCCGTGTGCAGAGGCAAGGCGAGCTCGTTCCCTTCCTCGAGCGTTTCGTGGCACATGCCGCGCACATCCTCGTGCCGGGCGGGCGTCTGGCGTGGGTTTCGCCACGCGGGGCGCTGACGCGCGATCGGGCGCTCAAGGCGGGGCTGGTTCTGGACCGTGCGCAGTCCATCCTCATGGGTGGATTCGAAGCGGAAATCCAGCTCTTCCGGGCAAAGAGAAGGTAGGAGACAGACGCGACCGTTCGGCGTCGCGGCCGTTGTGCGTGCGCGGCACGTCATGCGAGGATTCGGCACATGGCAAACTGCTCGAAATGTGGGGCGGAGCTCATCGGCTCACGTCGCTTCTGCGCGGCGTGCGGCGCACCGGCGGAAGCGCCTGCGCCGGCGGCCCCGGCAGCCGACCCACTGGCGACCACGGCCTCGGCACCCTCTGCGCAGGTGAGCTCGTACGGACCTCCTCCCGCGCCCATTCAGCCTCCTCCCCAGCCGCCTCCTTCGGCTGTGCACGTGCCCGGAACGCACTCGCAGTCGCCCCTCGCGTCGAGCAACATGATTCCCAACGTGGCTGCGGCGGTGCCCATGCCCCCGCCCGCGCCCGCGCCATCCCTGGGAATGCACCCTCAGCAGCCGATGCACCCGACTCCACCGATGCCCGCCCCTCAGCAGCCCAATCCTTACGGCAACCAACACGGTCAGCCTTACAACAACCAATACAACCAGCTTTCCAACGCTGCAGGAGCGGCGGCCAATTGGGCCGTGGGTGCGGTGGGTGCTGTCGGAAGTGCCGTGGGGAACGCGGTCAACCAGGCCGCGTACGCGCCCGCGCCGCAACCCGCGCAGGCACCTGCGTACGGCGCCTATCCCGGAGCCGCGGCCCCGCAGGGCTACGGTGCGCATCCCCCCCAGCCGCAGCCAGCGTACGGAGTTCCTGCGCAGACGCCTTACGGCATGCTGCCACCGGCGCCGCAGCCTCAGAATCCGTACGGCCCGCCCGCCGTGGCCTCGCCTTACGGTCCGCCGCCGGTCGCGGCGTTTGGTCCAGGCGCGCGCGTCCTCGTGCAATGGGCGGATGGGAACCGCTATCCCGCCACGGTGACGCAGGCGGCGAACGGGCAATGTCTGGTGGCGTTCCCTGATGGCCAGCAGCAGTGGGTGGCGATGCAGTACCTGACGACTGGCACGTAGTGACCGAAGCTGGCGACAAGCCGCTTCCGTTCGTTCTCGCGATCGCCAGCTTTCGCCGCGCGTTCTGGGTTTCCATCGCGATGGAGACGATCGAGCGCCTCGCCTATTTCGGCGTGCGCGTCGTCGTTCCCATTTACATCGCGAGCTCGGAAGACCCGGGCGGGCTTCATTTCAAAAACGAGCAGAAGGGCACCATCCTGGCGCTTTGGGCACTCGTGCAGACGCTCGTACCGATGTTCTCGGGCGGCTACGCGGACCGCTACGGACGAAAGCGCACCATCGCGGTGAGCATCCTCATCAAGGTGAGCGGCTATCTGCTCATGGCGACGCAGCGAAGTTTTGGCGGCTTTCTATTTGGCTGCCTCACGCTGGCTGCGGGCACGGCCCTCTTCAAGCCCGGGCTGTGGGGAACGGTCGCTGCGGGAATCCATCCGAAGAACTCGAGCGTTGGCTGGGGAATCTTCTACTGGGTCATCAACGTCGGAGGGTTTCTCGGCCCGCCGCTGGCTGGATTTCTGCACGCGTTCTCGTGGAAATGGGTCTTCGTCTCGTGCGCGGTCATCGTGTCCTTGAACCTTCCACTCCTCCTCACCTACGAGGACGCTCCCGGAAGTGGCACCGACTCGCCCGCGAAAGTGTTCGTCCAGTCCATCTCGAAGCTTTTCAAGAGGCCGCGTGCGCTGGTCTTCATTCTCGTCGCGAGTCTCTACTACTGCATGTTCATGCAGCTCTTCGATGCCTTGCCGAATTTCATCGAAGAGTGGACGGAGAGCTCAGACATCGTTCTCGCGCTCGGCCTCGAGGAAGGGCACCTCGCGCGCGCTACGCCGCGCGGCCTTCAGGTGCCGCAAGAATGGATGATCAACCTCGATTCGGGGGCGATCCTGCTCTTCATGATCCCCGTCTCGGCGCTGGTCGCGCGCGCCAAGCTTCTCCGCGTCATGCTTTTGGGCATTCTCTTGTCGTGCGCGGGACTACTCCTCGCCGGCGGCTCGATGCGAGGCTTTCTTTGCATTGCCGGCATCGCGCTCTTCGCGGTGGGTGAAATGTTGGCGTCGCCGAAGGTCAACGAGTATCTCGCGCTCATCGCGCCGAAAGGCGAGGAAGCGCTCTACATGGGCTACGCCAACATTCCGTTTGCCATCGGTTGGACGACCGGGGCCTACGTCGCGGGTCACGTGTACGGTGCGCTTGCGGACAAAGCGAATCTTGCGAATCGCTATCTGACCGAGCACGTCGCCATGGCTACGCCAATCCCCCGAACCGAGGCGATGTCGCGCCTGCAAGAAGCCACGCACACGAGTGCGAGCGACGCAACGCGCCTCTTATGGGACACATACCACCCGTACACCTTTTGGTACGGCTTCGTCGTGGTCGGCATACTGAGCGCGATCGGCATGTTGGTGTATGCGCGCCTCGTCAATCGCTGGAAGGCGTGAAGCGGAGCGAGTAGCTCACCGTCGTGGTGTTGGTTTTCAGCGGCAGAAATTCGATCTGCTGGAATACTCGCGTCATACATTCGACGAATCCCGCGCCCTTGAGTTGCGTGCGCGGGTGATGGGTCTTCGCGCGTCCGCCAGACGCCTGGAGCAGCAGATCGATGCCGAAGTCGCCGGCCACTTTCGGCGACACGTGCGCATAGCAGAGCTTGAGCGCGTCGAAATGGGGGAGCACGGATTTTTGGATCGGCTCTTTGGTGATCTCGTCGTAGGGACCACCGCCGACGTGCATCCCAATGTTCTCGAGCTGCACGCGCGGAGTCGGAGTCGGAGTCGGCGTCGGACTCGGGGTCGGAGTCGGAGTCGGAGTCGGAGTCGGAGTCGGCG
>OBEQ011759956.1_pt1 | contig 12460 bp, 10 predicted proteins | sample 1670901 | NCBI WGS metagenome assembly OBEQ01 (sample SAMEA104232315, study PRJEB22302) | groundwater metagenome | biome: forest; feature: aquifer; material: groundwater | place: USA | collected 2011-08-07 | depth 5.4 m | reverse complement strand
TATTGCCTCTTTAGTGGGAGCTCGCACGCTCTATATTATTATTGAATGGAAACGTTACACAACCCATCCCTTGGACATGCTAAAAATTTGGGAAGGCGGTCTTGTTTTCTACGGTGGCCTCATCGGAGCGATGATCACTGCGATGGTCTTTATTCGAAAACATCATCTTAATTTTTTCAAGATTGCCGATGTGTTCGTTCCGGGACTCTCCTTGGGTCACGCTATAGGACGACTGGGATGTTTTGCTGCCGGATGTTGTTACGGGAAAGAAGCTCCTCATTCTTTTTTGGCTGTCGTCTATCCTCCTAATCATTTTTCACTGGCTCCCGCAGGAATCCCCTTATTACCTAGCCAGCTCTTTGAATCTGCTGCTTCGCTCCTCATTTTCTTTGTTCTGGTTTTTTGGAGGAAAAGAAAAAGGTTTGAAGGAGAGCGTTTTTTGATTTACGTTATCCTCTACAGTGTGGCGAGGGCTTTTTTAGAAACCTTGCGTGGAAATTCAGTTCAGGGCTTTATTATTCCTCAATGGCTTTCCACATCACAAATGATCAGTGGTGTTTTGGTTATGAGTGCTATGATCATTTATTATAAAAAGAGACGTCTCTATGAAAAAAAATAAAAAGTATTTTTGGAGTTTAACCCTGATAGCCCTTCTATCTCTTGCAGCGTGCAACAAAGTCATTCTTCACTCGCATGACAAAGATTTTGATCCTGCCGTCAAAACATTTTCCGTACCCCCTGAAGACGCCCTGAAAGCGGCAAAAGAAGCTCTCCTTAGCAGGGGTTATCGTATTCACGATGAGGATAAGGAAAAAATAAGAACAGCCTGGCTAAGCACAAAAGCGGATTCTCATTATGTAGATCTTTTTGATAGAAAAGATTACGGAACCATTGGGGCTTATTTTCGTATCGTCGTTCATGTCACTGAAAAAAATGGGAAATCGGAAGTAGAAATTTCCGCTCCCATCCGTAGTGTTATTACAGGACGTGTCCGTACCTCTTATTACGAGGAAAAAAGGATCCTGGCCAAAATGACCGACCTGCTCCGAAAGGATGATTTTGAAATTACCAATGTGGGTGTTGAAGAATAACCTTCCCTATGGCTGAAAATTATCGAGATACACTCAATCTCCCACAAACCGTCTTCCCGATGAAAGCGGATCTTGTTAAGAAAGAACCCGAAGTTTTAAAAAAATGGGAAGAAACTCATCTCTATTCTTCCATTCTCAAAAAAAATGAAGGCGGACCTAAATTTATTTTGCATGATGGTCCCCCTTACGCTAATGGCAGCATCCATTTTGGACATATCCTTAACAAGGTTCTCAAGGATATCATCATCAAGTATAAAAATATGTCGGGCTCTTACAGCCCTTATATTCCAGGCTGGGACTGTCATGGACTTCCGATCGAACACCAGGTTGATAAAGATTTAGGGTCCAAAAAAAAATCTATGACGAAAACCGAAATTCGTCTTGCTTGTCGCGATTACGCCATGAAATTTGTAAATCTTCAAAAAGAAGATTTCAAACGTCTGGGGGTTTTTGGCGATTGGGAAAATCCCTATCTGACAATGAACTATCCCTATGAAGCCCAGATCGCTCGTGAGTTTGGACGTTTTGTCGCTCAGGGAGATATCTACAAAGGACTGCGTCCCGTGCTTTGGTGTTCCCATTGTCGTACGGCCCTTGCGGATGCAGAAGTTGAGTATGAAGAACACGAATCCCCTTCTGTTTACGTTAAATTTCCCATCACCAGTTCTTTGAATGAACTTTTCCCAAAACTTCCGGATCTTGCAAAAAAAGTTTCAATTGTCATTTGGACCACAACACCCTGGACACTCCCTGCCAATCTTGCTGTTGCTCTTCATGAAAGCTATGACTATGTACTCATCCCTTATCAAGACGAGCATCTGGACGAATATATAATCATCGCCAAACAACTCTTGTCTTCTTTTTGTAAAACCATGGGGCTTGAAAAAGAACCTGAACCTCTCGAACGTTTTTCCGGAAAGAAGTTAGAAAAAAAACAAGTTCAGCATCCATTCCTACCTCGTCAATCCCTCGTTGTGCTTTCCAGCCACGTCACTCTCGATACGGGTACGGGCTGTGTTCACATTGCTCCTGGCCATGGTGAAGAAGACCATGAAGTAGGACTCCGTTATCAACTTCCCATCCTGACTCCTGTGGATAGTGCAGGACGTTTTACTGCCGAGGCAGGCATTGCCGAATGGACAGGACTCAAGGTCCTGGAGTCCAATCCTGTTGTCATTGAAAAATTAAAATCCACTCACTCTCTTTTAAAGGAAGAAAAAATTCGTCATATGTATCCGCATTGCTGGCGGTGTAAGAAACCTCTCATTTTTCGAGCAACAGCACAGTGGTTCCTGTCTCTTTCCAAAAATGATCTCAAAACAAAAGCTTTGGATGCACTCCGACGCGTTCAATGGATTCCTCATTGGGGACGCGATCGCATTTATGGGATGGTTGAAAATCGCCCCGACTGGTGTCTTTCACGACAACGAATCTGGGGTGTTCCCATCATTGCGTTTCGTTGTGCTTCCTGTGATCATTTGTTGCTTGAGGACGCTCTCATCCAAAAAATTGCTAACCGCTTTGAAAAGGAAGGTTCTGATATTTGGTTTTCCGAAACTCCCGAAACTCTCCTTTCTGCAAAAACAAAATGCGAGAAGTGTCATGCGACTCAATGGATCAAAGAGGAAGATATTTTGGATGTGTGGTTTGATTCGGGAGTGAGCTTTGCAGCCGTTCTGGAGAAAAACAAAAATCTTAAATTTCCAGCCGATCTCTACCTTGAAGGGAGTGATCAACATCGCGGCTGGTTTCACGCCTCTCTTTTAGCCTCTGTAGGCACCCGAGGCAAAGCTCCCTATCAGTCTGTTCTCACACATGGATTCGTCGTGGATAGTCAGGGGAAAAAATATTCCAAGTCCGTGGGTAATTATATTCCTCCTGAAAAAGTGTTGAAAGAAAATGGGGCGGAGATTCTCAGACTTTGGGTGGCTGCTGAGGATTATCGTAATGACATCCGCGTCTCTCCTGAAATTTTCACACGACTTGTGGAAGCGTACCGTAAAATCCGAAATACGTGTCGTTTTCTTTTAGGAAATCTCTATGACTTTGATCCTTCCAGTGTATTAAAAGAATCTGATTATTTAGAAATCGATTCCTTTGCTCTTCATCATCTTCAAAAACTCGTTATTCGTGTCGAAAAAGCCTATGAAGGGTTTAATTTTCATATGATCTTTCACGACTTGAATCGTTTTTGTACGGTGGATTTGTCTGCTTTTTATTTGGATATTCTTAAAGATCGATTGTACACATCCGCAAAAAATGATCCTCATCGAAAAGCGGCTCAAAAAGTTCTTTTTGAAATCGTAACGGTTTTAGCAAAACTTATGGCTCCCATTCTTTCATTTACCGCCGAAGAAATCTGGCAACACATTCCCAATTTTCCAGGTAAAGAAAGCTCTATTCATCTGACAAACCTCCCCAAACCTAACGAAGCTAACCTGAATGAATCCTTGGCAGGTCGGTGGGAAAATTTTCGTGATCTCAGGAATGAAATTCTTAAAGCTTTGGAGAGAGCACGACAAGAAAAGATTATTGGAAACTCTCTGGAGGCCAAGCTGATTTTCACAGCCGCCGATGATCCACTAACACTCCTTGAAAGTTTTGGGGATCAACTGCCTACTCTTTTTCAGGTATCACAGGTTAAATGGAGTGATGATATTTCACCGACAGCGAAACCCAGCGAACAATACCCATCTCTCTTTATTGAAGTTCAAAAAGCAGAAGGACAGAAATGCGAACGGTGTTGGAAGTGGAGTACCGAAGTTGGTCAATGGACGGATCATCCTCAACTCTGCGGAACGTGTCATCACGTCATGACTTCATGAAAACAAAGATTTTCATTCTTAGCTTGGTACCCACCGGCATTTTTATTTTAGATCAATGGACCAAAAAGCTCGTAATGAAATCCATCCCCCTCGGAGGATCACGTCCCATCATTCCTGGAATTTTTGATATCATCCACACACACAATAAAGGAGCCGCCTTTGGTTTTATGTCAGAGATGTCAGAATCCGTACGACTGCCGTTTTTCTATCTTATGTCCACTGTGGCTTTAGTGGCTGTTTTGCTTTATTTTTTTCGACTCAAAGATTCTCGTAAAGGTGTTTTCTGCGCCTTGGCACTTATTTTAGGTGGAGCGGCAGGAAATATTTTTGATCGTATTCAGATGGGTGAAGTGGTCGACTTCCTTTCATTTCATTGGTATGATACCTCCATGAACGGGTCCTTGCTGGGATACAAACTCCACCTTCGTTTGGAATGGCCCGCTTTTAATATAGCGGACGCTTCTATTTCTGTGGCCGTCATTCTTCTGATGTTCTTCATGTTGACGGAAAATAAAATTTCGAGAGGCCCCGCGTCATGAGACCTTTTTTGTTTTCTATTGGTTCCACCCGTATCCCCTCTTTTTTCTTTTTTATTATGGTGGCCACGTTGGCAACAACTCTCTTCCTCTTTTGGAGATCCCGAAAAGAAGGTTTGAAGCCTGAAGTCATGTTGGATCTGGGTATCATCGGGATGTTGGCAGGTGTTCTAGGTGCTCGTATCTTTCATATTCTTGTCGAAGCCCCTGACTACTACTGGGCAAAACCCATGCGTGTTTTTGAGTTTTGGCGAGGTGGTTTTGTGTCTTGGGGTGGTTTTTTAGCAATTGCTGTTGCATTGATTACCTATTTTAAAATCAGAAAACTCCCCACTCTTAAATATCTTGATTTTTTTGCTACGGGTGCTCCCATTATCAAATTTTTTGTTCGAATAGCTTGTCTCTTGACCGGATGTTGTTATGGAAAACCCACAAGTCTGCCATGGGCCATCACTTTCCATAACCCTGCTTCAACAGCTTACTATTATTTTCCCAATATTCCTCTCCATCCAACACAAATTTACTCCATGATTCATGCCCTATGTCTCTTTGTCTTCATACAGTGGTTTTATAAGCACCATAAACAAAACCAGGGAGAAACAATTTGCGCTCTTGCGATAGGGTGGTCTCTTCCACGAGCTTTTATTGAATTTTTCCGCGGTGATGTTGACCGGGGAATTTACTTTGGCGGACACATCTCCACAGGACAGATCATGGGACTTCTCATCAGTCTCGTTGCCCTCATCATTTATCGGCACCTTCATGGAAAATACAAAAAAGTCCCAGTTCACTGAGCTGGCCCTTGTCTTTCTTGGAACGCTGGGCACAATAAAAATCCTCTATGAATTCCGCTCGGGCTCTTTTATTGGACATTACCTTTCCACAATCACCGCTTTTCTACTGATTTATCCCTGCGTTCTCACAGTTTCTTTACGCAAAAGGCCTCTTATTTTTTTTGAAAAGAATCTTCATTCTGTCTTATTTTCTCTCAAAACGTTTTTTCTTACCGCTCTGGTGATTTTTCCTCCCTTTTTATTTCTAAATCATATTTATCAACACATCGTCTTTAAATGGCCTTTGATGCTTTCGCCATATCTCCACATCCCGCCGGCATTTTGGGAATTACTTCTTATTCAAACTCTTTTAGTGGGTTTACCGGAAGAATTTTTCTTTCGTGGTTATGTCCAAACAACTCTTCATCCTTTTTTATCACAAAAGATAGGCTGTCTGAAAAAAATTCAAATTGATGCTTCTTGGGCAATTCCAGCAAGCGCATTTATTTTTGCTTTTTCTCATAGTTTTATCACATTTCGATGGTGGCATTTTTCTATTTTTTTCCCAGCTCTCGTTTTTGGTTGGCTCCGTGAAAAAACAAACGGATTAATAGCACCCATTCTTTTCCATGCTCTTAGTAATCTTCTCATGAATTTGATTCAGATGGCTTATCGTTAGTATGATATCTCTCTCAATCATTCTCAATGACCCTGATTTTTTAGTGGTGGAAAAACCAGAAGGGATCCCGGTACAGCCACAAAATCAGGTCCTGCCAGCCGATTCTGTGGCTACATTAGCCCAAATACTCGCAAAAAAATTTCCAGAATTAAAATCCGTTGGTGGCTCTGATTGGGGAGCTGTCCATCGCTTGGATATTGAGACATCGGGACTCGTCATTTTTGCCCGCAATCAAAAAACATACGACTATTTTCGAAAACAGTTTTCAGGCAACAAAATTGAAAAAGAATATACAACTCTTGTCGAAGGGATTCTTGCGCAGCCAGGAAAAATCAACTGGCCCATTGGACCAGATCCTAAAAGTGCCAAACGTGTTAAAGTTTATAAAAATAAAAAAGAGGCAATTCGGAATAAGGCGCAGGAGGCGATGACATTTTATGAACCATTACTACTCAGAGGGAGATACCGCTCTCCCCCTGAAACCCCCATCTGTACAGCCATGAATTCATCGCTTGCTCCGTTTGGCTGGCCGGAGCAAGTCCGTTCCAGCCAATACTCGCGCGCTATGGTCTGGGACCTGAGTAGTTACAATACCACGTTATTACGCATCCAAATAAAAACAGGTCGCCGCCACCAAATCCGTGCCCATCTTGCAGCTCTTGGATATCCCATAGTTGGAGACAAAATTTATGGTTCTACCACTTCCTGCGGTCGCGGAAAAAAATCTGTTCGCTTATGTCTTCATGCCTCACGTCTCCGTTTTAAACATCCTCATAAAAACCAATGGGTTGAGGTATTTTCTCAAAACCCTCAATTCCTCCATCCCCATTAAAAAGCCGGAGATGAGATAAATTACAATTCCAGAACACATGAGAATCACCAGGTGGCCTGTTTTTGAATAAAAACCAACTCCCATTCCAAAATGACTTTTCAAGAACTCTATCCCACAGATCATGACGGTGGTTGCAAAAACGGACTTTATCACACCGACTAAAAAGTTTCTCAAACCCAAGGGGCCTACTTTTTTCTGAAAATCATAGAGATGTTTTACAAAATTAAATAAAGAAGACAGACTGATCGCTAAGGCTAGCCCATTGTGTTTGAGAAACTTCATGAGAATCAGGGAAAGAAGCAAATTCAGCAAAACCGAGAGGTTGGCAATACGCATGGGTGTTTTGGAATCTTGAAGAGAGTAAAAAGCGTTAGAGGTAATACGGACACCTGAAATAAAGGGAAGCCCCAAAGCAAAGAAAATCAAGGCTTGGGAGGTAGCTTGAGAAGAAGTTGAACTAAAAGTTCCATGTTGAAAGAGAATACGGATAATAGGGTCTGCTAAAATAATAAGCCCCGCAGCAGCGGGTAGAGTGATAAAGAAAATAAACCGTAGTCCAAAAATAAAAGTTTCTTTGAGAGATTTTTTATCTTCATAAGCAGCGTGATCTGAGAGTGTCGGTAAAAGAACCGTCGCAAGGGACATGGCAAAAATTCCCAACGGAAACTCCATAACACGATCCGCGTACCAAAGAGTGGAAACGCTCCCGGACGGCAGAAAAGACGCCAAAAAAGTAATGATCATCACATTAAATTGATAAACCGCCGCTCCATAAGCGGCCGGGACCATCATTCCGATTATTTTTTTAACCGCGGGATGCCGAGGATCCCAATGAAAGCGTGGCCAAAAATCAAATTGAATCAGAAATGGGAAATGGGTAGAAAGCTGCAACACACCACCCAACAAAACTCCGATTGCCAAACCTAAAGCGGGAGGTTGCACCCAATGAGTGAAAACAAGAGCGCCAAGAATAATCCCTAAATTCATAAAAATGGGAGCGGCTGCGGGAGAAGAAAAATGTTTGACAGAATTTAAAATACCCATAGCCCAGGCCGCCAGCGATATAAGAAAGATAGTGGGGAACATCACTCGGGTTAAATAAATCGTCAGCGACCATTTTTCAGGATCGTGGCTAAATCCCCATGCCGTTAAACGAACCAAGAGAGGAGAAGCAAAAATTCCCACCACAGTGACCATCAGCATCACCACAACCATCATGGAAAAAGTCACATCCACCACTCTTTTGGCTTCTTCATGAGATTTTTTGAGAGACATTGTAAAAACAGGCACAAAGGAAACTGTGAGAGCTCCTTCGGAAAAAAGTCGCCTCAAAAGATTGGGAATTCTAAAAGCGACAAAAAAAGCATCCGCGACAAATTGTGTTCCAAAAGCATGGGCAATGGCCACATCACGCACCAAGCCAGCCACACGACTGACCAGTGTAAAAAAACTAACAATACCGGCACTTTTAGTTATTTTTACCTTTTCAGACATGGCCAAATTCCTTGACACAAAACAACCACGAATGCTACGAGTTCCGTCCTTTTACTGACGAGTCGCCAATTAAACTGACACAATGCGACTCTCTAGTACAACCGTCGGTAGGGAAAGCGCTCTCGCGCTGTCAGATAAATGACCGACTTGTTAGTAAGGAGAATCTATGGCAGAAGAAGAGAAAAAACCAGCCGCTGAGGCAAAGAAAAAGAAACTCATCAAGGGACGTCATGCCTCAGCGATCAAGCGTCATCGACAGAGTGTCAAAAAAGCTGAAAACAATCGTGTGACTCTCTCTGCGGCTCGAACAGCCATCAAGAAAGTTCAGCAAGCTGTCGCTAAGAAAGAAATTGATAATGCCAAAACCGCTTTCAAAAAAGCCATGTCTTTGCTTCAGAAAGCCGCCAAAAAAAATGTCATCCACAAGCGCAATGCCGCACGACATATCTCTCGGCTGTCAAAACTACTGAAAAAGACTTAATCGATGGGGGTTCGGGGGAGAGCAGAATCTACCCCCGACTACAAAGGTCCATTATCAATTTTTCAAAAATAATTTCTGACTTGAGGGGAGAACTTTTTAGGTCCCAATCCGCTTGAAAAAGAGCTTGTCGCTTTTTAACTAAATTTTCAAAAGATAACGACTGGGCTTGTCTTTGATAGTCTTTCAGAAAACGATACGGTACACTGGCAGAATCTCCTTCTTTTACTTTATTCAAAATTCGAAAATGTCGGGCCAACAAAGCCAGACAAGCAATGGGAGATTCCCCCGCTTCATTCATCTTTTGAAAGAGAATGAGTGCCTGACTCAGATTTTTTTGACCGACCGCATCGGTCAGATCAAAAATATTTTTCCAGGAAGAAGCGGTAATGCAGGATTCCACATCCGTGAGTGAAATCTCCTTTTTCTCACCCACAAGAAGATACAACTTTTCAAGAGAACTATGGATAGCAGCTAGACTGGGGCCTAAAGCTTCGGACATCCATTCAGCAGCTTCTTGAGAAATCGTGTAACCGGACAGCTTGGCTTCTTCGAGAATCCAGCGTGGAGCTTCGCGCACATCCAAAGGCTTATACTCTCTGACTTTGGCAACCTTGAGAAGTTTTTGCCAAAAAAGAAAACGGGAATCGGATTTTGCCGCCACAAAAATAAGATCATTCCCTTCTGAACTTTGAGAAGGGAAAGTTTTATCCAAAAAAGTTTCTAGAATTTCCATCTCGGATTTTTTAAGTTCATGAGCATTCTTGATAAGAATTACACGACGCTCGGCCATCATCGGAAGAGTTTGCATGGCTTCAATCACTGATTTGGCTTGCAGTTCCCCACCCTCAAAAATATCAAAATTAAAATCACGCGTGGTCTCGGAAACTCTTTGAGCTAAGAGCTTGTCGAGAGAGCGTTTGACCAAAAGAAATTCTTCACCAATGATTGCGAAGATCATAAATTAATTGACTACAAAATTGAGAAGGCGTTCCGGCACAAAGATAATTTTGACAATGTTTTTATTCAGGAGATATTTTTGTATTTTTTCATCTTTGTGCGCTAGCGAAGCGACCTCTTCCTGAGTACTGCCATGGCTGACTCCCACAGAAGTTCTCATCACGCCATTCACCTGAACAATAATTTTAACAGAATCTACTTTTCCTAAAATATCTTCATCGTAGATTGGCCAAGGAGTCACAGAAGCTAATTCCTGATGTTCCAGATTTCTCCAAAGTTCTTCACTGACGTGAGGAGCAAAGGGAGTGAGCAATAAAACCAGAGTTTCCATATCCTTGCGCGAAATTTTTGGAAATTCCTTCTGGAGGGCGTTCAGGTACTCCATAATGGTAGAAATTGCCGTATTAAAATGAAATTTTTCCAGATCGTCAGTAACTTTTTTAATGGTACGGTGACGAAGAAAGACAATTTCTTTCTTCACACGAATATCGGGGATATCCTGATCAGGGGTCCAACGATGAACCAAACGATAAAACCGGCCCAAAAACCGATAGGACCCCTCCACTCCCTTTTCACTCCATTCCAGATCTTTTTCGGGAGGAGCGGCAAAGAGCGAAAAAATCCGAGCCGTATCGGCTCCGTATTTTTTAATGAGAGCATCCGGGTCCACAACATTCCCTTTAGACTTGCTCATTTTAGAACCATCTTTAATGACCATCCCCTGAGTGAGCAAGTTCTGGAAAGGTTCGGACAAGTCTTTGGGAATATATCCAAGATCACGAAGGACTTTAGTAAAAAATCGTGAATACAAAAGATGAAGAACGGCGTGTTCAATTCCTCCTATATATTGATCCACATTCATCCAATAAGAGACAGCTTTTGGATCAAAAGGACCTTGGTCAAAATGGGAAGAACAATAGCGGAGGAAATACCAAGACGACTCGACAAACGTATCCATCGTGTCGGTCTCACGTCGAGCTTCTCCCTGACATTGAGGACACGTGGCTTTCAAAAAGCCTTTCACACGTGCCAAGGGTGAACCTCCTTTTCCCGTAAACTCCACATCCGTCGGTAATAAGACAGGAAGGTCTTTCTCAGAAACGGGAACAATCCCGCAATGAGGACAATGTAAAACGGGAATAGGTGTTCCCCAATACCGCTGACGGCTAATGCCCCAATCACGAAGCTTGTAAGTAACGGTCTTTTTCCCAAAACCTTTTTCTTCGAGAAACCGTGAAATTTCTTTCTTTGCAATTTCGGAAGGCATGCCGGAAAATTGGTCTGAATTGACTAAAATACCGGGATCTATATAAGCCTCTTTCATAGTTAATGGATCCAAAGTCTCAATGGCTGCAGATTGAATCACTACAACAATGGGAATTTGATATTTTTTGGCAAATTCAAAATCTCTTTGATCATGAGCCGGCACAGCCATCACAGCACCAGTTCCGTATTCCATCAAAACAAAATTAGCGGCATAGATCGGCATACGTCGCCCATTGAGAGGATTCAGACAGTAGACTCCAATAAAAACACCCTCCTTCTCGTAATTTTCCTTGAGACGCTTTGTGCGATCCATCTTGGCAACTTTGTCGACAAAAATTTTAACGTCTCGCTCTTGGGGTTTTCCTTTGGAAAGTTCTTTCACCAGTGGATGTTCTGCTGCTAACGAAAGAAACGTGGTTCCATAAAGCGTGTCCGGTCGGGTGGTAAAAACTTTTATCGTCTTCCCTTCTTCCCCTTCAATGATAAACTCAATTTCTGCACCCTCGCTCTGACCGATCCATTCTCTTTGCATCGTCAAAACACGGTCAGGCCAACCGGGAAGTTTGTCGGTTCCCTCTAAAAGTTCCTGCGCATAAGCGGTAATTTTAAAAAACCACTGATCGATGGAACGTTGCTCCACCTGCGTTTCGCAACGCCAACATAGACCATCCTTGACTTGCTCGTTGGCCAACACCGTTTCACATTTTTCACACCAGTTCACAAACGACTTCTTTTTATAGACAAGTCCCTTCTCTAACATTTGAAGAAAAATTTTCTGTTCCCATCGATAATATTCTGGCAAACATGTAGCTACTTCACGATCCCAGTCGTAGGAAAATCCCATTTTCTTCAGCTGCACACGCATTGAATCAATATTTTGCAAAGTCCATTGGGCGGGATGTGTTTTGTTTTCAATCGCAGCGTTTTCAGCCGGCATTCCAAACGAATCCCAACCAATGGGATGAAGGACATTGTATCCCTGCATTCTTTTAAAACGAGAGATCACATCACCGATGGAATAATTTCTGACATGACCCATGTGGATACGCCCGGAAGGATAAGGAAACATCTCCAAACAGTAATATTTGCCTTGAGGATGTTTTGGGGAAGGATTTTCCGTAGCACGAAAAGTTTTTTGGTCTTCCCAAATCTTTTGCCACTGAGGTTCAATCAATTTAGGATCGTAGATTGTACTGGTCATAGAAACGTTTCTTTACTTATTTAGGTTCTTTACGTCCACTCACCTTTGCGATTTTCATGATTTTCATCACCAAACCTGGAAAATGACGATTTAAAAAAATAGTGAACTTGCCGTGTGCTGTAATGACGGCTTCCCTTTTTTTTCGATGAATCGCCCGGATCATCTGACGAGCCGCCTTCTCGGGGGCCATGCAAATCCAGTCGGGAACCGTATCTTTCCAACCCTCATGATGCTGGCCTCGATTATCCACCATCCGAATTTCAGTGGCGATAAAACCAGGACTGATCAATGTCGTTGAAATTCCATCAGGACTCAACTCCAGATA
>OBEQ011153474.1_pt1 | contig 12460 bp, 10 predicted proteins | sample 1670901 | NCBI WGS metagenome assembly OBEQ01 (sample SAMEA104232315, study PRJEB22302) | groundwater metagenome | biome: forest; feature: aquifer; material: groundwater | place: USA | collected 2011-08-07 | depth 5.4 m | reverse complement strand
GTGTGCGTCAACAGCATCGTGAGTGTGGTGAGTGCAAGTGCCGAAAGAAACGGAAGCCACGGTTCGATGTGCTCGCGACGACGTGTTTCTCGATATGCCTCCCCCAAGGCGATCATCGTTGCCGCAAGTACGAGCAATCCACCAAGACCGAGCTTTAACCAGAGATCAAGATACCCCCACTCGAACGAAAACGTGCGATATTCTCCGGTGCCGGTCGCAGCCACAATGCGCGGATCGGCCGTCGTATAGCTCACCACAGTACCAAACCCGGAACCGAGCACGGGAGCGCGGGCCACGGCAGCAGAGAGTTGCGGCAACAACTGCCAGCGACTGCGCGCAGCGGGTTCACTGTCGAGATTGAAAAACCGGTCGGCCAGCACCTGTGATGAAAATGCCGATGGAAGACGCGGCAGCGGAAAACGAACCACCGCAAACACCAACACGATACTCGTTGTGACGACGAACATTGCGGAACGCAGATACGCCACGACACCACTCCATTTCGCCCGAGAACGCAGCAAAAACAAGCCCGCGACAACTGCTGTACCGAAAAATCCAAACAAAAAACTCCGCGACAGTGAAACGAAGAGCGCCGCAGCACTGAAAACCGCACCCAACCATGCCGTTCCCCCACCATTCTTTTTTCCCATCGCAAGCCAGATGAATAACGCAAGCACAGAATAGAGATGGCTCTGTAAAAAAATTCGCCACAGGCTTGACCCTAATTGTGTAATCTCGGCAAGGCCAGTGATGCGCACCCAACGATACAGGAGCGGGGCCAATAAAAGGTCGACGTCGTGACTGAAGACATAGAGCAAAAAAAGTGTCTCGAGATTCAATACGGTGATGGCGCCAAGGAGCACGGAAAGCAACGTGCCAAGATCGTGCTTGGTTTTAATGCTTGAAAGAAACACGGGCAGGAGTACGAGAAAAAACCATGCATTCGCATCGAGGTAGACCGCGCGCAGATCGTTGTGATTTAAAATTCCACGGAAAATACCCCAACCAACTGCAAGCGCAACGGCGATGTAGCCAAGCGCAACCGGGCGCATGGCACGAAAAAAAGAAACGAGGCGCTCCCAGTGATTCTGACGAACCATGGTCAAGAGCCAGGCAAGCAAGACAACGGCAAACATGCCCATGCGCAGCGACACGGTGAACCTCCCGATCGTCAGTGCAAAAAGATATCCCTTTGACCCCATGGCAAGCTCGGCCATGACGGCGGCCACGCCCCACACTGGTCTCTTGAGTGAGAAAAAAAAGGTGGTGACGACCACTGCAATAAGTCCGACCACGCTCACGCGAGGATCACGATATCCCCAAAACGAAACGAGCTGCAGCAGCGTGCCCACCGCGATACTGCCGACCATGAGCTCCCGGTTGACGCCAAACGGAAGCGTCGGACAATGCTTCTGAAGGTATTGAAACGCGCTGGTAAAAAATTGAAGCTGATTCCGGGAGCGGGGTCGTGCACCAAAACTTACCCCACCGGCGTGACGGATCGACGGAAACGGCAGCCACATCACCTGCCAACCCGCATCAATGGCGCGATGACAAAAATCAACCTCTTCAAACCAGAGAAAAAATTGTTCATCCATGCCTGCGAGTTGCCGCCAACAGTCTCGACGGACGAAAAACGCAGCGCCCATCACTTGGTCGACGGCAATGGGTGTGGAGAATTTAGCATTTAGAATTTGGGATTTAGGACGAGTATCGTTCGGAATGAAATCGTGATAGAAGTACCGCCGAAACACCGGAAGATTTGGAAAGAGCTTATGGAGTTTCAAGCCCATGCCGACAATGGTCCAAAACGTTGGGAAGCGGCGAATGGAGAGCTGAAATGTGCCATCCGCGTTCTGTAACAGCGGACCAGCAACCCCGACTGTTGGATGATGCTCCATCCAGTCAACGGTTTTGGCAATGACGTCACCTTGAATCTCGGTATCGGGGTTCAATAAGAGAATAGTGTCGTGCTCGCCTGCGGCGCGCACCCCATCATTGACCGCCCCTGCAAAGCCGAGATTCTTTTTATTCTCCAAAATAAAAAATCGTTCGAAACGATGCGGAAACGTTTTGACGATCGCAACCGTACCGTCGCGTGAGGCATTATCAACCACCACAACGGTATCACGCCGCCCCTGGGTGGCAACGGCGAGCGCTTCGAGACATCGAGCGATAGTACGCTCACTCTGATACGTGACGATGACAATCGCAACGGAATCGCGAGTGCGATCACTGCCCATAAATCGCGGTCTTCTTTCCGACATGTTCGGCGAAGGTCTGCGAATAGTACAACACGCCATCGCGATCACTCAAAAAGTACCAATACGGGTTGGGAACAGGGCTCAACACCGCGCGGATGGTCAGCAGTGAGGGGTTCCCAATGGGCCCAGGAGGCAACCCGAGGTATTGATAGGTATTATAGAGCGATGGGTTGCGCAAATCCTCAAGGCTCACGCGTGAGCGGCTTTTTCCGGTGGCGTAATTCACCGTTGAGTCGGCTTGCAGCGGAATGCCTGCACGCATGCGTCGGAGAAAAATATCCGCGACGATCCGACGATCTTCCCAGGTGGCGACTTCGCGCTCGACAACACTCGACAAGGTCATGAGCCCATGAAGATCGAGTGGGTATCCTCGGAGCCCGTCACGAGTCATTGGGAGCACTTTGTGGGCAAAATTTGAAAGCATCGCGCGTACCATTTCCTCTGGTCGAGTGTCCTCAAGAAATTGATAGGTGTCGGGGAAAAGATAACCCTCAAGCCCGACACTCCGAACCACCGGCGGAAGCCAAGGAAAAGACGTCAGCAGCGTTGAGGCGGGCGCATGAACAATTGCCAAAAACTCATCGGGAGAAATACCGGTGACGCGCGCAAGCTCAACGGCCATCTCTCGCGCGTTTGAGGATTCAACAAGCCGAACGGTGAGCCCATTATCACGTCCGCCCGTGCGCAGCTGCTGCACCACCATGGCAATGGTGGAGTGGGCAGGAAAACGGTACTCTCCGGCTTTGAGTGCCCCACCCGCATGCGCAAGCCAGACGACCGCTTCAAACACCAACGGATTTTCAATCACCGCATGCTCACGAAGTAATCCCGATATCGCGTGCACCCCGGCGCCATGCGGGATACTGACCTCGGTCTCGGATGAAGCACGGCCAACCCATGCAAATTCGAGAGCCCCGACGAGCAGGGCGAGGATGATCATGAGCACTGAAAGCCTCCGAGACATAGTGTGCTAAAGATATCGATGGAGCCCTCGCTCCTGGAGTGTTGCGACCAGTCGTTTGACATCGTGTGCGCGGGCAACATCACAGACCAAGGTGGCATCGGGTGTTTGGATAATGACAAGATTCTTCACGCCAATCGTTGCGATCAACCTTTTTGTGGTGCTCACCACAAGGTTATCGTGCGAATCAATACCGATGTGCGGACTCGTGAGGGCGTGTGCGCGAGATTTCTGGGGAGCAACGATGCTTCGGATTGCTCTCCAATGCCCAATATCAACCCAACCGGCATCCGGCAACACCACGAGCATCAGCCGCTTCTCTTTCTGGAGGATACCATAGTCAATGCTGATTGGCGTCATACCGCGCAGCAATGCTGTTGCAGCACGTATCCCGCCCCGCGTGCCGAGCCGTGAACGAACGCGCTCAAGGATACGGAATGTTTTCGGAAGATGCGTGGCGTAGAGATGGAAAAAATGCTCGGCACGCGCGACGATGGTCGTCGTGTTCCAAAATGCGCGATGTGTTGCCAGTAACCGACGGGCCTGTGCGACATCCGGCTTCTCAATGAAGCGGCGAATAGCAAAAAACGGAAATGTATTCACGCTGGGCAAGCGTTGACCGGCCATGATATATCCGTAGCCGGTTTCCGGTTCGGTTGGTTTCACTCCCACAATGCAGAGGGTATCGGGATAGGTTTTGAGCGCTTCATTGGCAGAGCGGATTGCTCGAACAAAACGATCTTCATGTTGAAGAAAGGCATCGGCGTTTAAGGTGACGACGGTGGCGTCGGGGTCCCGCGAGAGGATGGTGGCGAGCCCAAATCCAATCGCACCGGCGGTTCCGATATGTGCAGGTTCAACGAGTAATTGACGATCGGCAACCCCCGGAAGCGTTTCACGGACATGTGCGCGCTCGCTTTGGTGCGTTGCAATTAAAATCCGTTGCGGCGGTAGAAACATCCGCGCTCTGCGATAGGTCTGCTGCAGCATTGTCAGCGTTCCCAATATTTTCGCATGTTGCTTCGGCGTGTGTCGACGCGACACTGGCCACAATCGAGTCCCAATGCCACCGGCAACAATAAGGGCGTAGAGGTGTTTCATGGCGCCGTCTGTTATGATCGTTCGATAATCCATCGCCCAAGCGTTGCGGCGATGCTGCCAACCAGGATACCACCGACAATATCGAGTGGGTAGTGCACCCCCACCGCGACGCGACCAACAGCGACAAGCAACGCGACGGCAAATGCCGGCCAGCGCAGAGATGGGAGAGACCACCCAAGCACCCATGCGCATGCTATTGCAATCGCCGCATGATCGGACGGAAATGATTTGAGCGACCACGGCTGCGTGATCAGACGGATAACGCCTGTACCCTGCGGCCGCGGGCGGAACACCACGAGTGATATGACATAGTTCAAGAGAAAGCTCAACCCCACCGCAAGGGCAAACAACGCCACGGTCCGCTTTCGAAACGCAACGGCAGCCGTCACAAGGAAGAGAATGATAATAAGATATTTCGCGCTGAAAACCGCGAGCGCGCGGGTGAGGGGATGCGATGCTGCAAACGTGTTGACGACATGTGCGATGCGCTCATCCATACACAAATAATCTTACAACGATTCTTGTAAATGAAGTTCTTGTAAGAGACTTTTTCCGTTCATTGCGATGGGGAGCGGGATTCCCAAACAATCAAGCACGGTCGGGGCAATCACCGATAATCCATAGGTTGGGGGCACGCCCGAGATATCCTCAACCCCTCCCCTGCCATACCAGGCACGATTCACCAGGATGCAGAACACTGGATTGGAGCTATGCGTTGTGGTGCGAAGGCCGGTCATTGGGTCAATCATATCTTCGCCATTCCCGTGATCTGCCGTGATGATGAGTATTGCATCAACGAGTTTCGCCGCATCAGCAATTTGCCCGATACAGCGATCAATGGCGGCAATCGCCCGTTGGGTCGCTTCGAAATTCCCGGTATGCGCCACCATATCGACCGTGGCAAGATTCGCAAGCAAAAAACCGTATGTCCCACTTCGAATGGCTTCGACCAGGCGTCGCGTGACTTCGTCGGATGACATTTCCGGCTCTTCGTCATAACTACTCACCCGCGGAGAGGGAACAATCACGTGCTCTTCCCCCGGTGAAGCCGTTTGATTGAGCCCATTGAAAAAGTAGGTGACGTGCGCATATTTTTCTGTTTCGGCAATATGCACCTGCCGGACTCCGGCCTGGGACACAACGAGCGACAACCAGGTCGTAATGGGCTCGGTTGGGAATGCGACCGTTGTTGGCAGTGTCTCATCATACTGCGTCATCGTGACAAAGAGAAGATCCTTGATGGCGCGACGAGGAAATTTATTGAAGCTCGGGAGCACAAACGCGGTGGTGAGCTCTCGCGCGCGATCGGGCCGAAAGTTAAAAAAGATGACGCCATCCCCATCATGCACCCTTGCGACCGGATCTGCCGTGCCCTCTTTCCGTAATGCAAGCGGCACAAAATCCTCGTCATAGACGCCGCGATTGTATGATGAAAGAATGGCATGTTGCGCGCTCGTAAAAAATTCATCACTCTCTCCTTCCACGATCGCCCGATACGCTTTTTCAATGCGCTCCCACCGCGCATTTTTATCCATGGCCCAAGAACGGCCGGAAATGGATGCAATTGATCCGAAGCCAAACAGATGCAAGCGCTCCTCGAGACGGGCGATAAAGTTAATCCCAATATTAAACGCGGTGTCTCTGCCGTCGAGGATCGCGTGGACCGCAACGGAGTGAAGGCCCTCATGTGCAGCAAGTTCCAACAGCGCATACAGATGTTCGATATAGGCATGCACCCCGCCAGCCGAGGTGAGGCCAATGAGGTGCAGGGTGCTGCCGCGCTCTTTGATCTGCCGCATGCAATCACGGAGTACCGGGTTTGAAAAAAACGTCTTGTTCCAAATGGATTTTGTGATCCGAAGAAAACTTTGATCGTACACCCGCCCAATGCCCATGGTAAGATGGCCGACTTCGGAGTTCCCCATCTCGCCATAGGGTAAGCCGACCGCCTCGCCCGAGGCACTCAATGTCACGGTTGGGTATTTCGTGAGCAGTGTATTGACCGATGGCGTTGGTGTCATGGCAATGGGGTTCCCGCTCGACGGCGGCGCAATCCCCCAGCCATCGAGGACCAAAAGAATCACGGGACGATGTGGCTTCTCTGGCATAGAAAGAAACTATGGAGCCTTGGCCCGCTCATTTCCGAACACCACCACAGACGCAAGCGCTCCGAGCGCAATAATTTCAAGCCAAGCCACATTAAAAACAGGACTCACCGTAAACGGCCGAACCCAATCAACGACTGCAAGCAGAAGGGCAAGGAGAAACGCCCAACGAAAGACTTCTTCAGCAATCATCACGAGGTGTGTGCGCATAATCTTATCGTATAAATCGGAACTGGAACGATTGTACCACGACGGGAGCATTCCGTGTGAGCCCGGGGAAGGTGAACATAAACTGCAGATCGCGATCGTGCTGAAAAACCCCCTGAAGCGGGAGGGTGGCGTGTCCGTTGAGCAGCGGTACAGTCAGGTAATCCTGCCGATGGAGATGCCGCTCGACTGCAACCGTACTGCCGGGTGGGATGGCATCAACCGCAAGAGAAACGTCAACGGAACGAAACGATGCGCGCGGCAAACGCACCCGAACCGTCACAGGGCTCACAACGACACGTTGTCGAAGGACTCCATCCTGGCCCTCCTCGGGCGGATACACATGAAGCGGCGGCCAGAGATCGCGAACCCACGGCGAGGGTTTCCCACTATCATGACGCGCAACGAACACCCCGCTCGGAACAAGCACACCATTGCCAATCCATCCAAGCAACAGAAGGGTGACGATCCCCAAGATCGCCCGGATGATCCATCGAAAGTGCATCTCGCGGGTCATAGTCAACGGGGTGTAATGCGAAGGAGCGTATGCGTGTCGCTCACCGTGATGGCCTCACCAAGCTCAAGCCCAACGCGTTGAAGATGGTCAGCGTTCCAGTATGTCGCATAGGCCAAGTCGCGATCGCGATCAAGATAGAGCGGAACACGAGCGGCGAGCGATGGCAAAAGGGCGAGCACCTTTTCCTGCTCCGAATCCCCCACAACCACCCGCCAGGTTGGCCAAAATATTTTATCACTGCGTTCCACAAGCACGACGGCATGTGCGGGGATTTGTGTTTGCGCGCGCGCGACAACGGCGCGTGATTGTGTGCCTTCGGATATCGCGTGGGCAATACTCTCTGAAGAAAAAACAAGCGGATACAGGAGAGAAACAATCGCAAAGCATCCGATAAAAACCTTCCCTAATCGCAAACGGGAAAATCCGAGCGCGACAAATGGAAGCGAGAGAATCGGAAGGATAATCCAATACCGCGCAAACGATGTTCCAATGGTATACGGATCCTCACTAATCGTATCGCGGAGCTGCCAACTTCCGTACATGAGCACAAGCACGGCAGAAACAATGACAGACACGCCGATGAAGCAGACCAACCGCGGTAGAGGTCGTTGCCGCACTGATCGAAGCGCCTCACCGATGCCAGCGAGGGCAAATGGTGTCCACCACCAGAGAAGAAGCCCCGAATATTCTGCCAAGCGTCGCAGGGCTGTACGCGCTGAAAACTGTCCAAGCACGTGGCTGGCTTCATGGGCGATGCGATAGCCAAACAGGCTGTTACCATAGAGGTGAAGGTGCAACAGGAGTGTGGGGATCCCGACCACGAGCACACCAGTGAAAAATATCAAGAGATCTTTCACAGTTATGGATGATCGCATCGCGATGAGTGCCGCAATAACAATAAAAAGAACCCACACGAGCTCGGATGGACGCACCGCGATTGCCAACCCCAGCAGCGTCCCGGAAAAAAACAAAGAAAACCTGCCCCGCCGAACAAGAACGGTAAGCATCGCAATGACCAGACACACTTGGATGAGATTCGTGTACAATCCTCGGATGCTGTAGTAGAGTACCTGCGGGTGAACGTAGGCAAGGAGGGTTGCGGTCAAGGCGTGCGTGCGGTCAATGATCTCCCGAAAAAGCAAAAAAAGCATCGGGAGTGTGCTGGCAACGAGCAGTGGTGTCCACAACGCCACCGGCACTCCCGTGAAACGTGTGAGCACCCCATAGAGGGCCATCACAACCGGAAACCCCTGCGGAACAAGCGCACCATCATGGATGGTGGTTGATCGTGGATGGAGCACGTTGCCAAACTGCGCATTCAAGGCATCTGGGATCGCCATCGGCAACCCGCGACTCACCCGCTCCATAAAAACACGCGATGCCGTTTCATCCGGAGAAGGATACGCGTGGGCATCAAGGATGAGTGCGCATGCGCCAGCGACCAAAAAAAAGGCGATGCTGCTTGCGATGAGAATGGTGCGCGGCTGATGCATGGTTCAAAACCCCTGTGTTGCCAGGGAGAGAATCGCGAACATGATGGCAATCGTGAAACTCACCGTTGCGGAAGTCTCCCATGGAACAGGGTTTGGCATCAGGACGGATGCAAATAAAAAAATGACACCGAGGACCTGAAAGTTAAATTTAATTTTCCCCCACCAGTTTGCGCTCGGGATAATCCCCTTCGACAGTCGCCAGAATCCGCCGATAATAAAAAGAAACTCAATCGCAACGATGATGACTGCAAGTGACGATGAAAGATAGATCCACACCATGGTGACCGTGAGCACGCCGATCAACAGCTTATCGGCGATGGGATCAAGCACTTTCCCGAGATTCGTTATCTGTCCACGGGTGCGCGCCAAGGCTCCATCGATGAAATCCGTGAGCGATGCCAACACGAACAACCCAATCGCGGCCACGAATTGTTCCCGCAAGACGAACAACGCAACAAACGGTGCAAGGAGGATTCGAAGGGTCGTAAACCAATTGGGTCGCACGCGCTCAGGAATAAACGGAAGCACGGTACGCGCCAAAATATGGTCAGAAAACTGAAGCTTTGGCTTATCCGGAGACATAACACACGCATTCTACCATGCCTCGCGGCTTTATTCTAGCGTTGCTCTTTTGCGCCACAGTCACCACTGGCGGCGCCGTTGTGTATACCCTTTGGGGGCTGACACTGTCTCTGCAGATATGTGTGGTGCTGGCAAGCGGGTTCGTGGCCATTGTTGGGGCAAAACGAGTTTTTGTTAGCCCAAATTCTGAAACGCCGCTCGTCCATAGTGCATCGTTTTATTGGTTCGACGCCGGAATTCTTCTCTGCGATGCGCTCATCCTTCTTGTTCTTTTTCAATCACGCACAACCGATGCGCTTCGTTCGCCATGGGAGTCGGTTCCGACCATCGCGTTCGTTCTCTATGGCATCGCTTCAATGCTTTTAATCCTCAAACGTAAATTACTCATTACTCATTATCCCGCCACAGCGGGACCCCGCCTTGGCGGTGGCCAGTTACCGGTTGCCCTTCACCTCTTCACCACGCTATCAGTGACCGCAATTATTTTCCCGATCGGTTTTGGCTTTGATCAACTGTTGCACCAAGCGGCCGAGCGCGTCATTGCCCTTCACGGTTTTATCCTCCCAAAAACTCCCTACTACATCGGCCAATATGCGCTCGTCACGATCCTCCACACACTCACGCGCATCCCGACGGAAATCGTCGACCACTTTCTTGTGCCAACCCTCGCCGCCGTTTTTATTCCCCCACTCTTACATAAATCTCCAATCAATCAGAAATTACCAGTTACTAATTACCAATTTCCAATTTCCTTCATCCTCATCCCCCTCCCCTTTCTCACCCTCACCACGCCCCACAATCTTGCTCAACTCTGGCTCCTCCTTACCGTGCTGCTCGCGGCGGACAACGCACACCCCATCCTCGTCTCCGCCGCTGCATTAGCCGCGACGGCGACCCACCCACTCGTTGGCATCCCGAGCCTGGTATTTCTTTCTCTCTGGTACCTCGAACGCCACGGATCATTAACCCGCACCAAGGCCGTTCTCATCACAATCATCGGCGCAAGTATTATTCCGGCCATCTTCGCCATCAAATTCAACGCTCAATTTTCAACCACCGCATTCAATTCTATAAGCTATAACCTAGGACCTAGAACCTTCATATTCCACCACTTCGATACCATCCGCGACTTTCTCTACAACTTCCAGACCCTCCGAATGGTTGCGATTGCACTCTTGTTGGGCGCGGTGATATTGCGAAAAAAGAGCACAACACGCCCATTTCGGTTTGCCGCACTCTCCGCATTGCTCGGCAGCCTGATCCTTGCGAGCATGCCAGCGCTGCCTGACATTATCTTCTATGAGCAGAGCGACTTCTCGCTCCGGCTCTTGTTGACCGCGCTGATCTTTCTTCTTCCCGCAACACTCACCATGCTCGCAGGCATTCTTGAGACACTCATGGCGCGCGCAAAAGCTACGCACTGGGGCGTTGCAAGTATGCTGGCAATTGCGCTCACAGCATCATGGTACTTTCTCTACCTCCGCTCCGACGACGGGTACGCAGTCGCACACGCCTATACCACAAGCAGTGCCGATATCGACGCCGTCCGCTGGATCGACCGCGATGCACAAGGTGTCCCCTATATTGTCTTAAGCAATCAACAGGTCTCTGCCGCTGCTGTTGCTGAATTTGGCTTCCGGACCTACTACAAAAAAAATATCTTCTTTTACCCCATCCCGACCGGCGGGCCGCTCTATCAATCCTATCTGCAGTTTGTCTACACATCTCCCACACCAGAAACGATCAAGGACGCCATGAAACTCGCTGGCGTCAACCGCGCCTACGTCGTGCTCAACCAATACTGGACCGATGCAGAACGCATTGCGAAACAAGCAACGCCGCTCGCGACAAATACACACCTCATCTTGCCTGAGCGAAGTCGAAGAACTACCGGCGTTCAAACCACCAAACCCGCCCTCTGGATTTTTCAATACGAGTCATCAAAAGCACTGGACATTCCGTAGTGGCTATGCTAAAGAATAATCCTGCGAAGCTGTACCTTGAACAATCGAATAGAGAAGGTGGATGTATGAACGTACTCATCATCACTCCGTCGCGTCCGGAGCAACGTCAGATGAGGAAACTCTTTGTGGGACACCCAGCGACGTCTCGCATCCGTTTCGTATACGCCTCGAAATGGGCCGAGGCTCGCGAGAAAATTGCGCGACTACCACAGGCATCTCGGCAATTGCGGCTTATCATGACCGCGCCGTATTTACCAAATGAACATGCCGATCTTGTGAGAGAATCGGCCTGGATGGATGCACTCACCAACATCACGACGGTTATGATTGCCTTTACGGACTGTGAAGAAAAGATCCGAGGGTGTCGAATCTTTGGCGAACTCAACGACCAAAGTTCGACGCAAAAGGCCAGAAGCTTCCTTCGATCCATGTCCTGGGATTGAACCAAGACTCAACGGGTCATCCCTTACCGGCGAAGATCTCTCGTGGCCATGCCCCACCACCAGAGATCTTCGCCCTCATTTTTTTATGTTGTTCTCACCATCACGACGCTGAAAATTTTCCAGAACCAACTTTTCGACCACATCTGTTCTCATGTGTTAACACATGAATACAAAATAAAATATACCCCTCTTAAGGCGAGGTTATTTATTGATGAGATCGAGGACGGTTTTGAGGTAGGGCTCGCGTGAGTCGTCGGTTGCCGGTGTCATCCGAAAACCGTTTTGAATCTCGGCGGATGCCCGAATGAGTGCATCAAAAAAATCTACTTCATTCCCAGCCTCAAACATCCATCCACTCCTTCCCTCTTCAACCATTTCTGGAACTCCACCAACACGAGAGGCCAACACCGGAATGCCACGTACCAGACTTTCCGCAATAACCGTGGGCGCATTTTCTAAACACAGCGAGGGAACAATGGTGAGATCGGTTTGGGACCACACTCGCTCAAGCCCCTGCGGTGATAACCGGCCATGAAACACAAACCGCGCGTCACCAAAACACTCGCGGCGAAACATTGACTCAAGGGCCCCACTCCCTGCGATATGCAATTCCCACGCAAAGGGCAGTTGCGCATTTTGAAGCGCCTCAACAAGAAACGCAATCCCCTTGTGCTCGACAACCTGACCGGCGAACAGGATTCGAAAGAGCGACTTCTCGCTGCGATGCACCACACCGCGCACGGAACAATTCGGGATTGGATTCGCCAGGACCAGTGTCTGTGATGCTGTAAAAAAACCATTCGATCGATGCAACTCAAGTAGC
>OBEQ010211612.1_pt1 | contig 12460 bp, 16 predicted proteins | sample 1670901 | NCBI WGS metagenome assembly OBEQ01 (sample SAMEA104232315, study PRJEB22302) | groundwater metagenome | biome: forest; feature: aquifer; material: groundwater | place: USA | collected 2011-08-07 | depth 5.4 m | reverse complement strand
GTTCCCAAAAGCATGTTTGCCTGCACTTTGACGTCGCGCTTGATCTGGTGAGGGTTTTTCATGTTCTGCTTTATGATTTTGACTACGCGCGCGTTTGGAAACGGCAAGTTTTCGCTTTCCGCTTCCTCCTCGCTCAATTCTTCGCCTTCAAGCTCTTCAGCGGGAACTTCCTCTCCCTTCAATTCTTCTTCAGCCATCTAAAACCACCTTGAATTGCATGTAGGACAATAGTTTTGCAGTAAAAACCCACTGTAAAAATTAGGTCGAAAGCGGTTAAAAACCCTTTTTGCTACCCTCGTTTTTGCTCTTGCGAATATTGCCTAATCGCCCTTGCCCAGCCTGGCTTAAGGGCTATTTCCCCCTTGTTCTCCAGGATGCTTTTGATATCAAGTTCTTGTCTGTTCGTGCTTATTACGCCGTGAATGTTCATCATGCCGTTTAGTTTGGCTTTGGTCATGAGTAAAAGAAAAGCTCCGGCTTCTTTTTTGGAAAGCGCGCCTTTGTATTGATTCATTCCTTCCCACGAGTATTCAACGGGGTCTCCTGCCGGGGTGGTGAAGTGCTTTGCCATGCTTAATACTTCTTCGTGGGTTAGTTTTCCTTCGCCAACAAGTTGCTTGAGTTTTTCTAACATTTTATTGCGCTCACAAGACCGTTATGTCTTCAAACCTTACCCCGAATTTCTTGGGAACGTATATGCCGGGTTCTATCGTAAAAACCATTCCTTTCGCAAGCGTAACGCCTTCGAGCTTAAAGCCGTCGTGCACTTTCAAGCCAACGCTATGACCCAATGCCAAGCCCATTTTTTTGAAAGAGTGTTTTCCAAAACCGTATTCCGCGATTACTTTCTCCGCTTCCCTTGATATTTTTTTTCCGGAAACGCCGGGCTTCGCAAGCCTTTCCGCCGCTTTTTTTGCTTCGCATACGGCCTCAACCGCGTCTTTGACCTTCTTGCTTTTGCCCCAGTATTTCGTGGTAGTGAAATCGCCGTGGTAGTGCGCGCACGTCGCTCCACAGTCTATCAAAGCCAGTTCGTTGATTTTATCTTGCGAAGGAATAGCATGGGGAATTGCAGTTTTAGCGCCCGTGGCGATTATCGGCGGGAACGAATCAAGCGCAAGGCCTTTTTTTCTCGCGCAAAACTCCATGAAACCCGCTATCTCGTTTTCAGTCTTTCCCTGCAAGCCCCTTTCTTCCGCTTCCCTAACGCATTCTTTCGTTATCTCTTGCGCCTTGCGGATTAGCTTTTTCTCCTCCCCGTCTTTCAAAGCCCTCAAGCCGTCAAGCTGTTTGGAACAGTTTTCTATCCGCACTTTAGCTTTTTTTTCCAAAAGCCGGAAGCCTATGCGTCTGGCTTCGGTCGAAAAGTCGATTCCCACGCTGCGGATTTTGTTTTTCGCGAAAAACTTTTTGTAAAAGTCCTTCGCCTTCCTCCATTTGAACACTTCGTCGAACTGGGGGAAATCGCTTTCAACAGTGGTGAAAGCTACGCTTTTGTCTTTCGTCACGTATGCAAGGAAAGGCTCTTCGGTTCCGGAGTAATAGTACGCGTTCGCCTCGGGGTTGCTCACTTGCGCCATGACTACGCAGTCTACGCGCATTTTCTTTTGGAGCCTTTCAACCCTTTTCTTGAAATCGAACATTTCTTTAGCGCCTCCCGCAAGTCTTTTATTCGCTTAAATCCAACTCAATTAACTTTTAGGAGTTTTTACCTATTAAGAAAGATGGTGGTGTTCGGATGAAGATTTCAGAACTGACTCCCGGAACGGGAAACGTGGAAATAGAAGCTGAGGTTGTAGGAATAGAAAAACCTCGGGAAATAAACAAGAATGGACGCGTATTGCGCGTAGCTAATGCCACGCTCAAAGACGATTCAGGCACGATTTCGCTTGTATTGTGGAATGACGCCATTGATTCCATCCAAGAGGGAAGCAAAATCAAAATTACTAACGGGTACGTGAACACTTGGCAGGAAAAAATGCAGTTGACGCTAGGGAAATTCGGGAAGATGGAAGTCGTTTGGATTTAAATTCCCAGCGCCGCGAAAGCTATTACGCCCGTAAGCAAAGCGTAGAGCGTGTAGTTTCTTATTTTCTTGAGCGAAGCGGGGCTTTGGCTTAATGCAAGTTTCCACGCGCTAACTAGAATCAAAACGTCTGTCGCCGCAATTAAAACCGCGTACGCAATATTCTGGGTTTGAGTCAAGGGCATTAAGCTCATTGCTACCGCAACGTGAAACAACGCTATAGCCAAAACTACCGTAGCTTTCGTTCCTATCACCATCGGCAGGGTTTTCGCGCCTATTTTTTTATCCCCCTTCACGTCCCTGAGCGTCAAGACCAATTCCCTCCCCAATCCCGCGGTGAACGAAACTATCACGAAAAGCAATACGAAGTAGTTGAGGCTTGTTGAGACTGCATAGTTTCCGTACAAGAACGAAATGCTCATGGAACTTGCAATGAACGCGTTTCCCACGAGCGGGAGTTTTTTGAAAATCGGGTCGTAAAGCATGGATGCAGTGGTGAATATCGCTGCTATGGTAAGAACGGTTTGGTTTACGAAGGAAGCTAAAATCAAGCCTAAAACGAAAAGCGAAAGAGATGCGTAAAAAGCCGTTTTTCCGCCGATTTTCCCGCTTACCAACGGCCTTTCCTTTCTCCCCATCGCCTTGTCCGTTTTAATCCCGAAGTAATCGTTCCAGGCGAAAGCGCCGAGCGTAATCAACGCTGGACCCAACGCCGGAAAAAGCATTTCGGGGGTAAAGCGTTTTGCAACGACGAATTCGCTTGCGATTACCGCGATTGCTACGATGACCGCGTGCTCTGCGCGCGTGAGTGCAATCCAGTCTTTCAAGCTTCCCTTCATAACAATCGTTTGCCCCTAGTTGTTTTTTAATCTTGAGCCGAACGTTTTTTTAAAACGCCATTCTCTTTCATTCATGGTTTTCAAGAACGAGCTTGCACTTAGAGCTGATTTTCTTCCAGAATCGCTTCCGGGAAGGGAGAACGAATTGAACGAAATAGTTTTTTCGCTAAAGCCCGCTTTCGAAGGGCGCAAGGCGAAAAGCCTGTTTTTGTTCGGGCCGCCAGGCACGGGAAAAACTTCTTGCGTGAAAACCGTTTTCTCGCGCTTCAACGAAGAGTCTCAAAACACAAAAGCGGTTTTCGTCAACTGCTGGCAAAACCCGACTCGCAATTCCGTTCTCGCGCGGTTGGCTGAAGCAGTAGGAGAGCCTTTGCCTAGGCGCGGGTTGGGTATGGACGAGGTTTTAGAGCGTGTTTCCCAGACTTTTGAAATGCAAAAAACCTCTTGCATCGTTGCTTTGGATGAGTGCGACAGGCTGCTGCACAACCACGAAGACGCCGTTATCTACGATTTTTTGAGGGGCAGCTTCGTTTCAGCGATAATTTGCATTACGAACGATTCGGCTTTTCTTGAAAAAATAGACGAGCGCATTCGCAGTTCCCTCCAGCCTTCAACAATCGAGTTTTCACGTTATTTTCCCATTGCATTAAAGAAAATCTTGTCTGAAAGGGCGAAGCTAGCATTCAAACCAGATGCTTGTTCCGAGGAAACAATAGCTTTGGTTGCAGCTTACGCTTCCAAGCAAGGCGGCGATGCGCGGGTCGCGATTGAGGCGTTGTGGCAGTGCGGGAAAAACGCCGAAACGAGAGGCTCGCTGAAAATAGAAAAGAAGGATTTCGAGCTGTTGAAGGAAAACCCTTCAATGCAAAAGCGTTTGCAAGGGCTTAGCGAAATAGAAGAAAAGATAATCGCGGTTTTGAAGGCGAGCAAGGGCAAGAGCTTGACTGCAGGCGAGCTTTACGAAACGATGGGAATGAACGACCGCACGCTTCGCAATTACCTAAAGCTTTTGGAATCAAAGAAAATAATCTCCATCGAGAGCGTCCAGTTGAAAGCCGGAAGGACAAGCAGGATTTCTTTGCTCGTGTAAAAATCACTTTGCGAAGGCGATTTCAATTGCATCCCTATGCTTCAGCATGTGGTCTTTGCCTACCAATTGCTTTGTCTTGACGTCAATGGCTTTGATGAAGTTGTTTCCTATGTCGCTGTGCAGCTTGAACGCAAAGTCGAGTGCGGTTGCATTTGCGGGGAGCAAAAAGCAGTCGGGCAAAACGTTCCCGTGCTGGTCGGCAAGCTTGTTCACTCCCGCGGGAAATATCGCTTTATAGCCAAGCACTCCGAAAACGGTTTCGTCGAGAATCTGCTGCACGCCGGTAGACCCGAATTTCTTCAATACGTTCTGCAGGATGAACTCAAGCCCTTTCGCTTGCTGCTCGCTCAATTCCTTCAAGACTTTGAAGTCCGAGTCGCCTGGGTAGTATTCGATCGCGCCGTCTCTCGCAGCTTTCCGCAAAGCCATTTCCGCCACTCCAGAGCAGGCAATGATTTTCAAGTGCGGAAACTCTTTTTTGAGCGCGGCGATGTTGGCGTAAGCGTGAGCCTTGTCGGCCTTGTTGGCGGCGATGATTATGGGCTTCGTGTGAGCGCGGAGGTATTTTGCGAACGACATTATGTCCGCCTCGCTCCACTCGCGCAATTGCTTTTCGGACAATCCGGTCTTGCGTATTGCGGTTTCTATGTTGAAAGGCGTAGCGCCTATGCCGCTTAGGACTTGGGCTATCGCTTCGTTCCTTTCGCTAGTGCTTTTGTAAGGGGTTTTCGAGATTTTCGCCCAATTCCTTTGGATAATGCCGTAAAACCACAAGTCGACTTCCTTTTCGAGGAAATCAACATCCAAGCAAGGGTCGTGCGTTCCTGCCGGAACCTCCTCTCCTTTTTCGTTTGTCGAGCCTGAAGCGTCAACCACGTGTATTAGTGCGTCCGCCTGCCTCAAGTCATCCATGAACTTGTTTCCCATCCCAACGCCTTTATGCGCGTCGGGCACCAATCCCGCCACGTCAAGCAATTCGACAGGGACGTAGCGCACGCCTTTCTTGCAAAACCCGGTGCGCGGGTTGCACTGCACTCCCAACTCTTTGTCTATGCATTGCACGCGCACGAATCCCATGCCCTTGTTCGGCTCTATGGTTGTGAAGGGATAATTCGCAATAGCCACGTCGATGAGTGTCGCTGCGCTGAAGAAAGTGCTTTTGCCTGAACTTGGTTTGCCGACTAAGCCTATTAACATGGTTTTTCGCTTGCTCGCAGAGGTTAAAGATTAGCGTTTTTTTATGCGTGCTTGCCTGGCTGTCGCCCTTGCCCGTTTGGTTACTTCCCTTTCTTTCTTGAGGAATGGAAATGCAACTGCAAACGGGTGTTTCAAGGCGTTTGTTCTTGATTGCTCGAATTGATTTATGAAAGCCCTTCTTGCCATTGAACGAAATTTTGTCGCAGTGCTGTTTGAAAAACTTGTTCCTAGAAGCATGCTATTAATGCCGTTTTGGACTATTTCCCATTGATTTTCTTTTTCTTTCATTGCTACTTTGTATACTCTGGGAGACGCGCTCCATAGTCTTGCGCCTGCTGAAGTGCCTATTCCATGCGCAGTCTGCATAGCCGCCAATAGATGGCTGGTCATTGCAACTTTCTGCACCTCGTGGTATACCTGGTTTTCATCAATAAGCTTGACGAGTTTTAAATGTTCCTTCAAGAAACTATCGCCAAGACTCTTAGGCATAGTTTCCTCTCCCACGCTTTTTTGCACGAATGTTTTTACTTCTGCATGCTCCCACATAGCTTTCACCAAATACCACTTCCTTTGGGGAAGATTTAAACCGTTCGCTTTTCAAGGCGAAAAGAGTTAAAATGCTTGCATTTCGCATATATTATTTCGTTCGAATGATAAGGTGGCCTTTGAATGCTTTGGACTGTAAAGTATGCGCCGCAAACCGTGGACGAGATTGCGGGAAACGACGAAGGAAAAGCGTTCGTGAAAAAATGGGCTTTAGAGTGGGACCGGAATAAAAAACAAAAGCCCTTGCTCGTTTCCGGGCCTTCGGGAAGCGGAAAGACGGCTTTGGCTTATGCGTTGGCGAAGGAATTCGGCTGGGTTTTGGTGGAATCGGGCTCTTCCGAAGTGCGCAATGAAAAGAGTTTGCAAAAGCGTTTCGGGCACGGGACGACGCACGGGCTGATGGGAAGAAGGCTTTTGCTGATAGACGATTTGGATTCTGTTTTCGACAGGGGCGAAGTGCCTGCTTTGCTGGAATTGCTTTCCAACGCTTCGCAGCCGGTTTTGCTTTGCGCCAACGACGTTTGGGACCCCAAGCTTTCAAAAATACGCGCCGAATGCTCGCGGGTGGAGTTAAAGAAGATAAACAAGACCGCAGTCAGGAAGGTTTTGCTCGAGATTTGCGCCAAGGAAAAGCTTTCGGGCTTGGAAGAAACGGTTGAAGAGATCGCCGTTTCGTGCAAGGGCGACTTGCGGGCTGCGATAATCGACTTGCAAAGCGGTTTCGTTTCCGAGAGGGAGAGGGAAGCGGACGTTTTCAAAATGCTTTCTTCCTTGTTCAAAGGCTCGTTCAACGAGGCTTTGAAGCTCGAGCCGGAAAATTTCGACTTGTTCTACAGGTGGATTGAAGAAAACATCCCTGCAGAGTACGAGTCGAACTCGGAGATAGCAAAAGCGTACGACTGGTTTTCGAAAGCCGACGTTTTCAAAGGGAGGATTTCGCGCAGGCAGAATTGGGGGTTGCTCAAGTTCGTGAGGGCGCTTGCCTTGGGCGGAGTGGCTTCGGCAAAGAAAGCACCTTACCGCAAATTCTCCCGCTACCAATTCCCTTCGATAGTGAGAATGCTGGGCGCGAGCAAGGGAGAGCGGAGTATGGTAAAAGAAATTTCTTTGAAAGCGGGGGGGAAAATGCATTGCTCTTCAAAACAAGCTTTCTCATCGCTTTTGTTTTTGCCTTCCAACGCATGGGTGCCTTTCGGTTTTACCGAAGAGGAACAAGGGCTTTTGAAGGAATTGCAGAAAGAACGGTCTGCCAAAGCGTAGAGAGATATTACCGTTCATTCTCTTCGGGCTTTTGAATGAACTTGAATATTACGACGAGCGCGAACGCGGCTAGCAAGACCCAAAAGTAGTTCTTCTGCAAATCGCCCACGCTTTTCACGAAAAACTCGTTGATTTCCTCGCTCAAGCTTTTTTCGCGGGTGAATTCCACATCCCACTTCCCAAGAATCGGGCCGGTCCACGTTATGACGTTCTTTTGCCTCAAGGCCCCGGGATCCGGCGAGACTTTTATTTCCTGCGCGTCCGAAGGCACTTCGATGGTAAAGCTCATGCTGTTTCCCAAGCTTATCTCGCCATGCGAGGAAATCAATGCGATCAGCGGCGTGTTCAAACTGTATTTCGTAGCCCTTGAGGAAACTGGTTCTAAGCGCATTACCTGCTCGGCATCGTACTCTAGGGTGATGCTTGCCGCGTTGGGATGGATTTCGAATTCGCGCGTCGCGACTATGCGGAGGTTCGAAACCCCGCCGGAAAAATGATAGCCTATGTTTTTGGAAAACCTCTTCCAGTCGAGCAGCGTGCTCTGCCCCAAGCGCAAATAGTAGTCGAACGCTTCCTTCTCCAAATCGTTCTCAAGAAAGAAAATGGTTTTTTCAGTAATGCGCGCGTTGCCGTCTTCCAAAACTTTCACGTAAATAGCGAAAGACTGGTCTAGGTAAGCGAACGCTTGGGTGCTGAAAAGCACGAAAAAAACAAATACGGCAAATGCCTTCATGAAAACCTTTTACCGCAATTGACTTAAAGGGCTTTTTGCTTGATGCAATAAAGAAGTTCGAATGAAGAAGGCTTTCGCTACCTTTCCAATTGCTTTGTTTTTCGTTTTGACGCTTTTCGCTCTAGCGATAGCCCAGCAGAATTCACTTTCAGCAGCGTTGTACTCTTCTGGCGAAGTTCTTGTTTTGGAGAAAAAGCACTATTCCGACGTTGGTTTGAAGAAAGCTTTTTCGCAGGTTTTCTCGCTCAGCGAAGGCTTTGACGAAAGGCAGTCGAGCGAAAACATTGCCGCGAATCTTGCTGCAATGGAGGATTTTGCCGAAAGCCATTTCGAAAAGCAAGGCGTTCAAATAGTCTTGTGGTTCGGCTCTCTCGATTCTTTCGAGGAAAAAAGCGTTTTGCGGCAAACGCTTTCCCTCGGAAAGCCAATGCTTTGTTCCCACTGCTATTCCTTCAAAACCATGACTGTTGATTGGGAGGGAAAACCAGTGCATAAATCAATAGAGCTGATTTTCGACCGCAGGATTTCGAAGAACGGTTTTGTGCATACCCCGTCTTCTTCCGAATGGGTCGGGGAGGAAATAGCGTTCGGCGCGACTTTCTTCATGCCAAACGGGAACACCGCTTGGGTTTCGGTAATGCGGGAGGGGTTCGGTTGATGTACGCTAGAGCACAGTTTTCTTTGGAATTCCTGGTTTTTGCTGCCGCATTCTTCGCTTTCCTAGCCTTGTTCGCTTCCGTTGGAAGGCAGGCGTTCGAGAAAAGCGTTTTTCTTTCGAATGAAGTTTCTGCTGAGGAAAAGCTTGCAGGCGTTTGCTTTTACATCGACTTTTTCTCCCTTGACGGCCTGCATTCTTTTTCCCAAAAAAACTTTGAGGGCTTTTCTTCGCAAGGCAGGCGTTTGTTTTTCGAAAACCATTCGGTAGAGTGCAATTCGCAATTCCGGTTTGAGGGAAGCGTTTTGAAAGTCGAAAGCAATGCAATAGAGGTGCGTTGATGTCTCTGGCTTGGGATTTCATGGCTGCAAGCGCGGTCGTCTTGGTTTTGGCCTGGGCTTTCCTGTCCGTTTTTTCACTTTCCGCGAATTCCTTGAGCGAAAACGTAGCTTGGGCTGAAAAGCAGCGCGCACTCTTTTTCAAAGCTGATTTTCTTTTGAAAAACTGTTTTCCTGACGGGATTGCATATTGCGAAAACGGTTTTTTGTTTTCGCACAAAGCGCATCAGCGCGCAAACCTTTCTTTCGGAAGCGGGGGCGTTTGCATAAAGCGCTTGGTTTTGCAGAAAAACAACGCGCGAGTATTGGTGGTTTGCAGTTGAAGGCATTCGCTTCTATAGAGGCTGTTTTGGCTTTGCTTTTTGCGATTCTGGCGTTCTCGCTAATCTTGCCTTCGTTCCATTCGCAGCCTTCGTTTTTGGTGGTTTACCAACAGCAAATTGCACAAGATTTCATGGAAGTTTCCCTTTCTGATGGCGAAATCTCGGCCGCGATACGGGGTTTCCACGATGGCGATGAAGCTTCGCGGGAATTTTTGCTTCAAAAGTATTCCTCCTTTGTTGGCGAAACGGGCGATTACTGCGTTGAATTGAATGCCGGCGGGCGTGAGTTGAAGGTAAACTGCAATTTTACTCCCGCCTCCAAAACAATCGCTTCGAGAATAGTTTTCAGCGGAAATGGTTTTTTTGAAGCAAGGCTTTCAGTGGGATTCCACTCCTGACGTTAAAACTCCCCTTTCCCTATTCTTTCGAATTCAAGCTTATTTCCACGATTCCCGCATTTTTGAAAACCGTTTGAAATTCCCCTTTTCCGAATTTCGTTTGGTTCAACTCGACGTCAAAACCGAGTTTTTCTTTCAGGGACTTGTTTTCACCCGCACGAGCGTAGGCCATTTCGATCGTTTGCGTTTCCGGATTGAATGACAGCGTAGTTTCCGCTGCGAACCGGATTTCCGCAGTCAATTCGCTTTGGATTCCCAGGGTTTCGGTCTGCATTGCGAAACCCACTATGCGCTTGAAAGCCGAAAGCTGGATTTGGTCGATTACCGTTTCGCGCGTTTTTTCCTGCGCTTGCGCATAGACCGGAAGCAAAACCAAAAGAAAGGAGGCTGAAGCGGCTAGGACGAGCATGAATTCTAGGGAGAGTTGGGAGTGTTTCATTTTATTTTCGCTATTTCTTGGAACGCCTTGTCCGTCGCATTGCTCAAAACCTTCTTTCCTTTTTCTGCAGTGTTTTGCAGTTGCGTAATCAAAACCAACGCAACCGCAACCAACGCGGCTATCACAATCAAAAGTTCTGCGGAAACTTGCGCTTTGTCGTCCATTCCCAGCAGGCCTTTTTCTTTCCCGGTTTTTCGCATTACGCTAATTCGCATTCGCGCTTTCGCTTAAAGGGTTTGGTTGAATTTTTTTAAACGGGAAGTTTAACTAAAAATTAGCTTGGAAGGGGTTGGAAAGGAGGACTGCAAGCAAAGCGATTAGCGTTATGGCCCATACGCCCTTATTCCAAGCGAAAACCTTGCTGCCGTCGAGGGGGAATATGGGGATTAAATTGAAAGCTCCGAGGAAGGCGTTGACTGAAACGCCTATTGCGGCGAGGGTTGCAAATTCGGGGGAGGAAAAGCCTATTGCCAAAAACACTAATGCTAGGAAAAGGTTGACAAGCGGGCCTGCAAGCGCAATCTTGCCGTTTTGCTCTGTGCTGATCCTTCTTCCGAAGATGTAAACGGCGCCGGGCGCGGCGAAAATGAACCCGCCGTCGGTCAAAAACGCGATGAACAACGCCGCGAACAACCCCGTGGTCCAGGCGCGGTATTCGGCGTGCGCACCGTAGCGAATGGCAACGAACTTGTGCCCCAATTCGTGCAATACGAAGCCGGCACCGAGAGTGAACAATACTATCACGAAACGGTCGAAGGAAAACGAGCCGACGGGAAAAAGCGTGAAAGCCAATGCAATAGTGATTACTGAAATGCCGATGTGCATTGCCTCGATTCGGCCTATGGAAAAGTTCTTGGAGGCCATTTTCTCTTTCATTTCCTTTTTCTTGAGTTCAAAAGTCGATTCGCTCTGTTTCCACTAGCTTAATCGTGTGGGGGTTGAGCACTCCAGCATATCCCAGTACGATTCCCTCGCCTTCGGCGCCGTTGGAAAGGCTGACTTTGATTTTGCTTCCGACTTTTCCGTCTTCCAACGCAGTTGCGGGAAGCGCGTCGTTCAAGAAAATGGTCTGGTCTCCTTGGCGAACGTGGCGTTGCACGAAGGCGAACACCCTGTCGCCTTTCTTCACCCCGCGCAATGCCGGTTGGGCGAACCCCGCCAAAAGCGCGACGCCAATGCTTATCGCAATTAGCTTCCAAGCTTCGTTGAAAATGCTCTGCTCGCCCAAGCGAAGGAAAGCGTTGATGTATCCAGAAAGCCCGTACGCGACTAGCGACAGCGCAGTCAAAACCATCGCGGTTTTCAAAGACAAGCTTAAGTTCATTTTTTTGCACCTTCATCCGTAGCTCTTTTGCTCTTCGGAATTTCTCTTGAGGACGAGCGAAGGCCTTATCGCGCCTAACGCCTTTTCGAAATGCTTTTTGTCGACTGTTTTCGAGTTTATGTTTTCCCTCAACGAATTCATTCCCGCCTCGCGCACCAGCGCTTCCAAATCAGCGCCGCTGTAACCTTCGGTTTTTTTGGCGAATTCTTCGAAACTCACGTCCCTCCCAAGCGGCATTTTTGCAGTATGCACCTTGAGAATATCCAGTCTAGCTTTTTCTTCCGGAGCTGGCACTTGCAATAGCTTGTCGAACCTGCCCGGTCGCAGCAACGCAGGGTCGAGAATGTCCGCGCGGTTTGTCGCGGCTATTACGACTATGTCTTTCATTTCCTGTAGTCCGTCCATTTCAGCCAAAAGCGTGTTGACCATCCGCTCGTTGACGTGCGAATCGCCCTCCCCGCCGCCGCGGGCGGGTGCGATTGCATCTATCTCGTCGAAGAAAATTATTGTGGGTGCAGCTAGCCTTGCTTTGCGGAATATTTCCCTCAACCCTTTTTCGCTTTCCCCGACCCATTTGCTCAGCAGTTCGGAAACGCGCACTGCGATGAAATTAGGTTCGCTTTCTGTCGCAACTGCTTTCGCGAGAAGGGTTTTTCCAGTTCCGGGCGGTCCGAACAAGAGAATTCCTCTTACCGGGCGAATGCCCATTCTAGTGAAAACTTCCGGCCTTTTCAGCGGCAACTCAACAGCCTCCTTCAACTCTTCCTTCACTTCCTTCAAACCGCCTATCTGCTCCCACTTCACGTTGGGAACTTCTATATACACTTCCCGCAGCGCGCTCGGGCGCACTTCGCGCAAGGCGTTGTTGAAATCAGCCTTTTCGACCCTGATTTCGTCGAGGATTTTCTGCGGGATTTCTTCATCCTCGAGGTTGATTTTAGGCAGCATGCGGCGCAGGGCTTTCATAGCCGCTTCTTTCACGAGGCTTTGAACGTCAGCTCCGACAAAACCGTGCGTTTGCGCGGCTATTTCATCCAAAGAAACGTCTTCCTTCAAAGGCATTCCTCGAGTGTGGATCTGCAAAATCTCTTTCCTCCCTTTCTTGTCGGGCACGCCCATTTCTATTTCCCTATCAAAACGCCCTGGCCTTCGCAAGGCAGGGTCTATGCTGTTTGGACGGTTTGTCGCGCCTATTACGACCACTTGCCCCCTGGATTTCAACCCATCCATGAGCGTGAGCAATTGCGAAACTATTCTTTTTTCCACTTCCCCGACGACCTCCTCTCGTTTCG
>OBEQ011920313.1_pt1 | contig 12461 bp, 5 predicted proteins | sample 1670901 | NCBI WGS metagenome assembly OBEQ01 (sample SAMEA104232315, study PRJEB22302) | groundwater metagenome | biome: forest; feature: aquifer; material: groundwater | place: USA | collected 2011-08-07 | depth 5.4 m | reverse complement strand
GCACGAAAGTCCAGACCGACTTGCGCACGGAGGACGGCACGATGCACACGTAGATGCGCCCTGAGCCGCTCGAACACGCACGCGGATCAAAAACGACCGCGTAGGAGGCGTTAGGAACGACGATCGGCAAGCTGGCAAGGGTACGACATCCCCTTGTCGGCCCGATCACGGACGACGACGAAGACGCCTGTGGAAATGACGTCCCTATAGAAACCACAGAACGGTTTCCACAGGGACTTGGAAATCTCGCCCAGCACGCGAGATTCCCACATTCCCACAGCCGCTCCTTCGAGGGATTGAAGAGAGAGAAGAACAAAGCACGGACAACGACGTCGATCAATAATCCGCTGTCTCGGTCGTCACGCCCGTGGTGGCCGGTTTTGAAGTGTCGATCAGTGGCCGGTTTTCAGGTGTCCACCGAGGACGGCATTGATCTTCAACTGCCCGACCACGTCTGGGCTTGTGTCATCCCAGATCTTGTGGAGAAACAATCGATCAACTCGCCCCTCGATCAGCGCCCACTGCTGCTCGGTGATCGGACGAAAGAGCACCTTGTCACGGTCAGCAGCATCGAAAAGGTGAAGCACCTGGGCAATAACGTCTCGGAGCATCGGCACCCATGCTCGCATCGTTCCGGCGCTGAAGATTCTCTCCGCCCGGTGGTGGCCTGCGTTACTCGCATCAGGATTCCACCGGCCGACGAGTTGCTTCTCGGCGATCAGTGACAACAACCTGACGAGGTTGCGCCGTTCGTCGCTGCGGAAATCGTCTGGCCCTTCAAATTCAACCTCGGTTGGCGGAGCGAGAATGAATTCTCGGAAGAACGTCTTCTCAAGAATGCTGATCGACATGGGGTTCTTTCGTGTGCGGTTCCGCTCAGCGATGAACTCCGACAAGCGGTTCTCAGGGGCTTCGATGACGTCTTGCTCGATCGCCATCTGAAGCATCTTCTTGGCCTCGGTGGTTGTCTTACCGCGAGCCCGCAAGAACGTCATGAAGTCACTCTCGTTTTTCGAGCCTGGGCGCTCAAGGTATTCTTCCCACTCCTGCTTGAATATGTCGCTGTACTTCGCGATCAGCGTGCTGGTAAAGAACGCCATTTGTCGAAGCTTGTCGTGGGCGACGAGGTTGGTATCCCTCAGTAGCCGAACGTCTGGGTCGATGTAGACCTTGCAGTCGAGTGCTTTGCGGCCCGCCCAGATCTGAGCCGCGGATTTATGCTGCCCATCGAACAGCATCACCTTACCCGCCACGAGTCGACAGACCGCGGGAGCAAGTTGCGTATGCGCCGAGAGGTGCCGGTAAAGCTCCCAGACCCGCTTTTGCTCCAACGGGCGAGGTTGAAGGTCACCGTCGTTGGCGATGTATTCGATCGGAAGCACCGAGTAGAAATATCGCATGCCCGTTGCAGCGCAAGCAAAGATGGAGCACGTCTGCGGAGGCCGTTCCGGGTTTGTGAAGTGCAAAGTCAATTGGGCTTCGTGCTGTCCGTCGACGCTGACGTCGTGCCCGAACCCGTTGGAGGATAGCTTCAACCTCAGTAGATCATCGAGGCGTCGCGGATCAGGATGAGTAAAGAAACGGTCCATCGCCAATTGGTCTCGGAATTCAGATAGCGACAACGTGCGGATGCGACGATGGTGGTCTTTGCAGACCGCCCCGATGTTCGCGGGGTCGTTCGGACCATCCTCCGAAAATGGCTTAATGTGATGGAATTCAACATCACCCTCGTCGTCGATCGGATGATCGTCGGCGAAACAGTAAAGCGTCCCGTTTCGACGCTGCTGGTCGAGAACCTGTTTCTTTTCGAGGTCGGTGATCTGTCTCTTGAGGGACGCCATCTGTCAGCTCCCAGGTTGCCTGCAACAAGCGCAGGATGTCGAGCGCATCCTCGTCGTCGAGGCGACGCTGCTCTCATTCGGAGACGCGCTCTGTGATTTGTGCAGCGGGGCGAGTCCGCCTTCGTCCGCAACTACTCGATCAAATTGGCTTCCTTCAGGGGCTCGATGACGCCATTTTGGAGCTTACTTCGATCAAAACCATTTTCCGCCTCCGCGCGCAGTGACACAGAGACCTTGCCGGCGAGATCCGCGAGATTCGCGACGGCATTCCAGGCCGCGAAGAGTTGGTTGCGGTCAGCCGAAAATGCGATCTCGACGACCTTCTGAGGCGGGGCACCAGGCGGAGGGAGCGGCGTGACGCCAGGCCCGGGCATTCCCATGGGCCGCCCACCTGCTGACGGGGTTCCATCGACGGGCGGCGTCAGGGTCAAGTCGGACACTGGCTGCGACGCGGCCTGCGGAATCGCCTGGGGCATCATGATGAAGCCCGACTCAAGGTCAATCTCGTCTTCCGCGACCGCAGAAGCTATCCGGACCTTACTGAGAGGCACGAGGTACTTTCCGTCTGCGCCCAGCTCGGGAACTGTCCCTGCGATGTAGCCGAAGCCTCCCTCCTGCACGCCTCTAGTGATCGCCTTACGGATAACTGCGCTTGTCGTGAGCCTGGTGAAACCAAGAAATGAGTAGAACCCCTCGACAATCTCAGAAGTCCGGGCGCCCCGTTTGGGAGGTGTGCCCTCGCCGAGCTTGAAGAGCTCAATAATCTTTCCGGGCGTGAGCGTGGAGAAAACACGAGGCTGGACGGTCATCAGGAGCTCCATCATTCGCTCGTGGATCATCGCCTCCTTCTTCTCGTTCAGCGTGGTCTGAAGCGGGCGGCCTCCGACTGCAACGGTCTCGATTCCGATGCCGCCGCCCTCCGTACGTGGGAGCCAGACCTCTGTGTAGAGCTTCAGGAAGGCGGACTCCGTAGTCGCCTTCTCGGTCGACTCGCGCTCTCGAAGCTGGCTTCTTTGTTCATCCGTGAGGTTGTACTGCTTCGCCTTCGCCTTAACCTGCTCGGCCGCCACTAGATACCGCACTGACCGTCGGAGGCTCTCGACCTGATCGCCAGATGGAATAGCGAGCCCGAGGCCGTTTCGATACGCGCGAGGCTTGTCACCGTACTTCTCAAGGATCTCCTTGGCTTGGCTCTCCTGCGCAGCCTTCGGTTTTGCTGCGAACTCAGGAGGTAGGTAAGCGATCAGGAACGACGGGTCGTCATTCGGCACGCTTGCCGTCTTTTCGGGCCAGACAATTGCTGAGCGGTGACCCGCAAGTCGCCCCTCCAACATTTCTTTGATTCGACCGCGCACCCGACTTTCGTCTCGGGCCACACCATCGGCTTCTTGCTCGATAAGGAGCGTAACGTTCGGGTCCTTCTTGAAGCAGTAGCGGACTCCGTCGAAGTGTAGGTACAGGCATTGTTCCTTCAGTTCCTTCAGGCACGCCTGAGCCGTCGTGCTGTCCAGGTCAGGGCCGACGCACACACGCAGCAGCTCCTCCTCGCTGACGCCTGGTGGCAGAAGCTCCGCCTCACCGGCACCCTCGCGCCGAAGACCGCCGAACGAGTACATGAGAATCGCTGTGGCCAGTCGCGTCGCCGGGCGCTTGGTGGCTTCGGCAGGAACTTCCTTTGCGCGCCGCTCATCGACCAGCCGAGCGCGGGCGTTGGCGCCAACCAGATCGTGCTCCAAGACAGCCTGGAAATCCGCTTGCTGTCCTACCTCCTTGAAGAAGGCAAGCCGCACCTCGGCGTCGTGCATGGGGACATCGCCAGGCCCAAGGACCGCCCGGCTCTTTCCCTCGCGGTGGGAGGCTCTGAGGCAAGCCGCCAGGAACCGAAGCGCTCCGCGGGTGCGCTGAAAATCCGGGATTGCCGCCCACCTTTCCCGCATCAGGTCAATGAGCGCAGGGTGAAACGGGTAGGCGGCGCGAAGGCGGTTCCGCAGCACGAGGCCCTCTTCCTCAGCCTGCTGCTGCTCCGCGGCCGAGCGAGCATACGCCCGTCGCATCTGCGTGACGACCTCTTGATAAGCCGTGGCTGCTGGTGTGGCCTTCACTTCATCCGGGATCTTCGCTAGCAGGCGCCGCTGGATCACCGATAGAATTTCGTTTCCCTCGACTGGTTCGCGCCGCTGATCTTTGCGGGCGGCAAGGTGGTCCACTGTCTGCAACAGATTCACGTATTCCAGCGACTCCCTCTTGCTCGATTGCAGCGAGAACACGAGAGCCGTGTTCGGCGTGTTTCCCACAGCTGCTGTCAACCGTTGCACGAACGTCATGGTCTCATCGCGGAGCGTCGTCTGATGTACCTTTACGCCTCCGGCGCTGATCAAATAGTTCAACACTTCGTCAAGGAGGATCAGATTAGGCTCGTTGCCGAGAAGGGCGATGATTTCGTCAGCGCCAGGCGCAACGCGGTTCTCGTCCTGCGACTTGAGGTGCTCGTAGCCCTTCTTTCCCCCGAGTGACCACGCGATCCAACCCCACATCGTGCGGGCTCTGAAGTCCTCGCCTGGGATTGCCTTGCCGTTCGACGCGTCGAAGAACTGGCCATCAAAGACAGCTGTACGAACATTCGCCGGTTTAGCCAGCCCTTTCGCCTCCGGAAGGACGTCTAAGGCCTTGCGGTTTCTGGCGGCGTGGAGCAGTGCCGCGAGTGTGTGGGACTTACCACCGCCAAACGCTGTGACGAGCTTGAGAACACGATTGCCGCCGCCGCCGGAGAGTCGGGACAGAACATCTTCGAGCAGGGAGCGCAGTCCAATGGTCAGGTACGAGGCGCGAAAGAAGTGCTCAGGGTCCCGGTACACGGCCGGCACATTGGGGTTGCCGTCCGCCAGGGGCCCAAGGTCGAGTGCAAAGATGTCCTCCGAGAAGTTCTCGGACAACACGTCGGGATGCAAGGACACTTCTTCGATCCAGGGTCTGATCGGCGTGGCGCTCATCGGCGGCTCTCTTTCACAAAGTCGATGGGTTTCTGGCCCGTCTTCCGCTCCTGGCGTTCGACCGACGTCATCGCAGCATCCTCGATCAAGCTCCGCCAATTCGAGGTCAACTTGGTAAGTGCCGACAGTTCTGCAGTTGACGACACGTCGGCCAGTTCTCCGCCCTTCAGGACCGGCCCTGCAAGTGCCTGTGCCACTAGCCGCAGTTGCTCGCGATTGGGTTGGGCCTCTTGAAGAAATTTTGCCAACCGGGTTGGCGCATTTTCCATGAGCCACAGGACCCTGTGAAGCGCATCGACAGGCGCAACGGCCCCCCCTCCTTCGATCGGCAGGCCCAGCCTCTCGTCATCGCCGCGCTCGGTGAAATCAAGTAAACGGTACTTGCCCTTGTTCTTCGCGACCAACGCGCGCGTACCGCTCGATAATCCGCGCACACCTTCAAGCTCGACGTGTGTGCCATTGGCAAAGATGATCGCCTCGCCGGCATCGAGGTCGCCAGCCTTATAGGTGTACCGCCACAGGACGTAGAACCGCGTCGCCGCGTCCAAGCCCGCCAGGCTGTACTTGCTGTCACCACCGACCTCTTTCGACAATCGCTCCAGAATGCTCTCAAGCACCACCGTCTCGACTTCGGCGAGAAACCGCTCTGCAGGGACTTCTTCGCCATTGGCATACTCGACCCGCGCAAACCGAGTGAACGCCCGCAATCCTGCTCCAACGCACGCTATCAGCAGATCCGCCCCTGAAACCCCCATCTCCCATAACGTCGCTACTCGCTCACGCACAATTTGTTCGAGTTCGGGCCGCACCTCATCTTGATAGTTGCCAACCGCCGCGCCGTGCCGCTTCCTGGCAACGAGAAAAATGCTAGAAGCGAGAGCGGCGGTATCCATCGCGATCATTCGCCCTCTTCGTTCTGTATCGAGTGGCCATGCCTCGACGATCACAAAGCCCGCGAGCCTAAGGGCGTCGACCAAGGTTGACCATCCAAGAGTGGTTTTGTGAGCGTACACCGCCAGGAGATTGCCGTCGGGTTTCAAGACACGATTAGCTTCTTGAAATGCCGCCTGCATCATGCGCTCATAGCTCGCACGAGCGCGGTCTTCATCTCCTTCGTGTCGAGATGCATCAGCTACGGCTTCGCTCCTTTTTGGAGTTCCGATTCCTGCAAAATGTTCGGCGTGCTGATTGGAGAGAGAACGCTTGAGCCAAACATAGAAAAAATCTGAGAGGTCAGCATATGAAACGTTGTCGTAGTAGGGGGGATCGGTTATCACGGCATCAAAACAAGCGTCTGGCTGCGCAATCCTCGTAGCATCTCCACGGACTACATGTGCCGGTTCGGAACTCGCCGTCGCAGCGCCTTGAATCGTCGCTGGTATGTCGTTGAGAATCGAGATCCAGCTGGCCCCAGCCGGATTGAATGGATTCGTCTCCGCGGAGTCCCAAACCAACGGTAGCGCTTGGCGAGGGAAGGTATTCCTCACGCCCCGGCCGCCCGTGTAATTCCATGTGCACTGCAATGAGTTAAAGTCGGCCAGTTTGTCGATCATCACGGCGATATAGCTTTGAACGGCTGTCGCGATCTCCTTGTGGTGTACGGTGTCGCGAAGCTGTTGGCCTACCTGCGTGGCGAGATCACACAATGTCAACAGCGTCAGTTGCTGACGAGAGGAAAAGACCTGGCCCCAGGCCGTCACACCATAAAGGCGGGCCCAAAAGCTATTCTTTGCGTCGTCAACAATTGGCTCAGTCGGTACAGTTAGGCTGGTCCGTTCGCAGAGATTCGCGATACGACGCTGGATGGTCCTCTCGTCCGGTACGGCGCCGGAGACGGCATCGGCAGCGAGATAGACTTTACCCTGCTTACCGGGACGCGTGCAGGCGATTGCCATCAGTTGCGAAGCCATGCGACCGGCACAACCCTCAGCCTTAACGTATCTGCTGTCAGCGACCGTGCCGCAGATTTGGCAGGCCGCATTGCCGCGCCTGGACCCCGTTTCCGGATCGAAGCCGAGGGCCTTTTCCGACTGCGCCTCGACGACCTCGAATCGGACCTCTTTCTTGCCTTTTGCCGCAATGATCCTCAGGGCTGCGTACCTACCGTCCTTCTTGCACAGCCACGTTTGCTTCACTAGCGGGACGATGGCACGGCAGCGCGGGTTTTTGCACGTCACCGTGCGCGTCCACAAGTAGGCCACAGGCATGAGGTACCCCGGCGGAGCGCCTCTCGCGTCTTCGTCGAGCCAGCTCGCCTGGACGGCGCGCTTCTTTCCTTTAAAGTCTGGATCGCCGATGAGTGGGTACAGATCACCCAGCTCGGTTCTCGCCTTCGTCAGCACCCAGTTACCCCAGTAGCGGACTTCCTCGGCCAGTCCGCCCCATGTGGCTTCGCCGTCGGCGTTCTTCGCTCCGGTCATGCCACGGATGGTCACATCTGGCTTCCCATACTTCTGTGGATAGACCAGTGTGCAGAGTTCGATGATGTGGGCAACTGGATTGAGGTCGAGCGCGTAGGCCTCGCAGCCAAGCCGCAGCGCCTCCAGAGGTATTGCCCCACCCCCTGCAAACATATCCAGCACCCTAGGCCGGGGTATTCTCCCCTCCGCGACGTCTTCAGCACTGACCGTCTTGTGCATTTCGCGTGTAAGACGTACGGCGTGCGCCTCGAGAATGTGCCGGCGAGCTTCCTTAATGCAGCGTTCGATATCGGCCTTTTCTTCCGGCTTGTTGTCGCTCGGATAGCGGCAAAGGCGTTGGACGAACTTCGCCGCATTCGCGCGCCCGAGAGAGTTTCTCTTTACATCGCTAGCGCCGTGTGGAACGAACTGATCTGCCGGCACCAAGGCCCCATAGACCGCAGCCCGACAGGCCACCAATGGTCGACGCGCCCACCAGAGATGAAGCGTAGAGATATGCCCGTTCCGAACGGATTTCTCTCTCGAGGCTTCCGCCGAGATCGCTTCGATCGGTAGGTAGTCCTCGATGAGCCGTTTGTCACTGTCGGTCACGAACGATTCCTTTGATTCTGCGCTGCGTCCTCAATCGCTGCGGCGGGAATGTCGAAGTATCGAGCTGCAACGACCTCGCGCTTCGCATGGTCGAGATGCTTCACAGGGTTGCGAATGCGAAGTGGTTCGATGTCTGGCTCCGCCAGCGGATTCCAGACTATGTAGAGCCAATAGCTGTCGCCAAGCTGAGTAGCCTTGTACCACTCGTTGATGGTGAGCCTGATCGGCTGACCCCGCGTGCGTCCCTTCGCTTCGATCCGACGAATACCCTCAACGGGATCACGATAGCCGGTCTGCGAGTCGGCAGGTCCCAGGCTTCGGACATCGAATCCGATCTTTAAGTGGCCGACGCGCTCGCACTCCCAGCCTCTGGCTGCCTCGTATGCGATGATGATGTCTTCAGCGGCCTTCTCAGACCGGCGGCGGATCACAGGATCGATGTCCTCGGGCAAGAAGCCAGAAGGAATCTGAGCGGCCATCGAGGATGGCAGAACCAGAGCAGTCGCAACGTGGCGGACAGGACCGTGCTTCGCAAGCGTCAGCCGAGACAATCCCTCCAGCCGCTCGCGCCGGGTCCGCTCAAGGTCGGTGAGGTCGTTTTCGGCGCGCTGCCGCGCGAGCGCAATCTCGGGCGACGTCGCTTCGCGTGAGCGTAGTGACATGACCCGGTCCTGGGCGGTACGGATCCGGGCGTTGAAGGACCGCTCCAAGTACTCACGGCACACCTCAACGAAGTGCAGTCTCTCTTCCTGGCACTTGGCCCGCCGCTCCATCTGATACGTGCTCTTGAGAAAGTCCGACGCGGGCGTCGCCTCAACCGCTTCGAGACTCTCCGGTGGGGCGGTATGGGCAGGCAGGTCGAGGAGACAGTCCGCCGGGACGACTAAGAACCGGTCTGGCGAACCAGCAGACGCTGTCAGGTCCTCGCGGACGGCTACAAGCTCGCCATGCAGCGTGTGGGGTTCGCCTTTGGTGTTCTGCCCGCGGATGGCGAGCTCGAAAAAGTGGAGCCTGGAGGGAACATCGCCAACCGGATCGACGAACACGCCGAGACCGCCAGCGAATTCGTTCAGCAGCTCGTTCAGTCGCTCGTCGACCGACGCATAAAGGGGATGGCCTGGGCCTACGAGCACGGCATCGACATGTTGATCGAGATCGAGGTGCTCCTTATGGAACGTGATCTTCCGGTAGGCCACCTCGGGCTTGCCGAGCCTCCGGACAGAGGCCAGGCGGTCAGATCGAAGATCCGCGAGGACGTGCTCGACTCTCCACAGGCCATCTGCGCGCGCTTCAAGCTTGAGCCCGACCTCGCGGCACGCGGAAAGAAAGTGCTGTTCGACATAACGGGGCATCAGCCTTCGCTCCTCAACCTCCGCGTTCGTCCGCTGAAAAGCGGAGAAATCCACATTCGCCTTCGCGAGCGCGATGCCGGTCGCTTGCTCGTACTGCTGGAGGCGAGCAGGATCGATCTTCGCGATCCTGTCCAGGTACTCCTCTAAACGCCTTGGGTCGTGAGCCGCTTCCCGGAGCATCTCGGGAAGATTAATGTCATTGAGGGATAGGACCTCTCCGATGACGTCGAACACTCGATCGGCCAAAGCGGAGCGCATCTGGTCGAGCTTCTCCAGAAGCCGTTCCAGAATCCGCCCCTCAATGATGGGTTGCCCCTCCTCAGAGTCGCTCGCCACAAAGTTGAACGCGTGGCAATCTCGGTCCTGCCCAATCCGGTGGATCCGGCCGAGGCGCTGCTCAAGGCGCGTGGGGTTCCACGGCAGATCGTAGTTGATCATCAGGCGACAGAACTGGAGGTTAATGCCTTCGCCGGCGGCCTCCGTCGCGACGCAAATCTGACGTGTAGTGCGGAACTCCTCTTGTGCGCGCTTGCGTTCGTGCGGGTTCATGCCCCCGTGGATCTCGCAGGTCGAATACCCCCACTGTTCCAGGTGCTCGCGGAGATAGGTCAGAGAATCGCGATGCTCCGTGAAAACCAGGAGTTTGCCACGACCGTCAGACAATTCGTGGAACTCGGCCTTTGCGAGGCACTCGCGGAGAGCCCCGAGCTTTGAGTCTGCCGCGTGGTCACGAACACGCCGAGCCTGCGCGAGCAGTTCTCGAAGGGCGGCGATTTCTGAGCGAAGCTGGTCCAGCTCAATGGCCGCAGTGAACTCGTTCGTCAGCTGATCTCGTGCGGCGTCATCGAGATCGTCTTCGTCTTGCTCAGCGTCGGTTAGTCGGCCTTGGAGTTGGGCGAGCCGGCGTGCGCGTTGTGCCGGGGGGAGATCCTCCAGTTCCTGAAGAAGCTCCTGCTGGCGATCCAGGCGCCTTCGAATCGACTCGTAGATCGCTTTTGTCGAACTGGCAAGACGGCGTTGAAAAACCGTCCTGGCAAGAGCCACGCTCTGCTTCTTGCGCCCGCTTGCCTGCGGAAGAAACTCGTTGATATACGCCGTGACCGCCTTATAGAGGTCGTATTCCTCTCGATTCAGGCGGAACGTTACCGTATGAGCGTGGCGATCAGGAAAGAGCCGGCCGCCATTGAGGTCCTTGAGATCCTCCTTCAGCCGTCGAAGCGCCCATGGGCAATCAGGCCCGAGACGTAGGATGTCGCGACGGATTTCGTTTGCTTTCTCGCCAACGCGGTGCGGCTCGGGAAAGATGTCCGGATCGATGAGCCGGACGAAGTGCGCGAAGCGGTCGTCATCTCCGTGGTGCGGCGTCGCCGTGAGCAGTAGTACGTTGTCCGCCTGGGATGCGAGCTTCTCTGCGAGTTGATAGCGCTTGGTCTTTTCCACCTCGTCACCGCGACCCGACGAGTGCTTCGTGTACGCGCTGCATTTGTGCGCTTCATCGATGATGACGATATCCCACCGCTGCTGCCAAACACGCTCACGGACGCCGTCCTGCTTCGCGTAGTCGAGGGAAGCGATCACCTGCGTCGACCGCTGCCAAGGATTCACGAGCTGTTGCTGGTCCACCGCCGAGAATATGATGTCGAACGGCTCACCGAACCATCTCAGGAGTTCGTCCTGCCACTGAATCGTGAGCGGGGCCGGACACAGGATAAGAATGCGGTCAATCGCCTCGCGGAGCTTCATCTCCTTCAGGAGCAGACCGGCCATGATCGTCTTGCCGGCACCCGGGTCATCAGCAAGAAGGAAGCGTAGACGCGGCTGCGGGAGCATCTTCAGGTACACCGCCTCGATCTGGTGAGGCAGAGTCCGAATGCCCGAGAGGCTCACCGCGAAGTGGCGGTCGTGCGTGTACGCGAGGCGGATGCGAGCGGACTCGATCAGAAGACGGACCTTCTCGGCGTCGGCTGGTTGGACTCGAGTTGTGGCTGTCACCGCTTGCCCGAAGGCCTTGGCAGCCTCCTCACGAGACAAGATGGCCTCATCTGGCGTCCCATCGAGCAAGCGAACTCGACACTCGTACCCGGTGCCGATGGGCCGCACAGCCTCCAGCACCACAGGCTCTGGGAAGTGTCCCGGCAGAGTGACGCGTTGGCCAATGGGAAACGGCGTGTCGGTCATTTCCAGCTTGAGCTTTGCATCTTCGTCGCCGCGTGACGGGAAGGTCAAGGAAGTCTTTCCGCCCGCCGCCAGACCCTTCTTCGGTCCCTCGCGGAGAATTTTCTTGCGGTGGAGATCCTGGGAGAGTAAGTAATGAGGACGCAAGCGGGCCGAGCCACAGCGCAAACTGTGACCCGACCCTGACCTGTCAACCGTGTGTACCGGCTGACGAGGCTGCCCCGATTCTACAGCCCGCCGCCGGCCGCCCTGAACCAGGGAGAGGCCATGATCAGTAACACTCCGAACGACACACGCGCCGCGATCTACGCGCGCGTCAGCACGACCGACCAGACCTGCGACAACCAACTTCTTGAACTCCATCGCTACATCGCCGCTCGAGGATGGACAGGCGTCGACTACGTGGACCGTGGCATCTCTGGCGGGAAGGACCGTCGGCCGGCGCTCGACGCGTTGCTGGCGGATGCTCGCCGCCGCCGATTCGACGTGCTCGTGGTCTGGCGGCTGGATCGCCTTGGGCGTAACCTGCGCCATCTCGTGACCCTACTTGAGGAAGTCCAGGCGCTTGGGATTGCGTTTGTATCGCTCGCCGAGGGCATCGACGCGACAACGCCAGCCGGCAAGCTGCAAATGCACATCCTCGCGGCCATCGCTGAATTTGAGAAGGCGCGAATCGCGGAACGGGTTCGGGCCGGACTCGCCAGAGTCAAGGCGCAGGGACAACGCCTCGGCCGCCGACCACATCGAATCAGCGACGACGACCTTGAACGCGTCGCTAGCCTCTCTACGCGAAAGGCCGCGGAGGAGTTGGGTATCCCGTCCTCAGTGCTCCACCGGGCGCGGGTGTCCCGCAATCTTGTCGGGACGGGTATCTGATTTCGGGGACTTCGGGACGGGTCAGACAGCCCGGAAAGGCGTCCCGCAGACGGGTGTTTACGGCACGGCCGGTAACCAATGCAACTCAACCAGTCTCCAAGACGCGTCGTCCACCAACTGAACGTCGTCGTAGTCGTCCCACGGTTGCGGCTGGTCGACAAACTTGGCCGAGAATGGTCGCCACCCCCCCCCCCGCCCCTTGCCGACGTCGCGGGG
>OBEQ011706466.1_pt1 | contig 12461 bp, 11 predicted proteins | sample 1670901 | NCBI WGS metagenome assembly OBEQ01 (sample SAMEA104232315, study PRJEB22302) | groundwater metagenome | biome: forest; feature: aquifer; material: groundwater | place: USA | collected 2011-08-07 | depth 5.4 m | reverse complement strand
CCCGACAGGGTCCCTTTTGGCCGCTTCCAAAAGTCCCGGGTCGCCGTAGACACCCACCCCTTTTAAATCCTCCTGCTTCTTTCCTAAATAGGCGGCCCAGCTCGCCGAAGCGCCGCAGGAATCCGACCGGGTATAGAGATGGACCGATTTTCCGATCTTACCTCCGGTGACGTGGTCCCACGTCGCGAGAAGTCCGGTGATGTAAAGTCCGGTCCAGCCCTCTTTTTTGATTCCCTTTTTGAGAAGATCGGGGAGCGCCGGATTTTTTTCGCTCACCACCGGAAAGACCGCGTCATGGAGGATACACACCGGGACAATCCCTTTTGCAATTTCCGCGGGATCGGGGTCCCGGGAAACCATTCCGATATCCACAAGGCCTGCGATCGCGTCCGCCGCGCCCTTGCCTGCGCCTCCGGCGGAGACATCAATTTTTACTTTGGGATGCAGTTTTTGAAACGCCTCCGCCCATGCCACCGCCGTCGGATAAACCGCCCAGGCGCCCGAGAGCGTCACAGACCCTTCGATCTCTTCTTCCTCAGCCATCGCGCCTCTATTTTGCGCTGACAAAATACTGAAGAGCAACAGACCCAGAATGATTTTTTTGATGCAACCTCCTTAAAACAGAAATCCCACTCAATCCTTTTCCCGAAGAGTGGGCTCTGGTACAAGAATTATTTACGACAGATGGTCAGCTGATAGGCCTTATCGAGTTTCTTTTCCTCGAGAATCTTGTGGCCGTCGCTGCGGACGCTGTTGGGGACATTGGCATAGGCCTCCCCTTCATCGATCACAATCTTGAGGAGTTCGCCGGTTTTCATCGTTTCCAACTTCAGTTTGGTTTTCACGTAATTGATCGGGCAGCGGACCCCGCGCAAATCCATAAAGGCGGCGGGGGCGGGGGCCTCCGGTGTGACGCCTCCTTTTGCCGCGCCACCTTCAAAGGTTTCGGCAATCGCCGCAAACTGTTTTTCTGACTCCTTGAGGAGTTTCTCCACGTTCTGAAGAAGCGCTTGTACCGTTTCGGCGCTTTTCGGCCCGTTAACAAGCGTCTTGACCCGATACGCAAAATCATTAAACTCCGACGGAAATTCGCCGGTCCTCACAAAGTGATTATCCAGTTCGTGGATCGCCTCCTCGTCGGTGAGCGGCTCGACCCCTTTTGAGACAAGAAGCGCGATCGCGGCGGAGGCCATCGCCCGATGCGTCTTCTTCACCGCCTGTTCATAGGATTTTTCACTCAAGAAACGTTTTGCCTCGTTCAATAAAGCGGTCGCCTCGCCTAAACCCAGCTGAATCTCCGATAGGGCGGCCCCCGCGCACTCCCCCTGCATCCCCTTTTTCAGCGTAAACTCCTCGCTCTGCTCCCAGTCGGTGTAATATTCGGGATGCGCCGTGTGGGCGGGGAGTGCCGCGTAGTCCAAAAGGAGTTCTTTCACCTTCTCTTTTCCGAGCTCGCGGTAGAATTCTTCGAAGGTCTCATTCCCCTTCTTCGAATCGAGATAATAAGAAATAAGCCGCTTCGTCGCCTTCGGAACGCTTTTGGAAGGAAGTTTCATGATCGGCTGGGCGTAGCGCGTTTCTTTTTCATTCACCACACCGCCGAGAAAAAGTTGGAACGAAGGGACGGTCCGGTCGTCTGAATTCTGCGACGCCCCATGAAAGCCGATGGAGGCGATATGGTGCTGGCCGCAAGAATTCGGGCACCCGCTGATTTTAATATGAATGTCATCAATCTCTGAAAAACGGCCGTTCTCTTTTTTGAGTTCATCGAGAATCGCAAGCGTCAGCCCACGTGAAGAGGTAATCCCGAGATTGCAGGTATCGGCGCCGGGGCAGGAGGTAATGTCCAGAAGCGTTTCCGCTCCCGCCTCCGCAAGGTCAGCCGATTTGAGTTCGTTATAAAGTTTCTCGAGGTTGTGATGCTTCACCCAGGGGATCAGGAAATTCTGTTCGATCGTAATCCGAATTTCATCCTGCCCATATTTTTGGATGAGGCGCGCCAAAACGCGAAGCTCATCCGGTGTCGCGTCGCCGCGTAAGAGTTTCACCTGAACAGCGCTGAAGGTGGTCTGTTTCTGCGCAGTGACATTGGTCTTAAAAAAGTGCCGCATCTGCGGGCTGCTCGCGAGAGTCATCGGCCGGATCGGCTTCGGTTTTCCGTCGCCCTCGCGGTCGATCTCGGCAAGATACGCGTTCCACGACGGCTCCACATGAAGAAGCGCGCGCTCCTTGGAAACCTCTTCGCGGAACTTCTCGATACCCCACTTCTTGACGAGGAATTTAATCCGGGCGCGGTTACGGTCTTTCCGTTCGCCGTACCGGTCGTAGACGCGCAAGACCGCTTCCGTGAGCGGAATTAGATCCTCTTCCGGTGCCCATTCCGTTAACACGGGAGCGACAATCGGCACCGTCGAGAGCCCTCCCCCAACGACGATTTTGAAACCCCGCGCGGCCTTCCCGTCGCTTAAACGGCGCAAGACCGCCTGGACACCGATATCATGGATATACGGGCGGGCGTGATCTTTCGTGCACCCTTCAAAAGCGATTTTGAATTTCCGGGGAAGACTCTGGCAGACCGGGTTCCTTAAGAAATGCCGGGACGTCGCCATCATATAAGGACGGATTTCAAAGAGTTCGTCTCCGCCGATCCCGGTAAAATGGCAGCAGGTGACATTCCGCACCGTGTTCGAGCAGGCCTCGCGGGTCGTCATCCCAACTTCCGCAAGGCGCGTCATGATTTCAGGAGTTTTTTCAAGCGGAATAAAATGGATCTGAACGTCCTGACGGGTCGTCAGGTGCCCCACTTTTAAAGGGGCGTCCGTTTCAACAATGTCCGAAAGCCGTAAGAGTTTTTCCGCGTTCAGGAATCCGCCCGGAATTTTAATCCGGATCATCTGGATATTCGGCTGCCGCTGTCCGTAGATGCCGTGCTGGAGACGGAACCTCCGGAATTTTTCATCCGGCACCTCTCCTTTGCGGAACTTGACGACCTCTTCGGCGTACCGCGCGATTTCATCCTGGATCAATTTTGGAATTTGAGTCATAGGGTTAATATAACTAAATAAATGGAAAATGTCAAGAAAATTATTGATTATTTATAACTAATTAAGTTATATTTAAACCCATTTATTTTAAATATGTTATGACATTCTACGTAATGGGAGATAGTTTTTTCTTTCGGAAAACCGTTGCGCCAACCCACAGAAGAAAGGCGCATTCGGCGATGAGGTAACCGATCAAAAGGGGCGGAATCGGCTTGGCATGGCCCCCGGCGTAACTATGGAGACCGACGAGATAAAAACTGACCCCGTAGTAGGTCATGAGGAGAAGGAAAAATCCGAGAATAGTCCCGATGGAAAGGCCCGCGGCCCCCATCCAGCCGGCCTTACGCGCGTGGAGGAGCGCTAAAAACCAAAGAAGCGTGATGAGGGCCCAGGTCTCTTTTGGATCCCATCCCCAGTATCTTCCCCATGAGGCGTTTGCCCAGACGGCACCGAGCATGATTCCTGCCGCAAGAAGGACAACACCGATCTGCACCACCCGATAGAGGGTGTCTCCTAATAAGGGAAGAGATTTCTTTTTCTTTAAAAGAACGGATCCGGCATAGAAATGAGCGATCCCTGTGGCAAGGGAGAGGACCCCGTAACTGGAAACAATCGTGAGGACATGAATCGCGAGCCACTTATTGCTTCGCAAAACCGCGACAATCGGCTGGATCGAAGGGTCGAGCGGAAGATGCTCGGAAAGGATAAGGGTCCCCCCCGCGAAAATCGCGGAAGAAAGAGCGAAGAAGGAGGCGCGCGCCTTGAGTTCAAGGATAAGCCCGATCACCGCGGTGACGAGTGGGAGCCAGAGCATCGACTCATAAAAATTGCTGACCGGCGGGCGTCCGGACAAGATGACGCGCATGACAATACCGCCGAGATGCGCGGTTAAAGCGACAAGGAAAATAGCGAGAGAGGCCGGATAGAATTTTTTGGACCGCCTCCTCAGGGTGAGACTGAAAAAGAAGACTGCGAAAAGATAAAAGAGCCAGGCCCACCGGAGCGGATCGATTTTGTAGTACCAGACTTCGAGAGAAAGCCGCCAGGGAGAGGGCCAAGCGGAAGGGGCAAAGGCGGCGAGGATTTCTTTGAAATGGGAAAGGGTTTCAAGCATCTTCCCTCTGTTCCCGTCGCGATAGGCCGAAAGAAAATCCTCCCACGAGCCCACGATTTTTTTCCGGTCGCTCTCCGAAAGCTCCGAAAGATGCGTCAAGGGAAGCCAGATTGTTTCTTTTTTATTCTCCGATGGAACAACGCGGAGTTCCCCGCTAAAAACACCATGGATCGCGGTGAAGCGGCCATAGAGATCCATGACCTCGTTCTCAAGGATAGTAAGCTTCTCTTCCTTCGACTCTTTCTGCACAATCGGAGGAAGCCGTTTCATGAAGCCCGCGGCAAAAAGCCCCTGGTAAGAGAGATGGCTCTGCCGAGAGGAGATCCCGAGCTCTTCCCGAAGAGGCCGGTATGGAACGGCAAGAGCCGCTTCATTCTCCCATTTTTCTGGAAAGGCGACCATATGCAGGACCGTTGCAACCGGCGTTTCTTTCCCGAAAGTGGTCGAGCCGGTGATTTGGCTCAGCGTCTCGCGGGCGAAACTGTCGAAAGGCTTCACCCGGCCGTTATGCTGAATCGGGAGGCGCGAAAGGATCGACTCCACTTCACGGGGGAGAGGCGGAACATCGAGGGCCTGGACAGAAACGGCGAAGCAAAAGAACGCTGCCGCAAAGAAAAATGCTTTTGATTTATAGGACATGTTTTTTCCTTTTCTCTTTAGGAGAGTCATTCCGGGTATAGAACATGAGAAGGAGTCCGATGATGACCGTCACAAAACCGGTATAGACAAGCGGTGTCCCCGGGTCCTTGCGTACCGACAGGACCGTCGTTTCGACAGGCCCCTCGATGAAACTGGATTGGAACATCGTGTATCCGCGATAGGTGAAGGGATGATTCATTGAAATGGTTTTGGTGAGGCGGAGTCTTGCCTCGGAATCCGCGATGTCCACGTCGGATTCAAAAGAAGAGGGAACGGAAGTGCCCGGATACTCTTTTTTCCGGAAGTCGAGGAGCGTGACCGAAAAAGGAAGTCTCTCTTTGGCCGGTTGATAGGCCAGGACCACCTTCTCGTCTCCGACGGTGAGATGCGCCACGCCCCCGTGGGGGATCCAGGCCTCCTGCCGGATGCCGCCTCGCTCAACGACGACATGGACCGCCTGCTGTTTGACATCGTTATCCAAAAGATGGAATTCCTGGACAATCTCGGCGCGCGGGAGAGTTTCCAGAACTTTGAAAGAGAGGGCGAGCCACGGATGGGAAACCTCTTCGTGCAAAGAGAGGGGGATGATCTTTCTTTCCTTCCCGTCGGGGGAGCTCATCAAAAGATGCCACGCCTCGGGGGTGCGCACGACCGCCACAAGAGCCGGCGGAAGCGACGGGAGGGCTGCTTCCGTCTCATACACCGCTTTCACAGAAATCGCGCGCGTGAAGCCGTGCCGTTCCTCGAATTCCGGATGAAGCGCAAAGGCGAGAAAGGCATCCTCTCCCTCGGGGCCCTTGAGAAGAAAACTGACCGCGGGATTGATCGGCTCATCCGTTCGGCTCTTCGGCCCCTCGTCGGTAATGATAAAATCGGGAAAATAATCTTTGAGGGTTAGCGTGTAGGGCGTCCCTTCGAGAGCGATCGTTTTCCCCAAAGAGGCGTCGACCGGAACCTCGAGCACTTTCTTTAACTGAGGAAATTCCAGCCGAAGCTTTCCTTTATCGTGAGCGGCCGCTCCTTTCGGATGCTCGAGGAGAGAGAGTTCTTTTTCACCGGGAAGTTCAAAGAAAAGAACGTGGGCCTCCCCCCACCGGAATCCGAACCTCTCCGGGTCGCGGGAAAAAAGCCAGACATCTTCCGGAACCTGCCCCGGTTCATTCAATTCAAGATGGGCGGCGGGGAACTCCTCTCCTCCGACGATCACCTTCTCCGTGACGGAGGCGTTTGGAAGATACTGATCGATGAGAAGATGAATCGGTTTTGCGGAAGGAGTGGAAAAAGACTCATGGATGTTGTGGGCCCACGGTTTTTCGCTTAACGCCAGGGGAAAGGTGAAAGGGGTCCCGGGGTTAGCCGGTTGGACCCAGAGAAGATCACGGGGAAGCGACAGGTCGTTTTGAGTCTCCCCTTCGGAAAGAATGAGGTGCCCATCGACGGATCCCCAGATGCCGAGGACATTCCCAAGCAAGATCAAAATGATTCCCAGATGCGTCACAACGAATCCGACATGATGCTTCTTCCATGGAAGCCGATGGAGCGCTGAAATTACAAGGGTGGCGGAAAGGAGGAAAAGCAGAATCTGAAACCAGACCGCCCGATAGAAAAAATGCTGCGCCGCCGGCGTGCCGTATTGAGCCTCGACCCACGTTCCGAGGGCGAGAGTAATGGCGAGAGTGACAATGACAATGACCGCCATCGTGAGTGAACCTAAAAATTGGTAGATTTTCTTCATGCTTTTTCCACATTATATCATAGATAAAAGCGGGCTTACAAATATGATATAGGTCATACTCTAAACAAGATTTTGAGGGATCCCTCGCTCCCATTTTTGAAATTCTTCAGGGGTGTTAACATTCACAAACGAGAGCCCATCGGGATCGAGCGCGCGGACCGTCTCGGGACCTACGACACGATAGCGGCACATCCGGACGAATGCCTCGAGATTCCATTTTTTTTCACGAATGCAGGAAGCGATCCGGTCAAGGCACCGCCCCGTATAGATCGCGTGAAGCGGCTCCAGGCCCCGGTCACTTTGCGGGGCCAAAACATCGTACTCACTCCTCTCTTCAAGCATATGACGAATAAGGCGCGGATTTAAAGAGGGCATGTCACAGGCAAATACAAAACAATCTTTACCCGGGAATGCCGTAAGGGCTGTAGTGATGCCTCCCAGGGCATGCTGTTCGGTGAAAGCATCCTGCACCCGATAAACTCCGTCGAGAAAACGAAATGGCTCCACGTCTTTTGTCACCACGGCGAGATTCAGGAAAAAAGGCGAAAGGGCCCGGATCGTTCTCTGGATCAGAGGAACACCGGCGATCTCCAGAAAGGCCTTCTCCTTTCCCATCCGGCGGCTCTTTCCTCCCGCAAGAATGACTCCGACCCTCTCCCGCATCATTTTTTCCCTCGGGGAGACGCGGCCGATGAGACGACAATAGAGATTTCATAAAGCAAAAGAAGCGGAAGAGTCATGAGGATAAGGTTGATCGGATCCTGCGTCGGCGTGATCACCGCCGCGGCAATCACCATGGAAAGAAACGCGGTTTTCCAATTCTTTTTCAAAAGGCCCGGGGTGACCACCCCCATCCGCGTCAGGAAAAAGATCACAAGCGGAAATTCGAAAACAACGCCGCAGGTCAGCATCACGACCGACACAAAGGAAAGATAGTGCTCGACGGAGATGACAGGCTGAAGTGTGACGCTCCCGAAGCTGAGTAAAAAAGAGAGCGACGGCGGAAGAAGAACAAAATAGGCGAATGCGACGCCGGATAGAAAAAGGAGCGTGCCCCACAGAATGAAGGAAGTGCCGTACCGACGCTCCCTTTCGGTCAGGCCCGGCCGGATGAAGGCCCAGAGTTCGTAGAAAATCACCGGGCAGGAAACCACAAGGCCGAAACTGAAGGCAATTTTCATATAGGCCATCATCGCTTCCGCGGGACTGAAAAAAGAAAGTTTCGGAAGCAAATTCCCCGCAGGCCGCTTCAGCCACTCGATGAGTCGCGTCGAAAGAAAGAAACCGATCACCGAAGCTGTCGCGACAAAGGCAATGACAATCCAGAGGCGCTTGCGCAGTTCTTCCAGGTGGTCTACAAGCGGCGCGGAACGGTCCGGCCCTTCACCCTCTTTGAACGGGGCCTCTTTTTCCTGAGACATGAGCGAGTGGGTCATCTTCTCTTTTCCAGATGGGGACATCCTTTTTGACCGCGTCGATCAGAAACCGGCACGCCTCAAAGGCCTCCTCCCGGTGAGGCGCGTCAACGCGGATGGCGACACTCACTTCGCCGGCCGATACACGGCCGATCCGATGACGAAGAAAGACCCGATGAAGGGGCCATTTTTCCCCGGCTTCTTCAACGAGTCGATCCATCACCCGTTCGGCCATCGGAGGATAGGCCTCATAGTCCAGATGAAAAATTTTCTTCCCGTTCTCCCGGCCGCGCACAATACCCAGGAATTCGACCGAGGCCCCGTCACGGAGGTCTGCCCTCTTTCGATGCCGATCTCTTACACCTATAGTATCTCTTGTGAGGTATTTCATCAACTATCCTCCGCTCACGGGAGGAATGAGCGCCACCTCGTCTCCCTCCCGAAGGATTTGGTCCAAAGAAGTATATTCGCAGTTCACGGCTAAGCGCGAAACGGAAAGAAGGGACTGTAGCGTGGGATCGTTTTGGCCAAGTTGCGCTAAGAGGTCTTTTCCCGTCGAACCTAAAGGCAAAGAAAATGAAAGTTCCGACCGACCCAGCCGGTCTTTCAGTTGCGCAAAAAGAAGAAGGCGGATCACAAGCGTTTCCTGTTTCACCCTGCCGGCCTCCGGAGAAAAGAGACAACAAACGAAACGATCCGCTCCAATTCGCCGGATGACAGTTGATCCGGCCGAACGCCGACGCGACAGAGTCCTTTCTCAACGTGGATTCTTTTTTGTCCATCGGGCTCAATCAAAATTTTCGGTCCTGAAACTTCCTTATAGCCCTCTATCAAAATAAGATCTGCATAGAGCGCCATGCGGCTCATCGCCTCTTCAAGAGACATCTCATTCGCTGTCTTTGTCAGGAAAAAAGCTTCTCCCGGCGCAATCACCGTTACAGCGTTCGCCCCCGCTTGCGTATGCCGAAAACTGTCCTTTCCGGGAAGGTCGGCCTCGAATCCGTGATGGGCATGTTTGATCGTCCCGACGCGCAGCCCCTCTTCGCGAAGCCGGGAAATCAGTTTTTCGATCAGCGTCGTCTTTCCGCTATTCGACGGCCCCGACACAAAAATGGAGGACATCCACCCTCTCTCCCTTCTCTAAAGTTTCCCGTTCTTCCGGAACAATGATAAAGGCGTTTGAAGCGGCGAGACTGGCAACCATCGCGGAGCCCTGCTTCTCCGTCGGGGTCACGAGGAAGTTTCCGTTTTCTTCCTTGAGCACGGCGGTTAAGTAATGCCGGCGACGGTCATGCTTTAAAACAGTCTCTTGGAGGATCGCCCGGATCACATGGGGTCCCGGGTTCAGAATGCCGATCATTTTCTGAATGGCGCACCTCACAAAAATAAGAAAACAGACCACGCATGAAATCGGATTTCCGGGAAGCCCGAAGACCCACTGCTCCCCCCAACGCCCGAAAAGAAGCGGCTGACCCGGTTTCATTTGGACCCTCCAAAAAATCGTTTCCATGCCAAGCCCCCAAAGCACTTCCTTCACATAGTCACACTCTCCGACGGAAACCCCCCCCGAAAGGATCAGAAGGTCGGTCTTGGGTGAGTTTTCAATAAGCTCTCTTAATTGCTCCGGATCATCCGAAACGGTCCCGAGATCCTGCGGGGCCAGTCCAAAACCCTCAAGCATTTTTCTCAGAACCATCCCGTTTGTATCATAAATTTTCCCGGGGGCGAGCGGTTCACCGACTGAAACGAGCTCGCTTCCGGTTGTGAGAAACGACACAGAGGGAGTTCGGTACACAGGAATGATTTTCTTTCCCAGGCTTCCCAAGAGAGCAAGGTGTTGAAGCCGAAGGAACGTGCCGCGCGGCAGTACAACTTCCCCTTCGGAAACATCCTCTCCTCTCCGTCGAATATGTTTCCCGACGGGCACGGGCCCTCGAATCTCAACGCTATTTTCGCGAAGGCGCGCCTCTTCAAGTTTGACCACCGCATCGGTCGTCGACGGAACCCGGGCTCCGGTCATGATCTGAACCGCTTCACCCGGCGAAATCGATTTTTCAAAAAAAGAACCTGCCGGGACATCTCCGACCACTCTGAGCCAAACAGGAGTTTCGGGGCTCGCCTGCGCCACATCGCCTGTCCGGAGGGCATAGCCATCCATGGCCGAATTGTCAAAGGGAGGAAGAGAGATCTCGGCAGTAATTTTTTCAGCGAGGACCGATCCGACACAGGCCTCAAGCGGCCGCACAACGGCGCTGAGGGGCCTGACGGCTTCAAGCACCCGCGCCAATCCCTCGTCGACCGAAATCATCTTTCGTTTCCTCCCTCGCTGTTACAGAACAACCAGTTTCAAAGCCGCGATGATCAAAACCGCTGACAAAATCCGCCGAAGCGTTACCCCTGAAAAATGGTTCGCCCCGAGATGGGCGCCTAAAAGACCTCCCGCGAAAGCAGAAAGAACAAAAGGAAGTGAGGTCTCCAGCCTAAAATGTCCGATTGAAAAACGCCCTAAAAGGGCTGAGAGAGAATTGACAAGAATAAAGAGCGCGGAAGATGCCGAAACCGCTTTCGGGGAGGCCCACTTTTTAAAGAGGAGAATGGGGCTTAAGAAAACTCCGCCGCCGACTCCGACGATGCCGGAGACAAGTCCAATCGCGCCACCGAGCGGGAGCGCCGCAAAAAGGGGAATTTTCCGAAGGGACGGGGTTCCCTGAGATTTTATGTTTAATGACAATCGAAATGCGGCGAAAAAGAGTGTCGCGCTGAGAAGATCCTTGTACACCGATGAAGAAAGATGCGTCATGCCTCCGAGCCACGCAAAAGGAACGGATGCCAAAAGAAACGGCCAGGTGAGATGCCAGGAAAAATGTCCTGCGCGATAAAACATGAGAAACGCGATCCCCGAGACCATGCAGTTGAGAAGCAGGGCACTCACTCTCATCTCCTCCGGGACAACCGAAAAGAGTGAAAAAAGGGCCAGATATCCTGAGGCGCCGCCATGCCCGACGGCCGCGTATAAAAAAGCGACGATAAAAAAACTAGGAATGAGCCAGAGATCTAAACTCATGCGTTTTCCCTTCGATCATCTCCTGAATATGGGGTAGAAGCGGCGCAAGAAGTACCAGTTGCTGCAAAATCGCTTTTGGGTTTCCCGGAAGATTCACAATCAGCGTTTTCCCACGAAGGCCTGCGAGCGCTCGGGAAATCGCGGCGTTGGGATTCAGTGAAAAAGTTTCCCGCCGGAGATATTCCGGAATCCCCGGAATCATTTTTTGTACGACGGAGGCGGTCGCTTCAGGTGTCACATCCCTGGGCCCGAGGCCGGTCCCGCCGATCGTCACCACAAGATCGAGTTTCAGTTGATCCGACATTTCAAGGAGTGCGGCGACAATCTGTTCCTTTTCATCCGGGACTACTGTATGCCTCACAACCGGCGCATCGATGGTGAAAAAGCTCCGGGCAAACCCGCCGCTATCATCACTCATTTCCTTCCGGAAACAGCGGTCGCTCACCGTCAGAATCCCGACCCGAATTTTATTTTGCCCTTTTCCAGACACCGCTTCTTCCCCCCGATTTCGACAGGAGCATGACTTCCGAAATCGTCATGCCCTTTTCAAAGGATTTGCACATATCATAAACCGTCAGGGCTGCGACCGTCACGGCGGTGAGTACCTCCATCTCCACCCCTGTCTGATCAAAGGCCTTCACGGTCGCGGTGATTTCGATGCTGCCATTTTTGAGAGACAGGTCGATTTCGACATGAGTCAGACGAAGGGGATGACACATTGGGATTAACTCGTGGGTCCGCTTCGCCGCCTGAATGCCGGCCACCTTCGCGATCGATAAAACATCTCCCTTCGGAAGGGCCTTGCGTTCAATCAAACGGATGAGGTCCGGGCTTGCAAAAAGTGTTGCGCAGGCCTTCGCTTCGCGAAGGGTCGCCGGCTTTTTGCTGACATCCACCATTTTTGCTTCCCCTGAAACATCCAAGTGGGTCAATAAATGTTTTTCGCGCTTCATCGAACTATGAACTCCCCCGCCTGAGGCGGACCCGCCTCTGGCGGGGAACTATGAACAAATCACCCTCCCACGCCTGCCATACACGCATGCGGAAGCGATGCGTCCCGGTCTGTCATGGTATGCGACTTAGGTTTTGATTGCGCCGCCTGAAGAAAAAGAAAAGAAAGCTGTTCAGGGTCCAGGACCGGCCGTAGTGCCGGTTTCAAATCAACGGCGGCTTGATCATCCAGGCAGGGCCGTAAAGCCCCGCGCGCGGTAAGTCTCAACCGGTTACAGTCCGCGCAGAAGGCCTGCGTCACCGCTCCGATAATCCCGATCGTCCCCTTTGCGCCATCCCACCTCCACGACTGAGCCGGGCCGCATCCCCCAAGCCCTTTTACCGCTTTTAAAGGACCGAGCGTTTGCAATCGCTCAAAAATTTCTCTTGCGGGGACAACCCGGTCCGTCCGAAAATAATCGCCGATCGGCATCAGTTCGATGAACCGAACATGAAGGGG
>OBEQ010445098.1_pt1 | contig 12463 bp, 5 predicted proteins | sample 1670901 | NCBI WGS metagenome assembly OBEQ01 (sample SAMEA104232315, study PRJEB22302) | groundwater metagenome | biome: forest; feature: aquifer; material: groundwater | place: USA | collected 2011-08-07 | depth 5.4 m | reverse complement strand
GACAAAATCCCTTTTCTGCCCGCCATCCGCGTATTCCTTTTTGTAGGATTTGAAAAGACGTATTTTGCCGTTAGCCCCGATCTGTTCAAACCCCTTGTGAATCATACTCCGCATGTGGCCCTTGTGATATTCATTCGGACCGTAGACATTGAAAAAACGGAAACCGACGATTGATTTTTCATAGCCATTTTTCAAAACCCAAATGTCAAAATCGAGCTTTGACTGGCCATAGGGGTTCAAGGGTTTGAGACGCGGCGTCAGCGCATCCTCGTCTGAAAACCCGAGCGATCCGTCGCCGTAGGCAGCGGCGCTTGAGGCGTAGCATAAATAAACCTTATTTTGGATGGCCCAGTTCGCGAGGCGTTCCGAGTAACCGGAGTTGTTTTTTCTTAAGAACCCCGTATTGGTTTCCGTGGTATCGGAGCAAGCGCCCATATGAAAAATGGACGTAATTTTGCCGTTAAACTCCTTTTTCTCGAGGCGCGCGATGAAATCGTCGGATTCCAGGTATTCTGCAAATTGGTGTTTCCGAAGATTCTCCCATTTAGGGGATCCTTTGGCTTTTTGGTCCACTGCCAAAATATCCTTTTCGCCAAGCTCATTGAGTCTGGCAATCAAGACACTCCCTATAAATCCAGCCCCCCCTGTGACGACTATCATACGTTACCCATTGTATTTCAAATACTTACGAGTTATTTCAATCATTAGATATTTTTGCATAATATTGATTAATAGTGTAAACTTCTAGTAATACATTAATATAAAGATAAATACGATACTAGACTCAACCATATGGTTAAACCTCACAAATCCATAGTGAAGTCGATATCTATAGTCTTAGTGATGGCTTTTTTTATCCAAGAGCTGTCATTCGCCGCGCCGCCCGGAGGCGTGACGCCTCTTCTTGGCGGCTCTAGATCTATTGACATCATAGCGCAAGACCCGACTCTCTTTCAAGCGCCATCGCAGTTTGTCACAATGCGTGAAGTCCATAAAGGCACGAACGGTACTTTTATCATCCATATCCAAGACGCCCACATCAATCTCTCAGGCCAGCAAAATATGGCCGCCGCCTTGGATGAGATCATGTCAAAATACAAGGTTTCGATGATTCTGTCGGAAGGCGGCGCCAATGACTGTTCCCTGACGCCTATCAAGAGTATCGCCCCCAAAGAAGTTTGGGAGAGGGTCGCCAAAAGCTACCTGATCCAAGGCGAGATCTCAGGCGAAGAATACCTGAACCTCGTGTCCGATCACCCGATGAAGATCATGGGGATCGAGGACATGGGGCTCTATATTAAGAGCGTGGAGAATTATGGAAAACTCGCCGATAAACGACAGGACATCCTGGAGTATCTGAAAATAGTCCAGCGCTCTCTCGATAAGCTTAAGAATAAATTTTACCCTTCAGAGCTTTTAGATTATGAAAAGAATAAAACCTCCGGCAATGACCCAAACGCCAAGTCTTTCGAGACCTCCTTCACGCAACTCATCGACCTCGCCAAGTCAAAGAACGTGGACCTCTCTCTTTTCCCCGGTCTCACGCAACTGGCCTCGGTCATGGAAAAGGAAAAAGAGATTGATTTTACCGCCGCGAACCTCGAACAAGGTGTCTTGATCGAGGAGATCGCCAGACACGGGGGGAAAGAAGACCTTGAAGAGCATCTTAAGAAAATGGGCGAGATGAAGGACAAGAAAGTGGCTCTTTTTACCTACTTCCAAAATACTTTAAGTATCGCCAAAGAAAAGAATATTAACGTCAATAACTATCAAAATCTCATGAAGTATGTGGATTATCTTAGGACATTTTCCGACATTGACCTAGACCAGGTCCTGGATCAGCTTCTGAAGGCCGAAGATAAAGTTTATTCTGTCATTCTGAGCGGAGCGAAGAATCTCAAAGCGAGATCCTTCATCGCTGGCGCTCCTCAGGATGACGTGGTTTTATCTCAGGACGACATTTCCAAAGATTCGCGCTTGATCAGGGCCATTGACCGCTTTATCGGACTTCTTAAGACCGCCTATAACATCCAGATGACGACCAAGGAATTTGACTCATTCGAAATCAACGAGCCGGACTTCTCGACTGTCTCGTATCTGGCATTTATCAACCGGAAACTCGCCGAGACCGGCTATTTCGAAGATCTCATTCCTTATAAGAACAATCTCGATGAGGGTAAGAAAGCGCTTGAGGCGTTTTATGACTCGGTCAGCAAAAGAGACTCGGCCTTTATCCGAAATACGGAGAAAATTTTGAAGGACGAAAAAACTTCTCGTCCCTCATCCCTCGTTTCTCGTCCCTCGTCGCAGGTAGCTATCATGATCACAGGCGGGTATCACACCCAGAACTTGAAAAAGCTCTTCAAGGAAAAAGGATACTCGTACGCGGTGCTGACGCCTCTCATCACTTCCGAGACAAACCAGAAGAAATATGAAAACCGCCTTCTTTCACCGATCCGAGGCAAAGCGAAAAAAATTGAAATAGTTCAAGGAGAGTCCGGCGCGAATAAGAAATCTTTGAGCGCTCTGGACAGAGATTTGGCTAAGCCGAGGAAAGACGCCTCGGGCGTCAAGGTGGCCATGGCAAGTCTTGGTTTGGATATAGTGCTTTTAAAGGGCATGTTGGCCAACCCCGGCGAAATATCAGGCGTACAGAGAGAAGATACATTAAAGCTCATCCAATCGAAATGGGAATTTATCGATCGATTAATAGGGACGCTGGAGAAGGCGGGCGATGTTGATAAAAAACAATTAGAAAAAGTAAAAGGATCATTGGCTCAGACAGCGGATCTTTTGAGGAGAGCTAGAGAACGCAAAGAAGAAATCGCTCAACCCGCCGGCGGCCGGCTGGCGATCCCTGTGTTTATTTCTAGTGATGCATCAGAGAGGAATCGGCAACCAAGCTTAAATGGGTCCAGGCTTGCAGCAGAAAACGAGGGCTCGAATGGTTTTTTTACGGAGTTGCTCATACAAGAGATCCAAAAACCTCTGCAGAATTTGGCGGATTCGATAAAATCTTATCTCGATTATTTACCCGTTGCCGATGATCATGTAGAGTTAGCATACGCGGAGATATTATCTTTACAGGTCGATTTATTGCTGGACCCAATGCCGTCTGCCGTTAACATTTTGCTGAGACTGAATGCAATTGAAAAGTATCTTGAAGAGCGTCATGGTTTAGTCAAATATATAGCCAAGCATCATGAAAAATTCAATGAAATAACAGATTTAATAAGAGAAAACTTGGCTCTTTCCGAAGCTATAAAAATAATGAGAACCATTGCAGACAAATACGCTTTCCTCGAAAAAGAGCGGTCTAAGCCCGCTCTTGAGCGTGTAATTCTTAGAACGGAAGCCATGAAAAAAATACTCGAAAGTTTAGCGAAAGGAGAAACAGTTTTATTGGGGGATGACCATTATTCCGAATCCCAGCATATATTTTTTTCCGAAGTCATAGAGGCGGCAGGACAGTTAGGTATAAAGTTCAGCGTAGTATTAGAAATGGAACCCCAGCCGGCCATTGAAAAAGTTGTTTCATCAGCAAACAGCCGAGAAGACGTATTCGATAAATTGACCGAAAATAAAATAAATGCGAATATTGCGGCAGATATGGAAGAGCACATTCTTCCGGCGATTCATCGACACGGTTTGCCGGTGATACTTTTCGATGATAAGCAGCAACGTGAGAATGGAAATATAGACTCTTTTATGGCACAGAAATTAGTTGGCGTGCATTTTGGTAAGCTTGTGATGGTAGGCTCAAGGCATCTGCATGAAAACGGCATTCCGAAGTATTTGAAAGAGCTTTCTTTGCCCTATTTGTCTTTTAAAATAGGCGTGGATGGTACTAGCTTGGGTAAATTAAAATTACCGGACACTGAAGATATTGATGTATATGAAGGCATTATCTTAATTGAAAATTTGCCTGAAATAGAGCAGCTTATTCTTGAGAAGAATACAGAGATAGGCGCCCGGCTGGCGGTGAGTGCGGTTCAAAGACCTATTGTGGATGCCGCTATGGACCCGGAGAAAGTTCGGCAGTGGATCGATGCTCAGCCGACGGCAACTTTAAAGGATCTCGCAGCTTTTATCGCAAAAAACATTACCTACATTGATCAAGAGCGATTTGAGGCGGCGCTAAGACGCTCGATAAGGAGATTCGTGGATGACAATCCTTCCGTAGAATTCGGGGTTTCTTTGTTGGGTGCCCCATCGCCCGGATCGGGCGAAGAAATGAAAAGCAATGGATGGACTTATCAAATTGCCAGAGAAGACGGTTTACCGGAACCAAAAGGCATCTTGTCGTCACCGGATCGTTCGGGGTTGACGAATGTGTCCGTGGATTGGCTTAGAAAGAATCCGACAGTAAATGATTTGATGTATATAGACGACGCATCCTATTCCGGAAAACAATTGGAAGATTGGTTTTCTCTTCTGGCGATGGGAATCATGGAAGACGAGACTTTCCGCGAAAGGGAGGTAAAGATACATTTTTTAATCCCTTTTATGACCGAGAACGCAAAAAAATCAATCACCAGTTTTGTGGAACATATTAATAAAATAATCACGGAGCAAGGCGGAAAAAGGATCCAGCTCGTATTTTACGATGAGGAATTGATGGCGAATGTTGAGGGGATATTTTCGAAGGCCAGCCCAGAAGTTCGTAATGCTTTTTTTGAAATTTATGGCCAAACAAGTGGTAGAAAAACTTTAACTTATTTTCAGCATAAAAAGCCGGATTATGTTTCGGCGCCCTCGTCCCAAGCAAGTTCTGGAACGGTATTGGATGGGCCGGTCCTGCGTGTGAATGGAACAGTCAGCGACATCATTCCATTTATTCCGCCCGTTGAAAAGACGCCTTATGCAAGGGATTATTTGGAGTGGATTCGAGCTAACATCGAAGGCAAGGAGTGGGATGGAAGAATTCAATCTACTCTGTCGGCTACCAAGCTGGTTACCGCTGATAAACTCGGCACACGGCTGGCTAAAAAAAAGTTAACTACTATCCCTGAATCCGATTTAGCCGAATGGAAAACGTTGGGTCCTGTTCTTCCAATCGCCGGAGATAGCCTTCCGGGTTTTTCAGCGTTTTATTTTGAAAAAGGAGCAGGGTATGGCTCTCAATGGGATTGGTTGCGCCAAACAAAATACGGCGACCCAGACTATTTTCATGAAGGGATTGATTTTTTTAAATATCAGACAACTGACGGGAAAATACTAGATATTCCTGAGGGGACGCCCCTGCTCTCTATTGTGGACGCAAAAGTTTATTACAGTGGGGGTAGTGAAGTGGTACTGGAAGTAGGCAAAGATAAATATGTAAGATTTGGGCATGTGGTCCCCTCCAAAAATTTAAAGGCGGGCGAAGAAATTAAAAAGGGGCAAGTGATCGGGCGTTTTGGACATTCAAAGGATGACGTGTATTCAAAAAGGATGGAAAAAATTGGTATAAAACCGCATTTGCATCTTCAGCTAACCTATTTTGATCCGGATGAAAATAGTTTCGATCCCTTGCTTCTCTGGGGTCACGAAATTCCACAAATTAGCGAAGCAGACAATACTCGTATTGGTGGTGCCCGGCTGACCGTCTCAGAGGATGTGAAAACGCGTCTCAACCAAGAAAAAGTGAAGATTGACGCCGACGCGCAGATTTTTATCGATAAAAACAAGACTGCAAACGGCGCGAGCCAGATCGCGGCTAAAATGCAGGCCGGGCATGTGGTCGGCGACGAACTGGACTATGCGCTTGAGCGCGCGAATGGCGTGTCTTTCGTTCAGTCCCGGCTGAAAAACGATTTTATTGCAACTCTTCTAAAGTCAGATGAAGGTTTTCTTTCCGTGCTGTTAGGATTGCAAGATACGTATGTCTTTTCCCGCCAGTTGTCTAAAGAAGAGCTCGACAATGTTGTTTTAACACTCAACACTCTTAATTATTCTGAAGGGACAGGGCTTGAAATATTTATGTCGGAAGACGGACGATCGCTTCAAATCATCAACCGTCCCAACACCTTGATCCGAGCTCCAAATCTTGTAAACGTGGATCTTTCGGCTGCGGACCTTGTCCAGCCGCGCCGGGAACTGGCCCGCTTGCTTTGGGATAAAAATCAGCAAGTCTCTCGACAGGGCGAACCGTTAACTTCGGTGAACGAGGGCGCGACTTATCTTGCGATTCCCACCCACAACGCGCCTAACCTCTTGAATCAAACAGTCAAAGATTATATCGACAACCTGATCTTATTCGGTCATAGAAATATACAAATTGTCGTCTTTGATGACACGCAGGATCCAGGGCTTATAGAAAAATATAAAGCTTATATTCGGGAACTTGATGCCTATGCCAGACAAAAAGGTTTAACAAAGGGCGTGAAGTATATCGGATTAACGGAGAAAAAGGACTTTAAAGATAAGATAACCGATAAAATTTTGGAAAACCGTCCGGAAACAGATAGAGAAGCGGTGAAAAGTTTTGTTGAGGGCGCTTTCAAACCGAGCGCCGGCGGGAATCGAAACTTCATCATGGCGTATCTTGCCGGAAATAAGATCGTACTTGCCGATCATGACAGTAAGCCAACGGCTTTGGTGGATAAGAAATCCTTGCTGAACAGGGGCCGAATTTACGACGATCAAAATATCATATTTGGTTCCACGGAGCTGCGTAAAGATATCCCCGCTGAAATGGCGCAGGTGGCCGAAATTCCGACCGATTTCATCGCGGGAATCAATCGTCTTTTGGGAAAACAGGCAAATACTTTGGGCGATTATGGAGTCCGGTCCAGGAGCCATCACCCGCTTAATTATTCTGTGGAGGGCCCGATTACGGCGGACAGGTCCAGAGATCGCGGAAAAGTCCGCATTGTAAAACCCGTGGCTTCCGGAGATTTTGATCTTGCGAACCTCGTGAATGTCCGAAGCGGCGGCACCGGCACCATCGTGCAGCTTTTTCAAAACGACGGCGCTTTGGTGAAGAGTTTGTCGCCGCAGGCTTTGGACGAAACCTTGCGCGGGCAGTTGACCCAATGGAGTGTCATGACAGGACCGATTCAGCAAGCGGTGATCGCCGATGAGGGCCGAAGCGAAGCGACGACACAGCTGGGCATGGATCTGTCCGAAGTGACGCCGGGAATGCCCACTTCTTTGAGACTCGATGATTATACTCTGGCCATTTTTGGGTCACTCGCGGATCCGGACGCAAAACTCGCCATTTCTTCCGTTGCCTCAAGTCATCAAAGAAGCCGCGCAGGGATAGCCAGAGGGTCCGTCGTAGAACTTGCGCTCGGTGATACGCGGGCAGCCACACTTTATTATCCTCTGGTGGATCATGAACCGGGTGAAATATTTGAGAGTGTTTTAGCCATGAGACAGCGAGCAGCTTCGCTGTCTGAATCCACGCAGGAATCAATGAACGCGATTATGGAAGAGCTGGGCCGCCAGTATTTGAAAAACGGGCATCCAATCCAATTGGCTTTGGGCGATGCCATCAAATATATGGAAGCACTTGTCCCCTCATTGCTTACCGCCAAATATCTTGCGGAACAATGGCGGAAAAGCACGGCATTGGGCGTCCTTACGAGAAACAAAGAACAGGCGGCATTGAGAAAGAAAGCGGCATTGCTTAACCGGTTCATTGAAGACGCAAGGCAAAATTTCGGCGTGGTCACTCCTCAGGACGGTTTTCAAGACGAAGCTCAATACCGTGAATTTGTCAGAACATCCGCCGAAAAATTTTTAGAAAGCACCAATAAGATCATAGACGCCGAGATTAAAACCTTGGGCAACACATTGGCCAATTGGGGTCCCATTCTCGACGCCGCTAAATCTGTCCAGAAAACAGGCGCCCGGCTGGCGACAAGTTCGCCGGTGGCTCGTCCTAAACGGGCGCCATTGCCTGCATCCCGGCCATCGCTTAGGGTTTTTAAACAGGAGATCCACAATTGGAGTGATGTGTTGGGTGAGCTTCGAAAAATTCTTACGGACGAAAAAGAAGCGACGAAATATAGCCGAATCGAGACGGCATTTCTATTTAATGGAAAACCGGAACCTCTGGCTTCTTTTAACCTGCTTAAGCAATTTTACCCGGATCTTGTATTTCGCGCAATTTTTGAATCGCCCATCACCCCCGCAGAGAAATTGAAAAAATCCATCGAAAATAATTCGGATCTGGCGTGGGAATTGCAGTTAGATGAAAAGGGAGGGGTGATTCGAATTATCGGAACCAAGCCCGGAACTTCCGGCACCCGGCTGGCGACTGTTGGCGATATAGTAAAGCTAAATAGTGCTAATGACAACAAGGTGGGTATGATTCTTGAACGGAAAGGTGACAATCTTTCGCTTATGGAAGCCCAGCCTTATCAAGGAAGCTGGGCGTCAGGTGTCCAGAGGCACTTTGCGGCAAAGATCCAGGATATTGAAAGAAATTTATCAGAAGACCCAGAGCTTGATCAAGTGGATTCAGTAGGATCTTTTCGATTGTCTATAGGCCAAAAAGTCGAGGTATTTGACAATACATCATGGCATGCGGCTACCTATGCGGGCAAAACAGAAGATGGCCGGCTTTTTCTGTCTCACGACAAGATTAATCAATCAGGATTTTATGGAGGACTTGGATATGTTGTTCAAGGTTATCTTTTCCCGCAGTATGTCCGGATTCCAGACGCCGGCGCCCGGCTGGCGGCAGCGGTGGATGAAACAATAGAGCCGTTTAGCGCTACTTATCGTGTCGCGCCAAAGCAAGAAGTCTTGCGAGAGGGCGATATTGTTTCTTTAAACAATTCGGACTCTGTTTTCCTGGCCGCCCGCGCCTTTGCCGCCAATCCAAGAGGTTTTTCTCTGCCCATTCCTTTGGAATTTAAGGACAAAGTAGCGGCTGTTACCGTTAACCAAGCGGAAGATAATCCTATCGAAGCCGTCATTGATTTCTTTGTTTTTAACGAGGAAGGCAGCCGCCTCTCAATCGGCAAGATAAGGTTGTCTAAGGATATTTTGGATCAAGCCAAAAAAGCGAACGAAGGGGCGCGCCAAGCTATCACAGGTCAAACTCTCAAAACCGAAGTCTCGCCGGCAGCCGCGACGACGGCGGTTATCTTACGCGACTTTCGCCTGGGCATACGGGAGGTCCATGCTATTTCCGGGCAGAGAGATGTTGCCAAGAGAATAACGCTGAGCCAGACCAGGATCATCAGAAAGACCTTCACCACCAAGGCCGAGTACGAGGCCTTATCGGAAGGAGACAAAATGTTAATGAAAATAGCGGAGCGCCAAGTGAAATCCCAGGTGGGGGAAGGCCAAGTTTTGTATCAATATGGGTTTATTGACACGAACAATGAATTTACCGTAGACCCAAATTTTTCTGATCAGCTTCCCCCGCAGATTTTATCAGTGGCTAAAGTCGTGTTTCAGGGCTCATTGCCGGATACTTTTTTGAAACACTTAGGTTCATTAAATGAGACCCAGTCCGAGGCGCTTAAATTTGGCGTCGTCCTAACTGAGTCCCGAGTCGTTGACGGAAACAAGGGCAATATTTTTCCCGACATCGCCGCGGATTTGGTGTCCGTCATGGTCGGTTCCCCTGACTTTGCAAATCCGGAATTGGTGCTGAGTTATATCCAAAGATATACCAATAAAGCCACGCAGGCCGTCACCATGACTGAGGCCTTGAACGCCATGAACGCGGTGCCTTTAAACGCCACTCAGAGTTATTACAGAGATCGCGGCCTGGTTTTCCAACCCATCGCCGCTTTGCTCTGGCAGCAGATTCTCCAGACAGCCAGAATGGTCACTCAGGCCATTGGCGCCGCGGCCTAAAGTCCCGCCAAAACTCGCTCTATCCATCATCCAAATTTGGTATACTACTTTCAAATGAAAATTTTGATCGCGGGTTGCGGCTATCTCGGAAAAGCGTTGGGGAAAGATTTGGCGGCGTCGGGAGCGGCGGTTTGGGGCCTGAGGCGGGATCCGCTTGCTTTGAAAGCGCTTGAAATGGTCGGAATCAAACCGGTTCAGGCGGATTTAACGAAACCTGAGTCTTTGACGCGATTGCCGGAAGTGGATCATGTTGTCCTTTGCCAGGCGCCTTCCAAAAGCACCGATAATTATCATGCGGCTTATTATGAAGCGACCCAGAATTTGATCGAGGCGTCTCATTTTAAAAAACCAAAAAAGTTGATTATGATTTCCAGCACCGGCGTCTATGGGGCGGCCGAGGGTGCGTGGGTGGACGAGGAAACCAGTACCGACGACGTGGGTTATTTGTCAAAAGAAGCCGAGGCGCGCGCGCGAACGCTTTTAAAAACAGAAGACCTCGTTTTGTCAGGCCTTATTCCTGCGCTTGTGTTCCGCTTAGGCGGCATTTATGGCCCCAAACGGAATCGGCTCAAGGCCATTAAAGAAGGGAAGATGAGACCGTCATTTTCGAATCTTTATTCTAACCGTATCCATGTGGATGACGCGGTCAGCGGAATCAAGCTTTTGATGGAAAAAGGAAAACCCGGGGAGATTTATTTGGGAGTGGATGACGAGCCGACGACCGAAAATCAATTTTACTCCTGGATCTATGAGAAACTATCGCTTGCGAAGCCGTCTGATTCCGAAAAAGCAAATGAAAACGATCGCGCATCCAATAAACGGTGTTCCAATAAGAAAATTAAACAGCTTGGGATGAAATTTAGATATCCTACGTTTCGGGAGGGCTATTCCGGCCTGCTCGCTGAGATAGGAATCTACCGCTAGTGGACATTTCGCTTTTGCCGTCGGTCAACGCGTCGCTCAATACCGCGAGTGCCTTGCTTTTGATTTTCGGCTATTTTCTGATCCGTCAGCGCGCGATCACCGGACACGCTCTTTGCATGCTGTTGGCCTGCGGCACCTCGACACTTTTTTTGGTCTCCTACCTTTATTATCATTATCATCATGGCGTGACCCATTTTCCCGGGCATGGGCTCATCCGGGTTCTCTATTTCGTCCTTCTTATCTCACACACGATTTTGGCGGTGGCGATCGTGCCGCTTGTCCTGACCACCTTATTTTGGGCATTCCGGAGCCGCTTTGAAAAACACAAGGCCATCGCGCGGATCACGCTGCCGATTTGGATCTATGTCTCGGTGACTGGCGTTGTGGTTTATTGGATGCTGTATCGGGTGAGCTATGGACCCTAGAGCGTTTCGCGATCGTTATGGGTTCTTATTTTGGCTCAAGTGGATTTTTTGGTTCGCAGGGTCTTTTATTCTGGCCGCGGTCGTTTGGACGGTTTTGATGCGCCGGCTTTTTGGCGTTATCAAGGGGCCGGAGCTTACCATGACCTGGGTGGTCTCGGGGTTTGGGAGTTGGTTTATTCTGGTCATCCCATTCATGCGAAAGAAGGAACAGATCTGGAAGCGGTTGAACGAGGACCAGGAAAAGGCGGTAGACGCCTGGCTTTTTGGGATGGGTATTTTTATCGGGCTTCTCGTCGTAAGTTTATTTGCGTGGAGCTGGGTTTTTAGGGAAAGAATCCATCAAAGCGGATATGATTTGCTGGAGAGCACGGGGCATTCCACTGCCCCGGCCGACGTGCCGCAAGCAAGAGCTTGCGGCCTTTGGATGAAATCAGTTTTTGTCAGTTGGCTGGGGGTCTTACTGCCGTTTCTTATTCTGATGTATCGAAAGGCGGATTTCATTTTTAAAACAGCTGTCGAACGGCAAACCTACAGTCCAAAGTTTAGGACTGTTTCCGTTGAGCGGTCCAAGCGGCTCTTACCGGCCGCTATTGCTCAACAGCTTAAGGGCATTCCTCCGACATTAAGGGGAGGACAGGTTGTCACTTTGGTCCTAAAGAACGGCCGTAAAGTCTCTCATGTTTTTGTGCTCGATTATCAGGAGATCCTGGGGATTTATGATCAAAAGGAGTATGATTTTAACCCTATGAATATTTCAGATTTTGAAATTATTCCCTTGGAAAACCTGCCTGCCTACGAGGAAAGTAAATGGCTGCGGCTTGACGGCCAGTCCTGATTTCTTCTCTTTAGTTAATAGAAATAATATATAGATTATGATATAGAAATTAAGTGGACTCTTTTAGTCCGAATAGAGTATACTATGCCCAGAGGATAAAACAATGATTCAGCTATCAGAAAACGCTAAAAAAGAGGTTGAAAAGCTCTTGGAACAAGAGAAGAAGCCGGGGCTATTCCTGCGTATCGGGGTCAAAGGCGGGGGCTGCTCAGGGATGACCTATGACTTCAAACTGGATGATAAACCGAAAGAATATGACAGGACTTTTGAAGTCGGCGGCATCAAAGTCGTGTGTGATTCCAAAAGTCTCGTTTATTTGGACGGAATGATGATCGACTATTCCACGGAATTGGTCGGCGGCGGATTTAAAAGTGTGAATCCCAACGCCACCGGTAGCTGCGGCTGCGGGACTTCGTTTTCCGTTTAAGGAGAACCATGCGCTACACGACTAAAACCGAATACGGTCTTATCTGCATGG
>OBEQ010091448.1_pt1 | contig 12463 bp, 4 predicted proteins | sample 1670901 | NCBI WGS metagenome assembly OBEQ01 (sample SAMEA104232315, study PRJEB22302) | groundwater metagenome | biome: forest; feature: aquifer; material: groundwater | place: USA | collected 2011-08-07 | depth 5.4 m | reverse complement strand
GTTCTTCCGCCGTTAACTTCACCACATACTTCTTGTTCATCATGATCTCCTGCAAGGTTTTTACCTTGGTTAGATCACTTGATTCTCGAAAAATTTAGAATGGTGGTCTACTAGTTGTGTCAGGAACCTACGGAGCGATCATTCAGCATATTGAGCCAATACATATTGCAGACCTCTTGGTTCCTCGCCTTGGGAATAAGTTTGAATCGCAAGTCTCAAACCTGATAGAAGAGGCAGCGGTATATCGCTCAACGGCAACCGAAAAGAGGAAATCAGCGATAGAAGAATTTCATCGTTTAATTAACTGGAAAGGTCTAGGGCGCATTAGCATAGGCGTGGCAGTCTCCTCTGCAGACTTACTACGACGAATGGATGCCTTTCATCACGGAGATCGAGTCTCATCAGGAGTGCGGGCTTTGGCCCTGTTCGCCTCAGCTAGAATCGGAGACCAAGTTGAAAAGGTCTTTGAGCCAAATCGTGGGGCGCGCCTCAAAGTAGATGACCCTGAATACGGTTTGCCCTTTCTCTCATCCTCGGAGGTCTTTGAAATTAATCCGACGGGAGAGTATTTGATATCGCGCGCACGCACTCCAAACTTGGATTCTCTGCTACTTTCTTCGACAGATTTGTTGATTCCGAGAAGCGGGCAGCTGGGTGGGATTATCGGCCGAGCAGTATTGCCACTCGCCAAAAACATTGGAAACGCGGGAAGCGAGCATCTTATTCGAGTTCGTTGTTTTTCAGAGGCGGATGCGGCCTATCTTTGGGCGGCTTTGGCCTCCGAACCAGGATATTGGGCTTTAGTGGGAACTGCCTATGGCTCATCAATTCCGAGTCTTGATTCTAGGCTAATTGAGGATATTCAAGTGCCCTGGTTTGATGCAGAGTCAAGACATGGAATTGCCGTTTTGGTGCAGGAAGCTCTAAGAGCGCAAGAGATTGGGATCGAGCGGGAAGCGAAGGCCATTCGGTTAGTTGAAGAAAGAATCAGTGAGGCGAAGTAATGGCAAAAGTGATACCTGTTGGTCAACCAGTGAACGATGCCGAGCGTGTTGCCATTGCTTACCTGAGGGATCGCTTGTCAGACAGTTTTATCCTGCTGCATAACTTTGAGATTGAGCGCCAAGGCGAACGGTTCGAGATCGACATCGCCTTACTCACACCGCATGCCTTGTACCTAATCGACGTGAAGGGTACACGCGGCACCATTGATGTGTATGGCAACAAGTGGTACCCAGAGGGGCGTGCGCCTTACCCCTCACCACTCGGCAAACTGCGCAGTCATGCCCGCACAGTGAAAGGCCTAGTGACCCAGGCCCATCCCGGGCGACGTGAACTGGACGACATCTACGTGGATGCAGCCATTTTACTGACTGCGCCAGATGCGCATTTAAACGATCGCGAGCAACTGGATGCAGACCGGGTGGTGAAGTTGAAGGATGCCGAGCGCTACTTCAAAGATGCCACGCGCATTCCGGCGCGCTTCTCCAAGAGTATCCTGCAGCAGCAAGGCTTAATCCTGCATGCCTTGAAGGTAGTGAAGCCTGCTTCAGCAGTACAACGCTTCGGACATTGGACGGTGCAGGAAAAGCTAGGCGCTGCCCAGACCTACACTGAGTACCGGGCCGAGAATGCTTTTGCGGGGGGCACTGCCCGCTTGCGGGTTTACCAGGCCGATCCCTATCAAGCGGAAGAGGTACGCAAGGCACAAGTCAACCGGATTGCGAATGCGTACCGCGCTCTGTCTCGCTTACCGCTCCATCCAAACATCGTGGCAGCACGGGATTTCTTCTCGACCGACGATGACAAATCCTTCATCCTGATCCTCGACGACGCACCAGGTCAGGCGCTGACGGTGCATATGGCGCGACCGCAATTGGCGCTGACGCTGGATCAAAAATGGCGCGTGGCAAAAGATTTGTTGGCGGCTTTGGCCCATGCTCATCAATATGGCGTGGTGCATCGCAACCTGACGCCTGGAGCGATTTTGATCGGACAGGACGGCACCACACGCGTCACCGACTTTGACTTTGCCAAGCCGGGCGTGGACCGCAGCCAGTCGATCGCTGAGGACATAGTCGATCTGGTTGAAAAAGCCTATGTTGCGCCGGAAGCTTTCCGCGAGCCGGGGGACGCTACGCCAGCATCCGATGTGTTCTCGGCGGGCGTGATCATTTACGAGCTATTCACGAGTGAGAAGCCATTTGCAGGCCAACCCACCACAGTGTGGGATCGCGCCGGCGAATTTTTGCACAAGCCGTCAGCGCTGCGGCCGGAACTGAACCCCACTTTCGATGCTTGGCTACAAACACTGTGCGCCTTTGACGAGCATCAACGCCCGCCTGCACTCGCTGCGTTGGCAGGCTTGAATGCATTGCTGCAAGCCCCGGTACAGGTAGCACTTCAAGCGGAACCAATCGCACCTGCACCCGCCTCGATAGAAATGATTGACGATCAAGCGGACTACCTGAATCTGGCCGCAGGCCATCGGCTAACGCACAAATTCATCGTTGAGAAGAAGCTCGGGCGCGGCAGCTTCGGCGTGGTCTACAAGGTCATCGATACATTGGGTGACGTGGCGCGTACCGTGAAGCTGATCGTCAGCGACCGCCACTCCACGCTGGAGCGCTTGAAGAAGGAATACCGGCACCTGGTACATATCCCCGAACACCCGCACGTGGTGCGAGTGCTGGATGCCGATGTGATCCCTGGTCGTGACATTCCCTTCCTCGTCTTCGAATACGTGGAAGGTTCGGACGTGGGCGACATGGTTCGGGATCGTTTGCTTTCCCCCGAGGATGCCTTGGAGTTGGGCAAGCAGGTAATGGAAGGCTTGGTGCATTTGCATACGCACGGCTTCCATCACTGCGACATCAAGCCGCGCAACCTACTGTGGACGCAGAAGGGCGCAAAAATCATCGACTTCAATGTGTCGGTCCGGGCGGATGACCGGGAGTCGCGCGGTGGCGGATCGCGCCGCTATCTGCCGCCAGATTTCGACCCAGAGGTGATACCGCACAACGGTGAGCGAGCAGATCGCGATCTGTATGCACTGGGGTTGACGCTGTATGAGGCGCTGACCGCTCGCTACCCCTGGGATACGACAGAGCCGCCAGTCGATAAGCCCGCGCCGGACCCGCGTGAGCTTTCAGGCTTCTCTGACCTTGCGCCAGAGTTGGTGAACGTCGTGCTCAAGGCTGTCGCACCACGCCGGGCTGAACGCTTTGCTTCAGCGACGGAATTCCGCAATGCTTTGGCTGAAGTTCGCCACGCACGAAGGATTCAAACCGTGAGCCTTGCGGCCATGGCTTCAGTCGTAAGCACCGGTATCCCCGTACTTGCTCACTCCTCTTCGAACAGCAATGCTTTTGTGTCGCACCTACTGACGATGTACAGTCAGAGCCACCGCAGCAATGCGGGTACGCGCGGAATGGATGCGCTGGGGTTCTCAGCCTATGTGGACACTGCGCTTGATCGTGAGCTGCTGCCTGCAGTGTTATCGGGTGAATTCCGTTTGGTGCTCATGTCGGGTAATGCAGGAGATGGCAAGACGGCCTTCTTGCAGCGACTGGAGAAAGAGGTTGAGGCGCGCGGTGGCAGCGCCAATCGTGCCTTGGTCAACGGTAGCCAGCTGACGCTCGACGGTAAGCACTACCTGATCAATTACGATGGTAGCCAAGACGAAGGCAGCAAAGACAACAACCAAGTGCTGCTCGACTTTCTATCCCCATTCATAGGGCATGACCCTTCTTCTTGGAGGTCTAAGGAAACTCGCCTGATCGCGATTAACGAAGGCCGGCTAGTTGATTTTCTCGCGACCCATGAACGCGATTTCCCGGCACTGACGGCCTTGGTGCGGCGCGCTTTCTCGACGGGCGACGCGGTGGATGGTGTGGCCGTGGTGAACCTGAATCTGCGTAGTGTGGTGGCGCATGCCGAAGGCGGCTCTATTCTGGAGCGGACGCTGCAAAGCATCGTTCAGCCCAAGAATTGGGCAGCTTGCGAAGGATGTGACCTGAAGAATAGCTGTTATGCCCTGCACAACGCGCGTAGCTTCCAAGATGAAATCGCTGGACCACGTTTGCTGGAGAGATTGAAGACGCTGTACACCATGGTCCACCTACGCGGGCGTTTGCACATTACGATGCGTGATCTGCGCTCGGCGCTATCCTTCATGCTGATCAGCAATCGGGACTGTAACGAGATTCATGCTCTGTATAGCGCAGGCAAGCATGATGAAGTCGCGCGCAGCTACTACTTCAACAGTTGGATGGGTGGTGGCCAGCCGAATTCGGATCGACTGATTTCGCTGCTGACCGAGCTGGACGTTGGTCAACAGGAAGACCCGCGCTTTGACCGTGGCCTGGACTTTGTTCAGCCTGATGACCGGGCGTTGTTCCGCTTTGAGCGTCGAGGGCAATTTGATTTTGAGGTGCTCAAACGTCTATTTGGTGAGCTACCGCGTGGGGTATCGGATTCGTCGGTGCGCTTACGTGCACGCAAGCACCGCGAATACGTGGCAATGGCGCGACGCAAGCACTTCTTTGAGCGCCGAGACAGCAGCTGGGAAAAGATGCTGCCCTATCGCTCGGCTAAGCGGATGGTAGAAATCGTGCGGGGCGACATGCCCATCGACGATCTAACCAAGGAGATTTTGCATGCGATCAACCGAGGTGAAGGCCTACAGCGACCTGAGCGGCTTGGGGCTAGTTTAGCGCTACAGTTGCGGCATGTAGAGCATGGTACGGGGCGCAGTTACAGGCTGTTTCCGGGGAATGGGTTTTCGCTGATGGTGCAGGACTATGCGGCCAAAGCGCGCTTTGTTGAGCACTTGCCAACCGGCCTGTTGTTGCAGTTCAAGGGCCAAGGTGCTGGTGCGATTTCCAGCGAGCTGATCATCAATCTCGATGTGTTCGAGATGCTAGTGCGCTTGAACGAAGGTTACAGGCCAAGCGTAGAAGAAATGCAGGGTTTCTACCTTTGCCTGGGTGTGTTCAAAAACAGCCTGAATGCACAGCCGTATCGTGAAATTTTACTGACTACAACCGGCCATGACTTCTACCGTCTGTCGCGCCATGACGATGGCCGCGTCGAGATGCGGCTGCTACAGGGTGCGATAGCAAATGAACGCACCAACGAAGAAGTCCGCAAGGGGAACTGATGACATTGCAAAAGAAAGACCGCGAGTTTCGCCTTCCGAAGATCAGTTACCTCGATTTCAAGTATATCGAGATGGATCGTGTGCTTACTGGCTTATTTGAGCGGCTAGAGCACGGCGGCTATGCCAGCGTGTTCCGCGACAAGCGTGAGCTGACCGTGGATAAATTTGTCGATGACATCATCGACGCGAGCGACCGCTTTCTCGGTTTTAGCCAGCATCGCGACATGGTGGAACGTTGGGTTGAAACCCACCTCATGGACATCGTCAATCGCGGCAAAAAGAACGCAGCGGTAGCTGGACCTCGCCCTCTCCACGGCTACACCTACCGGTTTCGCAATCCTAAACATTCGCGTGACTACGGCGCGGCACAGCACCTATATCAAATGCTGCATCACGCCCGGAACCTTTCTGGACTTCGGGCCATTGAGCACCTAAAAAGTTTTTTCTTCGATGGCTTTGACAAAGTAACGCGTGAGTTGAACGAGAAGGCACTGACTGACATCGAGACGGCAACGTTGCTGCACTTTTTGTCACAACGTAAAGACACGGCAGACACCCGTTCTGGCGGTGATCGCTTTGCGCCGGTCTGTATTGGTTCTGCGGACTTGATGGCAGAAGACATCCAGCGCTTGCTCTTCTACAAGCCATTCATGCCACGCGCGGTCATGGTGGAGTATTTAAAGATTTTGCTCTCGTTCCATCTGGCGCTCTACCACCTGCGTTTGCTCAAACTTTTACCTGCTTGGCAGAAGATAGAAGGAGCGAACCCTCTATGCACGGAGGCTGCGTGTCCGATGAAGCCCCGTCAAGAGCGGGAGCCGCAAGGGGATTGCCCATATAAACCGGGACTATTTGTTGATCTGTCGGGTAGCGCAGAGTCCGCCACGGCAGTGCTGGCGGAACGCAGCGCTGATGGCTATCTGCGACGTATTCCAGGCTTTATTCGCGCCTACTTCGTGGCTAAAAAACTAGATGAATTTTCCGAACATTTGTTGCGGCGAGGGAAACTCATTCGCCCTCTGAACTCTGTGTTCTCGGTAGGCGATCTTTATGGCCTGCAAACAGAGCCCTTTGCCGTGGAGCGAGATAAGTTTTTTGGGGAGCGACTGGCCGGGCTGTTGGAGTCTCTTTCTGACGACGAAGGGCGCCTGGATTCGGAAGTAGAGGCCATCACCAAGATGGGGCTTTCCGACTTCGAAACATACATCGAGATTTTGGTAGCCTTGCGTGGCGCATTTCATCGGCAATACATCATTCAGGCGTTTGACGCCATGACGCAGAAAAATCGGCAGGGTGCCCTACTTGCTCAAACCCGAGCAAAGAATGCGCCCCGCCGCTTTGTACTGGAAAGCCGCTTGCTGGAGGTATTGCTGCAGATCGCTGTGCTGCGCCCAGGCGGTGACCAAGGCTACTTCACCGGCGAAATGCGAATCGACGATCTGCTGTCGTTCCTGCGAGAGCGCTATGGCTTGTACATCGACCAACTGCCACCAGGAGAGGGCTTTACGTCGCCCACGATTGATGAACGCAAAGCGCTGCGTAGCAATGTGCAGGCATTCACCGGCCGTTTGCGGGAGATCGGTTTCTATCGCGACTTATCGGACGCATACGTAACTCAAACCGTGGTGCCGCGCTATACCATTGCAGAAAAATCAGAAGGGAGGCACGCATGACACAAGGCCTCCACGAACTCACCATGCAAGAACTGAACGCAGCGCTCGAATCTGTATTGTTGCCCAAGCTGGCCAAGACCTTGGAGACTCGTGAGCTCGGGCATTGCATGCGTGTCACGGACCTGGATCGTGAGCTGATGGTTCGCTTGGTGGGCGGTCTACGTGCAAGAGTGCCGACTGCTAGCGTTGTATTGCTTGCAGACGAGGCGCTTCGTACCCAAGCGCCGGATTTTGCAGTGTCGAGCACAAAGTTGGTGGAGCTGCGCAACCCCTTACCCAATGACGAACTCCGGCCTCCATTATTAGTCTTCGTGCCCAATGACTTGCGTGCCTCTGCGGAAGACTCTTTCGGTGTCGCTACGTTTGAAGAGTTGTCAATTGAGGGGGCTTACGCTGAGCTGAATGACCAACTTCTTTCACAAGTGCCAGCGAATCTGCGAACTGCGGTCGAAGCGTCACTTGGCGAGCTACGGCGTAGCGATGTCCGCTGGCGTTACGCTGATGACGCGGCAGTCGCACGTTTTTTGCTGACAGCACAGATCAACGGCTTTGAACCGGACGCGATGGGTGCGGCGTTGTTTGAACTGGCCCTGATTCCTGATTTTGAGCTTTTCCAACAGCCAGAGCGTGCGCCGGCAAAGGTGGCACGCAACCGTGAATGCGTCGAGCGCATTACTTGGTCCACGCGAACCGAGCGGGTCAGGGCGCTTGAGCTTGGGTTATTGGACCCTGCGTTTTGCAAGCAGCTCGGAGAATTCTTCTCGCGCGTCGGCGTGTCGAATCCCAAGGAATGGACGCAGTTGATTGTTCGCGACCGCGCCAACTGGCCGCTCGCCTTCAACAAGTGGCTATTTGAAGACGGCGGCGTGAATCCGGACTCAATCTTCATCGGCGACGTTCAACTTCCAGATTTGCCGGTGGTGAAAGATGACAACACCGATCCACGCCTAGCTGAACTGATCGGGCATCGCGTGTTGCCGATTTCCAAGACGGGCCTGAAAAAGTTCAGCGCCTCCTTTCGAGTGGATCCTATTCCATCCAAGGTGGAGGGGCTGTTCCGATTTGTGGCGGAGGTAGTGTCGCGTGACAACGGACCGACCGGCCTGCGCCGTCGCAAGGCTGCTTGGGCAAAGTCCACTGACTCGGGTGTTATTGCCTTTTCGTCGATTGGCAAGATCGAATGGGAAGAAGGTTGGCATTTCGTAAGGGTGTATGCGGAAACTGAAGACGGCGATCGCATTCCTCTTACCGACGGTGAAGGTAATCCGCTCAAGTTCACAGCGGGTTCCGTGGAGGTGCAATCAAATGCAAATGAAAGCGATTTGTTTTATGTGGTGACCGATGACGAGGTGGAGGTGGAACCGCCACAGCGAGCAGTGCCACGTGAAGCCAGTCTGAGGCACGCTTTGTTGCGCGCGCGTTTTGCTGCTGTTGCTCAGGAGCCAGACCCAAACACGGTCTCGATTACCGGCTGTGCGTGGGTAGAGCGCAGCCCTAAGTCTTCAGTAAGCAGTGGCGATACCCTGGAAATTCGCCTCGGCAAAGAAGGTAAAGCGAACGTATTGGTGTCCAGTGTGTTGGCTGAACTAGAGCGGGCATTTCTGTCAGAGCCTGACGGCATCAATCGACTACGGTTGGAAATCAACTCTTCCGGGGTACGACAACGATCAAGCATTTCGTTCAAGTGGCCAAGCTCGACAGAGGCCGAACGGTTTCGAGAGATGCGTGCAGCGTTCTTCGGCGCAGTACTTCGAGGTGACGAGCGCTTAATCATGCAAGCGAGCGATCTGCTGGCGTTGCAGGAGCCTGCACAAAACTATGCGTCTGCCTATCTTGAATGGATGGATGCCGTGCTGGTGCGTGCAAGCTCAACCGATGCTGCAGTTGCTCGGCAGGCGTTCGAAGAATTGCGCTTTGCGCTGACTGTCGATTCAGTTGCGTTGGTGTTGGAGGATTACCAAGGAAGGCGACGCGATGCTGTATTGCTAGGCCCGACACACCCTCTTCGCGCCAATTGGCATGTTGCCTGGAGCCGGCTCGGCCAGTTATGGATGGAACGTAGCCAAGTCAGCAATCGCGAGTTTGTGGTTCCAACTCGCGACGCTGTGCTCAAGCAACTTGCGCCCGCAGCATTCCCACCAGTGTTGCCTTTTGGCGAGGAGTTGGGACGTACAGCCTTGGCTGTGGACAGCATCAATCCGTTCTGGTCGCTTTACGCGGCGACAGACGAAAAAGACCCACGCGGCCTAGTAGGCGAAGTGTGTGCGGCATTAGGGATTGCAGAGCCCTCGATTGGTGGTGCGACCATCGACAGCGCCTACTTGGCTGCCAGGGTGCAGCGGTACCTTATTCAGCATCCTTACGTTCGTACGTTGACGATCAATGGGTTCAACGCAGGCCGGGCTGTGGTACTTGCCGATGTGTTGATTGCCATGCAGCGACATCCTGAATTTGCAGATCTGCGTTACGATGTTCGTCTGTTTGTTCTCGATCCAGCAGCGCCTTCGACGGGAGAAGCGCTGCTTGAACTACTCGCACCAGACTCAGGAACCAGTGTGAAGGAGGCGGATGCATTCTCGACGCCTACCGACAGTCACCTGCATCCGAAACTGCGATTGGCGATTCGTTCCATCAAGGAGTTCCGTGATGATCCGGACTTGCACGCCGCACATATCTCTTTCTTGTTCGACTTGTTTCCGGCAGAGGAAATTCGGGCGGTTGATGTTCGTGAATCAGACGACTCCTCGTTTGTGCATGGTCTTGTCCAACCTTTCGAGGTGGAATACCTGGAAGATGAACAATCGATCACTTGGCTGCGTCGACCTCTCCATGGCGTAACGCAACCTCTTGATGGTGCGGAGGCTTTATCCGACCTGCTGGGTAGCATGTCGCGAGTGGTGTCAGTAGCTGTAGCCACGATAGCCCGCAGCCAGTACTTGCCGAATGCCCGCCCTGTAGTCGCACTCAGTTTATCTGCTGATGAGCGCGCGATGCTTCATCAAGTGCATGAAGTTAGCGACTGGGTGATGACCATTGACAGAAATCTAGGTATCGAGTTTTTCGACCACCGTCGCAACTCGACACGGCCGGACTATTTGATCGACCACTCACCCGACATGGCAAATGCGATGGGGCACCGGCTTGCCATTACCTCTCGCTCGGTGGCGGAGCTGGAGTCTTTGCTGGTACCAATCCTAGGCGAATATGGGTTACCGAACACAGGGAAGCACGCATTGGTGATGCTGGATCAGCTCCGCTCATTGTCTGGACGCCTGGCGCTAAAGCTGTTGTCGTCGTCATCACAACGCGCCGAGGCAATGGGGCTCGCTCTGTCCCGACTCTTCCTTGAGCATCAAGGCGTATTCCAGAACCAAGTGGTGGTCCCGCTGGATGCACATTTGGAGCTGTACAAGGCTTTGCGCCAGAACGCCGAGGAAATGGGTGATGAGGTCAGTTTTCGCAGAACTGACTTGGCGCTTTTTGACCTTGACCCTGCTGCTCGTGTCGTTACCTGCCGTCTGGTGGAGGTAAAGTACTACACGCAGGTTGGTGATGTTGCCGCCTATGCCCAACTCAAGATCGCAATTGCCGAGCAGATTGCACAAACAGAGAAGGTCATCGCATATCACTTCGATCCTAAACTCGCTGAGGTGGATCGACCGGATCGTGCAATTAAAAACCGTGACTTGGCGGCATTACTAGGCTTCTATCTGGATCGTTCAGAACGTTACGGCGTCGTCCTTCCCGAGACAGCGAAGGAAGCACGCTACTTCCTCCGGCGTTTTGACGAGCGTCCTTATACATTGCAATTCACTCGCAGCGCAGTGGTATTTGATTTCAGTAAACCAGGAACAGAATCCGCCGAGCATGAATATGGCATCGAGTTCTATCGGATTGGTAGCGATTTGATTTGCCAATTAATTGAATCGGCTGTTACCGATTCAGAGTCAATGGCCAATCTGCCAATTGAGCAGCGCTCTGATTTGGCTCGTGAGGTAACGGAGGAGTTGCTGCGACGGCGAAGTTTGGCACCAGCCGTGCCTACCTTCGAAACAGCGGCGTTCCTTAGTCCACCACGTGACCGGACCTTCGCTTGGGACGACGGTTCACGAGAGACATACACGCCCCAAATACATCCTTTGGCTCCACAAGTTGAAGTTCGTGAATGTGAGTCTGAACCGTTGGTCACGGTGCCGTCAACAGCACCGGAAGTGGCAGGCTCCTTTCCGGTGTTGAGTAGTGTCGAGGTCCTAACTATGCCTGAGGCTTCTCATCCTCTCGTATCCGTCGAAGTGGTGCCAGTGCATCAGCGGGAAACCGAGTCTTTGCCGGAAATACATGCGACACCTGCCGCACCATCTAAGTTGGCGTACGACATTATGCTCGGTGCGACGGGGTTGACGCCTCAATTTGGACTGTTGGGTGAGGTGTCGGGCCGTAAAGTGGCGCTCGATCTAAATCAGACTCATACGATCAGTCTTTTCGGCGTGCAAGGTGGTGGTAAGAGCTATACCTTGGGCAGTGTGGCTGAAATGGCGTCATTGCCGATTCCAGGCATCAACTGCTTGCCTGAGCCACTTGCTACGGTAATCTTCCACTACAGCCCTACGATGGACTACAAGCCTGAGTTCACATCGATGGTTGCGCCGAATTCTGTTGAAGATCAAATTCGCACTTTGCGTGAAACCTATGGTGCAGAGCCGAAGGCCTTGGCAGACGTGCTGCTTCTCGTGCCCGCCGACAAGATCGACGAACGACGAGAGGAATACCCAGGCATCGAAGTGCTACCCCTACAGTTCACGGCATCGGAACTGAAAGCTTCGCACTGGAAGTTCTTGATGGGAGCGGTTGGAAACCAAGCGACTTATATCCGCCAAATCATGCGCATCATGAAGTCGATGCGTGATGACATCACTTTGGAGGGCCTACGTGTGGGTATCGATGCATCATCGGTACCAGATCACCTAAAAGAGTTGGCGCGGATGCGCCTTGACATGGCAGCTGAGTACATCAATGACACAACATCGCTAACCGATGTTGTGAAGCCGGGCAGACTGATCATCGTTGATTTACGGGACGAATTCATTGAGAAAGATGAGGCACTCGGCTTGTTTGTCGTTTTGCTCCAACTGTTTGCCGATGCGCATATTGACGGGCGAAGCTTCAACAAGCTGGTAGTTTTCGATGAGGCTCACAAGTACATAGAAAGTCCAGACTTGGTCGCGGGGCTGATTGAGGTTGTGCGCGAAATGCGCCACAAGGGCGTAAGCATCATGGTGGCTAGTCAAGACCCGCCTTCCGTTCCAGTCGCCTTGATCGAGTTGTCCAGCCAGATCATCATGCACAAGTTCAACTCGCCAGCGTGGCTTAAGCATATTCAAAAAGCCAATGCCGCACTGGGTAACCTTACTCCAGAACGAATGGCGCAGCTCAAGCCAGGTGAGGCCTATGTATGGTCAAGTAAGGCCACAGATGAGTCCTTCTCGAAAGGGGCAGTGAAATTGAGATGTCGTCCACGTGTGACGCAGCATGGCGGGGCCACGAGGGTTGCGGTAAAGGATTGAAGCGAGGGCGTGCAGCTCATTTATGAAGTCCTGATTCAAAGGATTACATTTGAATTTTGCGGATT
>OBEQ011828829.1_pt1 | contig 12464 bp, 12 predicted proteins | sample 1670901 | NCBI WGS metagenome assembly OBEQ01 (sample SAMEA104232315, study PRJEB22302) | groundwater metagenome | biome: forest; feature: aquifer; material: groundwater | place: USA | collected 2011-08-07 | depth 5.4 m | reverse complement strand
TCAGCAGCACGTCGATAGTGGTGCTCCTGTCCCAGGTGTAGATCGTCCCGGCGGGGATAATGTTCAGCACCGCGCCAATGCTGGCCTGCGCGGCAAGGGTTTGCATCAGGGCGTAGTTCGCCCCGCCATCGTCCGAGCGGTACACCGCCGACCCCGTCCAGCCGCCGCCCAATCCCACCACGCCATAACGCAGGTAAGCATCGGTCGCCGCATCGGTGGGGAATGCGGACAGGTCGAGCAGTTCCAGCCGCGTGGCGGAAATGCTCAAAGGCGGCTGAATGGTGGGCGTGCCGGTTCCTGCCGGAGTGTAGAAGTCATAGCTGCTAACGTCCTCGGCAACGGCAGTGATTTCCTGCGTGCCGTTGCGCACCAGCCTGGTGGAATTGACCCGCATCAGATAGGTAGCACCCTCCTTGGTGACGGTGATTACGTCGGCTGGCTCGAGCAGCGCATATTTCGGCGGCGCGGTGAACTGATACTGCACACGCCCCACCCAGGCGTTATACAGCGTCACGTCCGCCACCATTTTGGCTTCCTGATCGCTCAGCACAATCGGCAGGTTGAGGGTGGCGTAATCCACCGCCTTTACCGTTTGCCGCTGGGCGGACTGCGTGCCTGCCTGATAATCGGCGGTGCGGTTGAGATAGATCACATCGACCTGGCGCGGCAGTTCCAGTTCCTGGGCGCGGGTGATGGTGAAAGTGTCAATCGCGTCATCCCGAGGCACCAGTTCCGTGAAATCAATTATGGCGTTCGAGACTTTGCCGCGCTTGATGAACTTCAGCAGCCCGTCCGATTCCACCATGTCGAAAAAATACGCCATCGCCAGCTGCTCCAGGCACGCCCGCACCGTCTGGCGGCTGGTGATGACAAAGCCCGAAACAATATCGGTCAGGCGGCTGATGTCATACATGGTGCTGTCATAGCCGACCTTTTTCAGCAGGTCGGCGACGATCTGGCCGAGGCTGGAAAGCCCCAGCTTGCCCTGTACCCAATGGCCGGTTTTCCAGTTGCCGCCGTCCGCCCATACCGAACCGAGATCGGGAAAGAACGGGAAAGGCCGCGCGTCCCAGGTCCAGATAAACTTGCGCGGCAGGAAATTGGCTTCGAGCGCATTTTGCGCCGTCAGATAGTCGATGGAGGCATCGAGCGCCATGCGTTGCGCCAGGAAATCCACCCGCGCCCGCGAGCCGCGCGGATAGAAACTTTCCACCGAGTCAGGATCGACGAACACGTTGGGCTGATTGGCGCAGCCGTCCACCGAGGGAAAGCCAAGCTCGGAAAACCATACCGGCTTCATTTTTGCCGTCCAGGCGGTGCCGCTGGTGTCGGGGTTGGTGTGGGTGCTGTTCCACCAGTGTTTGACATTCTTCCAGGCGTAAGTTGGATTGCCGCCATAGCTGGTCAGGCCGGTGCGGTTTACCGGGTCGGCATAAAAATAATCCCAGCCTTCATCCTTGCTCCATCCGTCATAGATTTTCTGGTAGGTGATCTGCGCTTGCGGCAAATCCGGGGTCAGCGGGAAATAGCAATCAATCGCCACCGCGTCGATATTGGCGTCCGACCATAACGGGTCGAGATTATACCAGCCGTTCACTGAGTGGTATTCGCTCCAGTCGCCGCCATACATGACTTTCACGTCCGGCCCGGCGGCAGCCTTTACCGTCGCGGCGAGGTTTTTCAGTTGCGTCACCGCCGGAAACACGCCCGTGGGATTCATATATTGCGTCAGGCCGATCAGCTCGGAGCCGATCATGAAAGCGTCGATGTTGTTTTTCAGCGGCACGCCGCCCACGTTCAGATTGGCATAGTGCGCAATGAAGGCGTTGTAGCCATTCGTGCGGGTGAAGAAACTGTTGGCCACCGTCACGCTGGCGGGGGTAATCCTGCCGCGCCAGGGTTTTGCTTGCGGGGTGATGGTGTCCACCTGCAGCATCGGGTTGAACATCACCTTGTAGCCGCGCGATTTCAGTTCCTGGGCCAGCCGGATGATGCTCTTGTCGGTCGGCGTGCCGCCATAGGTGGGCGAGCCGTCCGGGAAATAGAGTATCTGGTGCGCGGTGCTACGGGTAAAGCCCGCCACCGCCCAGTCATCGGGCGCAACCCGCACGCCCTGGCCGTCAAACTCCACCCCCGGCCTGATGACGCAAACAGCGGGATCAACGGAATCGGCGAACCAGTTCACCACCACCGACACCCATTCCACATTGGGCAGCGTCGCCTTGAGATTATCCAGCGCCGCCAGCAGATCGGCTTTATTGTTGAGATTGTTCTGATTGAGTTTGACGGTCTTGCCGCCCTGAATAAAATTCCCCGCCGCATCCTGCTGCCCGCTGGTTTTTTCCTGCGCCACCGTGTCATAGACAAATTCACCCGCGCCTGGGATGAGGGTGATGTCGGTGATCTTGTCTTCGAGGTCATAGGGTTTTTTCAGCGTGCGGCGCACCTCGAACGTGAAATTCGGAATCCGGTTGCCGAAATCCCCGAGCGGAAAGTCCTTGATCACCACATAGGCCATGCCGCGATAGGCAGGGGTTTGCCCAACTGGCGCGAACGACGCCATGAATGTGTCGGGCAGCTGATCTTCTGTGCCGAGATAGAGCGCATAACCGCCAGCGGTTAATTCCAGCGGCTTGCTGTCCGCCCAGACGCGCACCAGTTCGGTAATCGGCCCTTCGCAGATCGCCACCGCCAGCGAAGCCGTATAGGTGTAATTGGTCGTCGTGGTTTGCACGCCGCCGCCGCCACCGCCCTTGCCGCCGCCCGAGCTTTGCGTGGTGGTGGTCACATGTTCCTGGATCGGCTGCGACCAGATGACGTTACCGGCGATACGGGCGTTGCCATAAATCAGCGGGATCGCCTTGCCGTAGGTGGAAGCCTGCACCATCAGTTCGGTCAGGCGCGAGCCTTCCTGATGGATGCGCGCCTTGCCGCCGAAGATCGAGCGGTCGACAAAGCCGCCCAGGTAACCGCCCGCGCCAGCGGCAAGCGCCGCCAGAAAGGTTCCCGCGCCAAAGGATGACGCCGCCGAGCCTGCGGCGGCGGCTAAGACTATTGCCGCCATCGGAACACCTTCACCAGCCGTTGTTTCCAGCCGTCGTCCAGCCGGTGCTCCACCACGCGGCGCGCCTGCGCGTAACAGTGGATCATTCCCAGCCCGCCTTCATAATCCGTGAGAAACGCCAGGTGCTGCGGATTGTCGCGCACACTGAACAGCGCCAGATCGCCGGGCTGTGCCTCTGCAAGCGGTGCTTCATCCAGCAAGACCATGAGCTTGTGCGTCAGATACGCGCCGTCCGGCTCCTTGGAATAAGTCACCTCGTCATAACCCGCGAGCGGCTGGCCATGCCTGTCCTGCAAACCCAATTCATCCACCACGCCGACGATCAGGCCGAGGCAGTCACAGCCCTTGCCTTTCAGCCGCGCCTGGTGGTGAAACGGCGTGCCCAGCCAGGTGCGGGCCTGGGGCACGATGATGCTTGCAATATTGTTCATTTGGGTGTACACTGTACTTACAATTAAAACAGGAGAATAAAGCTATGACCCGTCAAAACGCGGCAACGCCGAGCGAAACGCGCATCAGCATGCGTATCGACCCAGTACGCAAAGAAGTTATCTCGCGCGCTGCGCGCATCCGTCATACGACGTTGAGTACGTTCATGATCGAGAACGCGTACAGCGCCGCCAGCGAATTGCTGGCGGATCAGACGCAGATCGTGATGAGCAAAAAGGAAATCGATCACTTTTTCAAAGTGCTTGATAATCCGCCGCCAAAGAGCATCAAGGCCATTCGCAAACTGCTGTCTGAACCAAGCATTTTAGATGAATAAGTCAGGTTTACGCCCCGTTACTCAGCTTAAATCCGAGCATGGGCGCAAAGAGTTTGATTGCGGTAACGAGCCGCTCAATCAGTATTTGAAAGCCTACGCATTGCAGAATCAGAAGCGTGACTTGGTGCGTAACTATGTGTGCTGTGATGGCAAAGGCGCGGTTAAAGGTTTTTATTCATTGACTTACGGGCAGCTTACGCCCGATGAACTGCCGCCCAAAATCACAAAGGGCGGCGGCAAATATCCGATCCCCGTTATGCTGCTTGCGCGTCTGGGTGTAGATAAGGAATACCAAGGCGTAAAGCTGGGCAGCGCGCTGTTAAAAGACGCCATACTTCGCACGATACAGGCTGCCAATATTGGCGGACTCAAACTACTGATCGTTCATGCCAAAGACGATCAGGCGCGAGCATTTTATGAAAGGCATGGATTCCAGCCTTCCTTGCTCGATCCGCTCAAAATGTTCTTGCCTATGGCGCTCGCAAAAGAATCCTAAACCCTCTGCAAATCATTGGCCGTGGCGGCGGTGGCGAGCAGCCTATCCATGCCTGGAACATATGGCTCGCCCCGGAAATTGACGGCGTTGCTGAACTTGGCCACGCAGGCGTCAAAGGTTTTGTCGCAGCCAGCAATGGCGTTGAATGTATCGCCCGCCGTGACGCCATTGGGCATCGGCAGCACCAGAGTGAACTGCGTGTTGGAGAATTCCTTGATCTCCATGCGCCGCCCGGCGTTTGCGCCGCTCAGCCACGCGATTTCGCCGCCGGAGAAATAGCCCGCCGCCTGGGTCATGGCATTGCTGCGGAAGTTCTGACGGCTGGCGGCACTGTTCACCGCGCCGCCCACCGTGTAACTGGCGAGGTTCGCTTTACATCTGGTATCCCCGAACACGGCGCGGCAAGTTGGAGTATAAAGCTCGACAATGTTCTGGCTGAGTTTTTGCGCCAGCCCGCGCACCTCGGCGATGAACTGGCCGCCTTTCAGGGTCACTTCCCCGAGCCAGCCGCGCCGGTGGGTGATTGAGCCCTGGCTTAAATCCGCGACGTTCACCATGAAGATTTCAATTTCGGCGAAGTCGTATTGGCCCGCCATGATATCGGCCTCGGTGATCGAAGCCGCATCGAGAATGCCCGCCACGTCCAGATTATCGACCGAGAACTTGTCCGTGGTTTCCACGCTGGTCGGGGAGAAGCCTGTCGCCGCCTTGTACAGTTGACTGGCGATGGTGAGATCGGAAGTGTGATCGGTGAACCCCATCACCGCGCCGCTTACCAGCGTGAGCTTCCAGCACACCGCCAGGCTGGTGACTTCCCCCGCCAGGTGCGCCGCCATATTGCTTGAGGCGGTTCTCACAGGCGCAACTCCACAATCGGGATCGTGTCCCAGACAAAAATTCCCGGCCCATCGGCGCGCACCAAAAGCGCGTCCGTGTCGAAACGCACCGGCACGTCGAAATCGAAATCCGCGCCGACAATTAGGCCCGCCCCAGGCGCAGCGGTAAAAGTGACAATGCCGGTGGCGTGATCAACGCTGAAGCCTGAGCCTTGCAGCACGCTGTTGAGATAGATTTTCACCGTGCCGGACACCGGCTTCCTGATCTCGCGGCTGTAGCTGTAGGCTCCGCTCGTGTAGGTCTTGGCAAGCTGGAAGGCGGTTTGAGTTCCGTTGCCCGTGCCCAGCACCTGTCCCGCCGCCTGATAGTCGCTCCAATCCTTGAAGCGGAAGCCGTAGGCCTTGCCGAAGCGGGCGCGGAAGAACGCCTGCACCACGTCCATGTCGGCTTTGGTTTTGAGGCCGGTCGAGACATCCCAGCGCCCACGGCTTTTAAGCCAGTTGACGTTGCGCTGCTCGAAACCCGCAAAAGTGGTGGCGATGCTGGTGTTGAACTCCGCCCCGCCGGACGCGCCATAGGCCACTTTCGGCGGGAATTGCACTTCATGAAATCCCGGCATTATCCGTTCCTCGCTCTATGCCTGCCCATTTGCGTGGCAAGCCTGCTCATGATCTGGCCCTGGGAATCCATGAAGCTCTGCGCATTGGGTGTTGAGATATTGAAGGTGACATTGATGCCGCCCAGGCCGGTGTTTTTGGGCAGCACGGTTTCGCCTTTCTGCAGGATGGCGGGAAACTCGTCCGCCATCAGACCGTTATGCAGGCGCGGCGCACCCGCGAACAGATAGGCAGGCACGGCGCGCCGCGCGGTGCCGGATGCGCCTACCACACCGCCGTCATGAAACAGGCTGCCGAAGATGCTGCCGAAAATATCGCCGCCGCTGCCTTTGACAAAATCTCCCAGCGCACCGGCAATCGGAGCGGTGATCTGCTGGCGGATGAACATGCGCAAAATGTCCTGTTCAATGGATTGCACCAGATCGCCCAGCCTGTTGAACGACAGTTCGCCACTGGAGACCATATCCGTGAGCGTGTCCTCCACATTGCGCGCGGCGCTGCTGAACAGTTCTTCCGCGTTGCTGGCGGTGTTGGCGGCCTCATCCGCATAACGTTGCAGCGCGCGGCTTGCGCCATCCTCCCACTTTTCGCTATCGAGCAGCGATTTGTTGTAAATCTCGTTCAGCTTGACGCCGTAAATCTGCTCGATCAAATCGATGTATTTCTGGTTGGCTTGCGTCGCGCCGCCCAGATCTTCGATCAGCCCCGCTTTCCAATCCTCCAGCGCCTGCTTCGCCAGATCAAAGGAAGGCTTGGTGCGCAATATCCCGCGATTGATTTCCTCAATCGCATGGGCGCGCGTATCCCCGCTGTCATCGCGTGGACTGGAAGAAAGCGTTGCGGCTGGTTTAACCGTTGCGATTGCTTTATTGGCGTCGGTTAGCTTTGCCCTGGTGCTGGCCTCGAGTGCGGCCAGCGCCTTGCGCCCGGCTTCGCTGTTGGCGTCGCCTTTGTTAAGCGCGAGGATCTGCTTGCGGCGCTCTTCGGCGTCACGCAGGATTTTCTGCTGCGAGGTGAGGGTGACCTCCTCATATTCCTTGAGATACTTTTTCTGCAGTTCCAGCAGTTGATTGTTGCGAAGCACGGCGGCGGCTTTTTCGGCGGCGCTGCGGGCAGCCTCAATATCCGCATCGGCTTTTTTCTGTTCGGCGGCAATCTCGTCATTAAGTTTCTGCAGTTCGCGCTTTTTTTCAACCAGCAGCCGGGCTCCCCCAGGCGCCGGTCTTGCGCCACGGTCCACTTGCAGGGCGCTGATTTCCGCTTCGAGACGACTTTTGCGTTGTGTGCGCGTCGGGTCCACGGCCTCCTGAAGTCCGCGCACCGCCCGGGTCAGCAGGCCGAGGCTGACCTGCGCCGCGCCGGATTCACTAACGGTGCGGCCAAAGGATTCCAGCAGATCGTCCCAGGCATCGCTGAGACTATCCGCAGCGCCCGTCAAGCCCCTGGCCTGGGCTTCGGCCAGCCCTCTGGTTTTGGATTCCAGATGCGCGAGGATCACGGCTTGCGCGGCGGCGACCTCGCCTTGCCTGACGAAATTCCCGATCACTTCTTTTTGCGCGGGCGACAGATCGGAGAACTTCCGCGCCAGCCTGCCCAGCCCTTCCTCGGGCGCTTCCAGCGCCTTGCCGAGCATATCGGCAGCCGCTGGCACGTCGGTTCCCAGCCGCGCGGCCAGATCGGCGGAAAGTTTCAGGGCGCGGGTGAAGGTTTCCCCGGCGACATTCTGGAAAGAGGTAAGCGACGCGGCGGCCTGCTGAATGGCTTCCTTCTTGAACAGCGTGTTGCCTTCAACGGCCTCGCCCAGCGCCGTAACTTCCTGCGCGGTGACGCCTGCGGAAAAGTCCGTGGCCTTGAGCGCGGCGTTCAATTGATTGAGGGCTTGCTCAGCCTCTTTATATTCCCTGATCCCGCCAGCGATGGCAAAGCCAAGCGCGCCAATCGCAGCGCCAGCCGCCAGCCCGGCGGGGCCAAGCCGGATGAGACTCGCCCCCAGCGAGCCGGAGCCACCGGCGAGGTTCTGCAAGCCATGGCGCAGCTGTTCGCCCGCCACATTCACCGCCGCCAGGGATTTGCTGGCGGGCGCGGTGGCGTCCTTGATCCTGGCCAGCGCGCGCTGTCCCGCATCGCCGGTCAGCGTCAGTTCACGGCGCACCTTGTCGCCGTCAATGACCGCGATGCGGATCGAAATGTTCTGGGTTGCCGCCGCCATGATCCCGGATTGCCTCAAATAACCCCGCCTCGGCGTGATCAAGCAGGCGCAGCACCGCCTGCCGGTCATAGCCGAGCGCTTCGGTCACACTTAATAGGGTTGGAATGTCGAACCCGGCGATTTTACCGCCGGGGGTGCGTTTCAGCTGCGAGCTACAGCGCGCGATCACGTCCCAGGCTTCGAAGCCTTCCTGGGTGATGGGTTCATGCGCGATGTAGGGGCAGGTTTCGCCGGTAAGCGGGCTTAGCTCGCCTCTGCTGCACGGGAGGGCTTCGTCATGGCAGGTTGCGCAATATCCCGGCCCGCCGCCAAAATGCCATTTGCAGCGAGCCCTGATGCGTTTCCCTCCGCTTCCAGCAGAAACAGCGCATCGGTGTAATGTTTCCAGAAATCCTGTGCGATAAACCAGATGTCCATCAGATCGTTCACCGCCTGATCGCTCACGGTTGCAGGCGCATCGCCCCCGGCAAGCAGCACGCCTTGCCATTCGAGTATAGCTCCGCGCGCCAGGGCTTTGATCAACAGCGCTTCGGAAAGCCCGAGACGGGTTTCTTCATCATCCACGTCCGGAATATCGCTGGCGTCCGCACCGGCCTCAAGGCGCGATGCGCGTTCCCGCCGCCAGCCGGTGATCTGTTTGATGACCCACGATTGCGCCGCGCTCATGATGGCGGTGGAAAGCGGGCGCAACAAAACCCGCACGTCGGCGGGCAAGTCCATCCAATAGGGTTGTTTCTTCAGATTGAGCCTGAGCATGCATTCTCCTTACGGGTAGCTGGTTACATCGTTTTTCAAAACGACGCTGACGGATTTACTGAGGCCTTCGTCATAGACCGCCTGCCAGTTGAAGCTGGTCTGCACGCCGCCTGGCCCTGAGATGGGAATGCGCGGGCGCGGCAAATACACCTCGTGGAAGGTCCAGGCGAGCGAGAAATTATTACCGTCCAGCCCCGCCAGCCTGTAGGCAAGCTCCAACTCGATGGCGCTGTTGTTGATCGCGTCATCGGCCAGCAGGGTGTCGGCGAAGCGCACATCGATGCTGCCGTTGGCGGAAATGATGGTGGGATCGACCGCCTCGATCAGCCCGTCATTGCGGATAGTGGGCACAGCCTGCATGCCGTTGGAATAGGTGAACTGCGCCCCGGTGATATTGGCGAGCGCCGCGCCGTTGCGCTTGATCGAGCCGTTGAACTGGCTGAACGGTTTGTACACCCGGCTGGCGGGCGCGCCGCCTTGCGAGGAAGCGTAGCGGGTTTCGCCCTGGGCGATGATGGCAAGCGTGGCGTTGGCCGCGCCCGAACGCTGAAAGTTCAGCGCCATGCTGCCCAGCATGCAGCCCGTATGCACGAAATAGGCTGGCACATTGGCATGGCCGATTTCGGCTGCGAAGGATGGCAGGATGGCCGCCCCGCTGACAAAGCTGTGCGTGTAGCCGCCGCCCGAAAGTGTTGCGCCGCTTGCGACCCCGTTGGCGTTGCCGGACGCAATCGTGAAAGCGTTGCCGCTAGCCCCCAGCGTGTCATGCACGATATTCAGCTTGGTGCCGCCGCCATTGGAATAGGTCGCGGGCGTGATGCTGGCATTCACTGATGCGTTCAGGTCAGTTGCCAGCTGCGTGAGCGTGGCGGTCAAACTGCCGCCCACATTGGTCTGCGCGCCGGTAGCACCGCTGGCGACGAATGTCCACAGCACGCCGTTAATGGTGATCGTATGGGCAGCGCTGGGGTTAACGGTAAAGGTGATGTCGCCGCTCGCCGCCACGCCCAAGGAAGCGGGATTGCCGAGCAGGAATTGCAGCCAGCGGCCAAAGTCGCGGCCTTCCACCGGAACCACCAGATTGCCCTCGTCATTGATCACGTCACGGAACGGCGCGCGCGGCTCGCGGCCCTGGCCCAGAAGATCGGAGGAAAGCAGGTTTTGCTCGGCGCTTAAATCCGAGGACACAAACGCGAACCGCTCCCAATTGCCGGTGGGCTTTACGCCATAGCCGGGTTCTTTCAGGGCAAGCAATGTCGCTGCCGAACCATAGGATCGGGCCATGAGGATACCTCCAGGTTGGGTTGATTAATTGAGCGGGTCGGACGTGAAAAAGCGCAGCATCACCTGCACCGCTGCGGCGCGGATGCTGGCGGCTCCTTCTATCGGTTCTTCCTGGAATTCCGGGGATCGCGCCTCGACCCATTCGGCCAATCCGTCCAGCGTGCGGTTGGCGGTGATGACGGTGCTTAACGCCACCAGCAGCACGTCAAGCTGCGCGTCACGGGCGGCAGGGTCCGGGTGCTGCACCAGCACTTCCACAGCGGCCAGATGCTCATAAATGTAAATGAGCGGTGAAAGCAGCATTTCGGGTTCAGCACTTGCGCCATCGCGCAGCACGATCATCCCGCCCGTAAGCACTTGCTGCGGCTTGTCCAGATTGCGGTAAACTTTCAGCGTCGCGCTCTCGAGGGTTTTCAGCTTGCTGGTAAGGCGATCCAGCACCTGTTCACGTTTGCTCGGCATTCGGGGACACCTCTTTCCAGTGTTGCAAGATGGCCTGCGGCAATTGCGGTGCCCAGCGATTGACCACGGCTTTGTAATCCAGGCGCTTTTTGAGTTTCACTTGCGGCACCAGCAGGAACATCACCACCGTGGCAATGCCGCGCCCGGATTTCAGCGCGGTATCGGAAGCCTTGCGGAAGCCGCCGCGCTTGCCTGTACCGGCGCGCAGCCCGTCCACCACCAGCAGCGAGATTTTTCCTGGGCGATAGACAAAGCGCAGCCTGCCCAGCGAATGCTCGGGGAAGTTTGACGGGCTGATGCGTTTGCCGCCCACGCCGCGCTTCGGTGCCGCTTCAGTCGGAATTGCCAGAAAGAATCCGTCCTTGCTTTTGATCAGCGCCCCTTCATCAAAGGCGCGGATCAGCTTGGGGGCTTTGGAGAATATCCAGCCCGCCGCATCAATCGACTTCTTTCCTTTCGGGTAGAGTTGGGATTGCCAGCTTTTGGCGAGCCTGTTGCCCAGCCCTGCGCCGGTGACTTGGCCGCGCAAATCGTCCTTGATGCGCCCGGTTATTTCCGCCACGCCAGCCGTGACAGCGGCCTCCGCCGCCGCCTGCTGTTGCGCCATGAATTTGTGCAGGTTGCCGGTAATGGCGGCTTCAAACCGCATAACAATCCACCTGCCAGACCAGCCGTTCACTATCGCGCCGAGGCTCGCCCTGCACGGTGTAAGTGATGGCTTCAATGATAAACTGGTCGCCCTGGTTCACAGCCGGGCAATCAGTAACCTGCACCTCAAGCACAAGGCTTGGGGTTTCAATCACGGACGGCCCAACATTCTGATACACATCAGGTGCGCGGGTGATAACGCGCACTGATTTCGACACGCCAACTTGCGGAATGAAGGTGGCGTCAACCGCAAGATTCCTATCGTTAAACAGGGCTTGTATCGCTGTATTAAAAACGCTCATCAGCTGATGAACGCCGAGTTCAGGCGCACGTTCCCAACCGTATCGGCCAACAAAGCCGCGAGCGTTGCAACGCCTGCCAGCTTGTTGGTGGCGACAGTGGCCGTGAAGTTCTTGGCGGCGTTATCCCAGTAGATCAGCCCGCCTTGCGTCCAGGCCACGCCCGTGGCTTTGGTGACGGTAAACACCCCCTCCAGCACGGTTTCGACATCCGCGCCCGGTAGTGCGTCCGCCGCCGCAATGCCGACAATTGAGCCGACTTGCAATCCGCCACCCGAGGTCAAGGCGTAGGGCGCAATCAGCGTGATGGTCTTGCCTTCCATAACGAAGTTTTTCATGAGATTTCTCCTGGATTGTCAGACATAAAAAAAGCGGCTCAAAGCCGCTACAGGTGAGGTGTCAGCAGGTAAGATTAGAGGCCGGGGTTTTTCCAGAAGCCGCGCCAGTCAATCGCCTTGGCGGCAAAATCCAGCCGGGCTTTCAATTCCACCCCATCGACATCGAAGCCAACGCGGCTTTCCAGATAAACGCCTTCCTGACCTTCGAGATAGGCATATTCAATCGTGTCGATCTGGGCGGGATCGGCGGCGAGATACCAGGAAATCGCCGAGGCCGCATCAAGGCGTGGTTCCGCCACCACCTGCAATTTATTGGCGAACGGATTATAGTCGCTGCTCTTGGTGTAGATGATGTTGGTTTGCGTCACGAATTGCTCGGCCAATGTTTCAATCGCGGCGGGCACCAGCAAATATTTCGCCATCACGTTGATGAAACGCCCGTTCAATCCCTTCTGCTTACGCATGCCCGCGCGCGCCTCGCCCAGCGTTGGCACGCTGATGACCGCACCCGCGCCCGCAAGGTTGCCATGCGTGGCATGAAACAAAGTCACGCCATCGCCCATCGCCGGATTGCCGGTAATGATGCCCCACACCGTATCGCTTTCCAGATCGGCGGCGGCGCGGCCAAACATTTCCGGTAAGCGGGTGAAGGCTCCCAGATCATCATTGATAATGGTCTGGCGGGTGA
>OBEQ011224030.1_pt1 | contig 12464 bp, 10 predicted proteins | sample 1670901 | NCBI WGS metagenome assembly OBEQ01 (sample SAMEA104232315, study PRJEB22302) | groundwater metagenome | biome: forest; feature: aquifer; material: groundwater | place: USA | collected 2011-08-07 | depth 5.4 m | reverse complement strand
CTGCAAAAACCCGGCCGATTCCTCGTTTTTTCGCCGCAGCGCGGCGAATTAAGGAGTTTGTCGGAGAGGCCTGCTCGCTTGGCGGAACGATTCTCGGGCTTCTTTCCAGCTTTCGGTCCCAAGTCCGACAAACTCCTAGCCGGCGGGCGCGAGCACCGCCTTGAGCCGGGCACGGAGTTGCTTTAACCCAAACGGCTTGGCCATGATTCCGGCCGGATGGATCGCCGCGGGAGGCAGATTAAAGAGTTTTTGCGAAAAGCCGCTCATCAGGATGACGGGCACCGCCGGATTGTGCCGGTGCATTTCCGCATGCGCCTCAAAACCGTCCATGCGCGGCATCGTGAGGTCGAGCAGCACGCATTTCAGCCGGGCGGCCTGCTCGCGGAACGCCGCCACCCCCTCCACCCCGTCGGTGGCGATCACGACGGTGAAGCCGAGCGTCTCCAACAACAGCGAGGTGACCTTTTGGATGATGCGATCGTCGTCCACGACGAGAATCAGACCGGAGCCGCGCCAGGTGTCATCCGACTCGGGCGCCGGGGCGGCGGGAACGGGCCGGGCTTGCAAGGCGGGGAAGGCGATCCGGAACAGGGAGCCGGCGCCGGGTGAACTCCGCACCGTCATGGCGCCGCGATGGGAGCGGACCACCCCGCTGACCGCCGCGAGCCCGAGCCCCTGGCCGGTGAACTTGGTCGTAAAGAACGGCTCGAAGATGCGCGCCCGGACCTCCGGCGTCATGCCACAACCGGTATCCTCCACCTCGAGAAACACGTAATTCCCGGCCGGGAGCGACTGGCCGCGAAAAAGCCCGGCCAGTTCGGCGGTTTCGAAATGCCGGCTGCGGGTGCGCACCACCAGCCGGCCCTCGCCGTCGCCGATCGCCTCGGCGGCATTGAGCGCGAGGTTCATGACGACCTGCTGCACCTGCGTGTTCGAAGCCAGGATGAGGGTGAGCGGTTGCCCGGGATCGTATCGGACCGCGATCTTCTTGCTGAGGCCGGGCTCGAACAGTTGCAGCGTTTCTTCGACCAGTTGGTTGAGGTCGACCTCGGCAAACGCCACCGGACTGCGCCCGGCATAGGTGAGCATCTGGTGGCAGAGCGCCGATGCGCGGGTGGCCGCCTGCTCGATGTTGCCCAGGTATGACTGCACGACCATCCCGGGCGGGAGTTCGAACCGGGCGAGATTGGCGTTGCCCACCACCGCGGTCAGGAGGTTGTTGAAATCGTGGGCGATGCCGCCGGCGAGCACGCCGAGGCTTTCGGTCTTTTGCAGCTGGAGCATTTCCCGCTCGTGCTCGATGCGCTCGGCCTCGGCCCGCTTCTGCTCCGAGATGTCGCGCATGATGAAAGAAAAGGTGAACGCGTCGCTCTCCTCGTCCCGGTGCGCAATGACGACCTGGGAGGTGGGAATGGTGCGGCCGCGGCGGTCGGCAAGCGTGACTTCGCCCCGCCAGGCGCCCTGGGCGAGCGCCAGGGGGAGAGCTTCCTCACTCAGTTGGCGCCCGGCCTCTCCGGGAAATATTTCCCGCAGGAGCCGCCCCGCCCATGGCGCGCCCGGCTCCGGCTGGCCCCAGATGGCGAGCAGGGCGGCATTGGCGTAGATCACGCGCCCTTCCGCATCGGCCGTGAGGATGAAATCGGGCGTGGCCTCGATGATCTTGAGCAGGCGGGCGACCTCCGCCTCGGCACGCTTGCGGTCGGTGATATCGAGGTGGGTGCCGGAGACCCGCAGGGGCTGCTGCGAGCTGTCGCGCAGGACCACAGAACCCCGTGAATGGATCCAGCGCCAGTGTCCGTCCCGGGCGCGCAGCCGGAATTCGGCTTCGTAGATCCCGGTGCGGCCTTCCAGATGGTCGGTGAGCGCGGTCTGCGCCTGCGGGTTGTCGGCGGGGTGGATCAAGGCCGGCCAGCGCTCGTGCAGCGGCTCGATTTCCTCCCTCCCGTAGCCGAGCATCGCTGCGAGTCGCTCATTCGTGTCCACCTGCCCCGTGGCAACGTTCCAGTCCCACAGGCCGAGTTGGGCGCCCGCGATCACGCGGTCGAGCTGGGCCTGGCTGGTCGCCAGCTTGGTTTCCGCTTCGTTCCGGCGGGTAACCAGAGTGCCGAGGCCCAGGCCGACCCCGGCCACCGCCACCTCAAAGAGGAGGAAAATATAGGAGAACTCGACCGTGGTGCCGAGGAGACGCATGCCGACCAGGCCGACCATCATGACCAGGAGCGTGGCCAGGGTGGCGCCGGGCAGGCCATGATGGACGCAGATCCAGACCAGCGGCAGGAAGCACAGATAAAAGGCGCTGTGCTCCCGCAGCGACGGCACCGCCAGCACCAGAATCAGCGTACCGAGGAGGATCAGCGCACGGAATAGGGCGAGAACCATCTGGCCGATACGCCAACGGCGCAGTTCAAACACCCCCGGCTCACCGGCGAGCCACGGGGCAACAAACACCATGGCCACGGGCACGACGGTGAGCAGCCCGCTGGCATCACCGATCCACCAATCGACCACCGACCGGAGGAACTCGGCCGCGGTCAGCACCACCCCCGCGCTGGCGGTCACGTGGATGACGGTGGTGCCGATGAGGGCCGCGACCAGGGGGGCGCCACCCACCACCAGGCAGAAGACCAAGGTGCCGTGCCGGCCGCCCGGCAGGAGCCGCGGCCCAAAGTGGCGCCGGACCAGCCAGGCGACCGTGGCATAGTTCACGGTGAGAAGGGCGGGGAAAAATACTCCCGTCCAGGGGATGCGGTGGGTCGCGGTGAGCCACGCCGTGGCCAGGTTGGTCAGGAAGACGACGGGCGTATACCGCGGGCCGAGCAACACCAGCAGCGAGAGCGCGAGACCGGCGGGCGGATACCAGATCGAAACCGCGATGCCGGGCTTGACCTCAAACCAGTTGGCCGAGACATGCGCCAGCGTGTGCAACACCACATAGGCGCCGCAAAGCAGCTGGGGGCGGGAAAGGCTGGGCTTCATTGTGCTGTGCCGCGCGGGTGAGGCGCGGCGGCGCAGGGGTGGTGGCCCACAAAGGGGATGTCACTCCGACAGCAACTGCCAAGCCAAGCCGGGCCGGAATTCCGACGCTCAGGGAATGAAGTAATAGATGTAGGTGTCGTCGCTGCCCCCGACCACCGCGTTGCCGTTGGCAGAGATCACGACGGGCCAGCTCATGTTGCCGGTCTGATAGATCCAGCGCAGGATCGGCCCCACGATGGGCACGCCGGGGCCGATGACCTGGCTGTACAAATAGAAGTGGCCCGGGGTGCCGTCGGGATGACCGTCGGCCACCGCGAACAGGCCGTGCGCGAGATTGAGCGAGGCGCTGTTCGGATTGCGCTGCAGCGTGAACAAGGTCGTCATTTGCGGCGCGTTGTCGACGACGCTGACGACATAGGCGCGGCCCGCCTGCCCCGCATTCACGACCCCGGCGAACACGCTGCCATCGGCGGAAATCGCGACGCCGTAGACCGCCTCCGGCAGACTCGTGCTGTAGGTGCAAGTCGGCCGGCCCTCGGCGACAAACTGCGCGGTGTTGCACTGGTAGAAGACCCCCAGGGAACCGCCGGCCGCGAAGGCCTTGCCGTCGGGGGTGAGGTCCACCATGTGGCAGAAATCGGAGCCTTTGTCACCGGGCAGCTTCCACTGCTTGAGCAGCGTGAGCGTGCCGTTCGCGTTGGAGAGCACGCCCAGGTGGCCGGCATAGTCGGCGAAGACGATGGTCGTGCCATCCAACGATAGGCCGACGCTCACGACACCGTTCGAGTCGGAGCCCAGCCCAGGGGAGGTGGTCGGCGTGAACTCGGCCGCTTTCGCGTATTGGGCGGTGGTGGAATCGAATTTGAACAGCACCAGGGTTTCGGCGGCCGAAACCAGCCACGTGCCGTCGCCGGACAGGGCGACCTGGTTCACCCGCAGCAAGGTGGGGTAGTCGAGCAGGAGCGTGCCGGCGGTGGCGTCAAACGCCCGCACGAATCCAGCCTGCGGGCTCTGCGTCATCAGGCCGCCGGAAGCCGCCTTGGTCCCATCCGCCGACACCGCCACCCAGTAGACGCCCTGCCAGCCGGTGAATTCGTTTTTCCACAGCAACGTGCCGGCCGTATTGTAGCAATAGGTGCCAAACGTGCCGGTGTTCGGGGAAGGTGTAACCGGACCGCCTGACGGAACGGGCCCGCGGCGCGACTCCGCGCCGCTGTATTTATGATAGAAGGTCCCGCCGACAACCTTGCTGCCATCGGCCGACACCGCCACGGAATTGATAAATCGATCCACGCCACCCGGGGAGATTTTCCACACCGGAGTTTTCGAGGCGAGTTCGGGCGTGAGTTGCGGGAGCAAAGCGCTGGAGGCCGGAGTTGGCGTGGTATTCATGGGTGCTAAGATATGATAGCCTACTGGTTACGAAACAGTGAACGCGTCATTCAGATAATCTGTCCGGTAAACAGGCGAGAAAATTCCATCCTGCCTGAGCCGGAACAATTCAATTGAACCACGAATGGACACGAATGAAACAGCCCCAAAAAGGCCTCAGAGTCCGTCACCAAACGGAGACTCCGCCTCGCCTGTAGACCAAGTGACCACTGTCTCCACATTCGTGTGAATTCGTGTCCATTCGTGGTTTCCTCGTTCCGACTGAGTGGACATGGCCTCGATGCGCCCCGGGACGCTCAACTCCGGGCCGGCAGCGGAAGCGAGCCGGCCCGCGAGGATCGGCATCGCGCGCAAACCCGCTCTTCCGTTGAGTCATCCCGGACTTGTTTCTCCTCGTATTTGGGAGTATCTATCGGGCATGCGACCGGTCCGGCACCTCAGCGTGTTCGCGGCACTCGGCTTGACCCTGCCTCTCATTCCCGTGCGCTTCGTGCCCTTCGTCCGTGAACGGGAATAGCATCGCCCGTTTCGCCTTGTGGGGCCGGCGCTCGTCGCCGAGCCGCGCCTTTGATAGGGGCGCAGTCTTGCTGCGCCCAAGGGCGCCCATCCCGGAAAGGCGCAGCAAGACTGCGCCCCTACGCTCCGAGCCTCATCCCTTCGGAATCACGCCCTTGCTCTCGAGCTTTTTCACCTTGGGCTTGATCACAAACGAGCAGTAACCCTGGTTCGGATTATTTTTGAAGTAATCCTGGTGGTAGCCCTCCGCCGCGTAAAACTTGGTGAACGGCACGATCTCCGTGACAATCGGATCCGAGTAATGCGCCTGCGCGGCGATTTTCGCCCGCACCGCCACTTTCTGCTGGGCCTCGTCGTGATAAAAAATCACCGAACGATACTGCGTGCCCTCGTCGGCGCCCTGGCGGTTCAGCGTCGTGGGATCATGCGCCTCGAAAAACACATCGAGGAGCTTTTCGCAGCTCACGACCGCGGGATCGAACTCCACCTGGATCACCTCGGCGTGGCCGGTCTGGCCGCCACAGACGGCCTCGTAGGTCGGATTCGACCCCTTGCCGCCCGCGTAGCCGCTGATGGCCTTGACCACGCCGGGCACCCGCTCGAGCACCGCCTCCGTGCACCAGAAGCAGCCACCTCCGAAGGTGGCGAACTCGTGTTTCGACGCGGGTTTGGTTTCAGCCGGAAGGGACATGGCGGTGAAGAGGGTCAGCAAAACGGGCAGGACGCGGACTTTCATGAACGTGGGAGGAGCTAAGCCACCTTTTATTCCGGCGCAACCCGTCAAGGCTTTTTACCGCGGATGGCGCGGATCGGGTGTGGGACAAATTTCAGGCGGGGGTATAAAAGTGGCGGGAGCATCCTGCTCCCGGGTTCGGACGGGAGCTGGAAGCTCCCGCTACTTTCCCACCCTGAGTCTTGACCGCTCCTGCTCCGACTGCCTGAAATTTGTCTCACACCCGCGCGGATCGATCCCGGATGGATGAACCAATCCATCCGCGTTTATCCGCGCCATCCACGGAAACTCCGTCTCTTGTCTTTTCGCGGCGAAGAACTTGTCTTGTCCCCATGGACGACCTCCGCCTCGACAAATTCCCCTTCGGCCCTCCATCCCGCCTCGAATGAGGCTGCTTGTCCATGGATGATCCCCGCCTCGACAAATGGCTCTGGTGCGTGCGCGTGTTCAAGACGCGCCCCCTCGCCACGGCCGCCTGCCGCGCCGGCCACGTGTTCATCGGCGACCTTGAGGCCAAGCCCGGCCGCGACATCCATGCCGGCGAAACCATCACGGTCCGCGTCGGCGCGATCACGCGCACCCTCAAGGTCGGCGGCATGCCCCGCTCCCGCGTCGGCGCGAAGCAGGTCCCGGAGTTCATGACCGACCTCACGCCCGCCGCGGAATACGAGCGGGCCAAACAGGCCGGCATCGAACACATGCTCGCCCGCCAGCGCGGCCTGGGCCGGCCGACCAAGAAGGACCGCCGCGACATGGGCCGCCTCTTCGGCTTCGAGTGAGGCTGCTCCAGCCGCGGAATCGGCCTTGACCCGGATCATGCGGAGACTTCCCGCGAATGACGCGAATTTCCGCGAATCTCAGAGGAGAAAGGCCTTTGACCGCAAAGAACGCAAGGAGCGCAGAGAGAACCGTCCTGAGTCCTTTGCGCTCTCTGCGTTCTCTGCGGTTAAATTCATTCCGATTCCCCTTCGCTTGCGGCGGAGCCGCGCCGGACCCTCTGTGACTTTTCTTGAATGGGATTCACCACGAAGACACGAAGGCACAAAGTAAGGCAACCTTTGTGTCTCTGTGCTTTGTGGTTCATGCTTTGCCGCCTTTCGTGAATACCAGCCGTTTGTTGCCTCCCCTGTCGTGACCCAGCCCCACCTTAACCTGCGCGGAGCGCCGGTTCCACCACTGCGTCACGCTTCACCGCGTCAGCTTCCGGTATTTGATCCGATGCGGCTGGTCCGCATCCTTCCCCTTCCGTTTCTTGAAATCCTCGAGGTAACCCGCGTAGTTGCCGGCGAACACATGCACGTAGCTGTCCCCCTCGAACGCCATGATGTGCGTCGCCACCCGGTCGAGGAACCAGCGGTCGTGCGAGATGATGACCGCGCAGCCGGCGAAGTTCTCCAGGCTCTCCTCGAGCGCGCGGATGGAGTTCACATCGAGATCGTTCGTCGGCTCGTCGAGCAGCAGCAGGTTGGCGCCGCTCTTGAGCACGCGCGCCAGCAGCACGCGGTTGCGCTCTCCGCCGGAAAGGATGCCGACCTTCTTCTGCTGGTCCGCGCCCGTGAACCCGAACTGCGCGCAATAGGCCCGGCTGTTCACCGACCGCGTGCCCAGCGTCATGATCTCCTGCCCGTCGCTGATGACCTCCCAGATGGTCTTGTTCCCCTCGAGCGAGTCGCGCGACTGCTCGACGTAGGCGGACTGGACGGTGTCGCCGACCTTGAACGTGCCGGCGTCGGGCTGCTCAAGATTGGTGATGAGCTTGAACAGCGTGGTCTTGCCCGCGCCGTTCGGGCCGATGATGCCGACGATGCCGCCGGGCGGCAGCGAGAAGTTCAGCTTCTCGAACAGCAGCTTGTCGCCGTAACCCTTGCTGACGTCCGTCGCCTGCACCACGAGCGTGCCGAGCCGCGGGCCGGGCGGGATGATGATCTCGAACTTCTTCTCCTGCTCGGCCACTTCGGCCTTGAGCATGGTCTCGTAGGCATTGATGCGCGCCTGGCCCTTTGACTGGCGGGCCTTGGCCGATTGCCGGATCCACTCCAGCTCGCGCGCCATCGCCTTCTGCCGCTTGCTTTCCGTGCGCTCGGCCACGGTCGCCAGCGCCTGCTTTTGTTCGAGCCACGAGGAATAGTTGCCCTTCCACGGGATGCCCGCTCCGTGGTCGAGTTCAAGGATCCACCCCGCGACATTGTCCAGGAAGTAGCGGTCGTGCGTGACGGCGATGACCGTGCCCTCGTAACGGCTGAGATGCTGCTCGAGCCAGTTCACGCTGTCGGCGTCGAGATGATTGGTCGGCTCGTCCAGCAGCAGGATCGACGGTTTCTGCAACAATAGCCGCGCCAGCGCGACGCGGCGGCGCTCGCCGCCCGACAGGTTGTCGACGATGGCCTCGCCGGGCGGGCAGCGGAGCGCATCCATCGCCTGCTCCACCATCGGCGCGACATCCCAGGCCCCGAGATGATCGATCTGCTCCTGCAGCTTCGACTGCCGGTCGCTGATAACGTTCTTCGCCGCGTCATCCGCCGCCTCGGCGAGTTCATCCCAGCTCGCGTCGTAGGCCGCGGTCAGATCGGTCAGGTGCTTCACTCCCTCCTCCACGCAGGCGCGCACCGTGGCTCCGGAAGTCAGCGCCGGCTCTTGGGGCAGGAATCCGACGGAATACCCCGGCTCGAAATGCACGCGCCCATCGATCTCCTTGTCGACCCCGGCGAGGATCCGCATGAGCGAGGACTTGCCGGAGCCGTTGAGCCCGAGCACGCCGATCTTCGCGCCGTAGTAGAACGACAGCGAGATGTCGCGGAGGATTTCCTTGCGCTCGATTTTTTTCGAGACGCCCAGCATCGAGAAGATGATCTTGGGGGCTTCAAGCGTGGCCATGGTGGATAGAAGCTGCGCGGACGCGGGCTCGAGTCGAGCGTAAGTAAATACGGCACTATGCTTCTTGATATCCGCAGCTAATACTCGGTGGCTTCCCAATAAGCCTGATGTCATGACGTTAAATCAGACAACCCTCGGTGTTTATTGTTTATATTTGGGAACTCACGCAAGGGTTAAGCGCTTGATTTGTGTGCACAAGCGGCACACATTTCCCGCATGGTAACGCTGACCAAATCGCACAAATTGCCCAAAGGTGAGCGCTTGGTCGCGCGCATTTCGCCCGACGACAAAGCCCTCATCGCCCGGGCGGCCGCTCTGACCAGGCAGTCGGTTGGCAGCTTCGTGCTGGCGCAGGCCCGCAAGGCTGCGCTCGACACCCTGGAGGAACGTGAGCGCATTGTGCTCAACGCCGCGCAGTCACGTCGGTTCGTCGAAGCGCTGCTGGCGCCGCCGCGCCCGCCAAGCCCGGCACTGCTGGAAGCCGCGCGGGCCTACAGGGCGGCAGTGAAGAGCGATCTCGATTAGGCCGTCCAGCCCCGCGTTTCCCGCTCCACCAGCTCCCGCATGGGAATGAACAGCCGGCGTTCGTCGAGGGACTGGAAGCCAAAGCGTTCGTAGAATGAGCGGGCCTTGGTATCCTTGGGGTCGGTGACCACCACCACCGCGCCGACCTCCTCACTCTGGCGCACGCTGCGGCGCAAGGCATCGAGCAAAAGAAGCCGGCCGATGTTCTGACCCTTCCAGGCCAGATCCCGGGCCAGCCGGCCGATCAGCGTGGCTCCGAGGTCGGGATAGTGCGGCAACCGTTTGACCACGGCGGCGGGCAGTTTCGCGCCGGTCACCGAGGTTTGGGACAGCGTGTAGTAACCCGCGATGCATCCGGAGTCGGACTCCGGCACGAGGACGAAACACGCGGAGGCCCGCGCCTCCATTTCCTTCCGCGCCCGTTGCCGGAGAAAAGTCGTGAGTTCCGCCGACTCGCAATGAAAATCGACCCGGCGATGTTTCGCCGGGTCGAGGTGTTCAATGCGGAAATGTGCAGAATGAGGCACGAGGAATTCTTAATTTATGCCTTTTCCCATTAGCTTATTCGTTTGTAGGCCAGCAGGGTTATCTCCGCGTGAGAGTCAGCATCAAAATGTGGGTTTAGTAACAAGCCATATATCAGATTGGCCTTGATGGGATTGATTCTATTCGGTCATCGAAAATATGGCAGAGGTGCCATCATGGATGGTGGATGGAGCGATTCATTGCAGGGTGCATCGACAAGAACTGGACGGTTAATGCAGCCATAGTCGCCAGAAAATACGCCGTGCGATGCTTGACGCCCAAGGAGGCGCGGTTGGGCATTCTTGCTCTCTTCGATTTTTGTTGCCGTGTTTTTTGGCCACAATCATTTCTCCACTAATCCTATGATGCCTACCCCATTCCTTCATGGAAACTGGCCGCGCCGTGCCATTCCACTGCTCTCACTCGCGATCCTGCTACTGGCAGGCTGCGTCAGCTCGAATCGCACGGCGCTTGCTCCGGCAGCCCAGAGCCAACTCAAGTCCGTCGCTATCACGGCGACAATCAATCAGCCTGAAATTGCCGCTGAAGTACTCCGTTCAAACATCGGTCAGTCTGCCGGCGCCAGCGGTGGCTTTATCGGAGGCCTTATCGGAGGAATCATCGATGCCTCCATCGAGGCCAAGCGCGCAAAGAATGCCGAAGTTGAAATCACACCAGTGCGCGATGCGCTGGTCGACTTCAATGCACCGGAGGAACTGCGCACCGCCCTCGCGGTGGATTTGCAGAACCGCACGCCGCCCTTCCCGATTACGTCAGTTTCACTGGCCGAAGCCAAAGATGATGCCGCCATCCGCAAGCTCGTCGGCGCAAGCAAATGTGATGCAGTCTTGGTCATCGCCACCGACTATCATCTTTCCCCAGAGTTCGACACGATCCGCGTGCTCGCTAAGGTTAGCTTGCTTTCGCCCAAGGTCGGTAAAGACGCCGCCGCTCCCCCGCTCTACCGAAACGAATTTGCCACCTACCGACGTCTTCCGACCGGATCAGGTTCCGACCGCGCGGCCTCCGCCGCCTCCTGGGCCACGAACAAAGGTGCACTCGCGCGCGATGCGATGAAGAACAGCTTTGCGGAACTCGCCGCCATGATCAACTTTGACCTTAGTCAGGGGGCCGAAGCTAACTTACTCCCCAAGGAATCACTTACCACTACTGCTCCAGCCGCCGGTCGACAGGCCCTGGCAATGGGTCCGAGAATAGGCTTTAAAGGCGCCATCGCGCAGCAGCACGGCGACCGCAAATGGGTCCGCCTGCAAACCGGCGAACTTTCCTCGACGGAATGAACCAGCGGCCTTTCGCCGCCGTATTGGCGGGGGCTTTGCTCCTTTGTCTCACTGGCTGCGCTTCATCACCTGTGCGGCTGACATTCGACGAAACGCCCGCCACCACAGGTAAATCCTCCAAACCGCCGGCCGACGCGCTCCAGCTCATATTTGCTCCGACCACGGATGTCCGCCCGACTTATCAACGACCGAACGTCGGCCAAATCGGCGGACGTGAGGTTGTCGCTGATAAGCTTACCTGTTGGATAGATCGTTCACTGCAGGCACTGCACGGGCAGCGATTCGTCATCTGTCATGACCATGGCCCGAATGTCTGGCTTGTCACCCCCCGGCTCCGTCAATTCTACACCGCAAGCGTCGCCGTCTCCAAAAATGCCAACGTGGTTCTTGAACTGGAGTTTCAACCGCCCGCTGGACCGGCCTTCAGCAGGGTCTACCGTGGACGGATCAATGCCATGAACTGGTGGAACTCCGCCTCCGAGATTGAAGGCACCGTCTTCAACGCCCTGGGTGATTGCCTGGAGCGCATCACGCGCGACCTCGACACACTCGAACAGGCAGACGCAATTCCCAAAAGTGCGGGCCACGCTGCAATTCCGGCAAGCTGGTAAAATCTCCGTTGGCGCTGGGGCGAACTGGGTGCGAGTTGCCTGGCTTTACCAGCCGTTTTTTACTGCGGCCTCTGCCAACTAACACGCCTCACACCTCATACAGCCGCAGCGGGATCGGGTCGATGATGCGGGCCTTCGGCAGTTGTTCCGCGAGCTGCGTCTTGAACCAGTCGCGCGCGTCGGGATCGCCGTGCGTCAGCACGATGCTGCGCGCCTTCGTCTGCACCGCGAACTCCAGCAGCTCGCCGCGCTCGGCGTGGCCGCTGAGTTCGAAGCGCTCCACGCGGGCCCGGACCTTCGCCTTCACGTCCAGCGCCTCGAAAAGGAAACTCGCGCCGGGTTTCGTCGCCAGCAGCTTGCCGCCGGGAGTGTCCGGATCGCAATAGCCGACGAAGCCGATCGTGTTGCGCGCATGGCCGAGCAGGCCCGACGCCAGGGTGTAGCTGGGAGTCCGCTCGACGAGCATGCCGGAGCTCACGATGTAGAGGCCCTTCTGGTGCGGCTCCTGGCCCGGCGTGATCTTCTTGGGCAGCTTGCGCAGCTTAAGGTCGTGGAGGATGCGGCGGTCGAATTGCACGTCCTTCGTCTTGCGCGACATCTCGTCGAACAGCTCGGACAGCCCGATGCCGAGGCCGCCGGCATAGATCGGGCAGTCGATCAACCGGCCGAAGCGCCGCGCATCGTGAAACACCGCGAGCAATTCCTGCATGCGCCCGAGGGCGAACACCGGCAGCAGGAACGAGCCGCCCTTCGCGATCGTATCGTTGATCGAATCCATGAGCCGGGCGATCTCGTGGACGCGCTCCTTGCCGTAGGCCCGCTCGGTCATGCCGCGGGTCGTCTCGATGATCAGCGTGTCGAAGTGCCCGATGGGAAAGTGCGCGCCCTTCAGCGTGCGCAGGTGCTCGAACAGCACGTCGCCCGTGAGGAAGATCTTGCGCATGCCATGGTGGATTTCCACGGCCGTGGCGCCCGCGACGTGGCCCGAGGGATGGAACATGAGTTCGATCT
>OBEQ011662648.1_pt1 | contig 12465 bp, 9 predicted proteins | sample 1670901 | NCBI WGS metagenome assembly OBEQ01 (sample SAMEA104232315, study PRJEB22302) | groundwater metagenome | biome: forest; feature: aquifer; material: groundwater | place: USA | collected 2011-08-07 | depth 5.4 m | reverse complement strand
TCGTCACCCTGAGAAAATAAGAAAGGAAGTTTTTGAAATATTAACGATGAACGACAAAGTCACGTCCAAAGAATTTCTGTCATTGCGACACGAAAAGACCGGTGCCCGGAGTTTGTCATTGCAATGAACTGTATCGTTTATGAATAAAAATTCCAAAAAAATAGCTGTCATTGCGAGCCATTCCCGCATCATGTATCAAGCGGGATGGCGGGGCAATCCCCAACCACGAAGAGCTATCGCACTTTATCGTTTTACTAAACGGTTGTGTTCATTAGTAGTCCCGACTTGGCGGGGGCTTTTATCGGGAATCTTACTTCATCAGAAGTAATCTCCTTCACACCACTCCAATCGTTGTAGTTTGCTTTTGCGCCAAAGGCGCATCCGCCTCTGGAGGACAAATTTTATTCTGATTAGATTTTTTCAATTGGTACGTTTTCTGGGGTGTCGTGGACGACTCCACGACACTTGTTAGGGGTAGCTTTTAAATTTCATCTTGAGTATTCATTTTTCAATCGTAGCGCCCGTCATCTCTGTAATTTTCCGTTCCCTCAGCTCTCTCAAAACTTTCCGAGAGCTGCAAAAAAGAAAATAACCAAAAAGCTTTTTTACTTTTTATTTTTGACTTTTTAATTGGGTTGTAGGCTACTTCAAAATTTCATCGTGAAATATTTTTTCCAAAACCACCTTCCCACAGCTCTACGCTACCACACCTGCCGTCTTCAAAGCATCCGTAATAACTACAGCCGCTTGCTCCTTCGTAATTTCAAGCCGCGATCCTGAAGAAGCAATCGCTTGTTCAAGCGTGCCCTGCTTCTCAACAAGCCAACGCCATACATGAAACCCTAAACGGTTACGGTCATTTGGTTCCACTGTCGGGATACTACTTACACTTGAGTATGCTACTGCTTCAATGCTATCTTTTAAAAATTGTTGTACTACTGCGGCTGGTTTCGTTGACATTATTTTTCCTTTGTGATATGAATATGGTATAAAAAATATACATATTTCACCCCAAAAGTAAAAAGAACTCACCCAAAAAATCGCCCAATATTCGCTCGCCTTTAATCCATTATTCACCAACTTCCGACTGCTTTTCGTCTACATTTCGCCCACTATTTACCCGCATAGCATGTTTGTAAAATCCTTCACAACAAGCTATATTATTAACCAATGCGTCTCCCCCGATACATACTCCGTGCCCACGCCGCACCATTTTTCTTCTCCTTTTCCACACTTATGTTCATCTTTCTCCTCCAATTCATCATGAAATTTGTGGATCAACTTGTAGGAAAAGGGCTAAATTGGTGGGTAATCGGTGAGCTTATCATCCTCAATCTCGCCTGGATGGTAGTACTTGCCGTACCTATGTCCGTGTTAGTTGCTACACTTATGGCATTTGGTGGTATGTCGTCCCACAACGAAATAACCGCAATGAAAGCAAGTGGTGTAAGCCTCTACAAAATGATGGCTCCTGTAGTCATTATAAGCGTACTTCTTGCCGGCTTATTATTTGAATTTTACAACGATATTCTCCCGGAAGCCAACCACCGCTTAAAAACCCTCGTTTTTGATATACGTAGGAAAAAACCCACGTTTTCCCTTGCAGAAGGGCAATTTTCACAAGATATTCCGGGATATAGTATCCTCGTAAAAAAGACGTTTGAACAATCAAATAACTTAGATGGTGTCACAATATATGACTACACCCAACCCAACAGAAATGTGCTGATTACAGCAAAAAAAGGGCGTGTTTCCTTCTCCCCTGATTACCGAAAACTATTAATGGATTTAGATGAAGGCGAAATCCATGAAATGAGACTAAATAAAACAGATAGCTACCAACGTATCCGTTTTGTCCATCACCGTATTATCATGAATGTAGAAGGCTTTGATTTTGAACGGTCAAGCCTTGGAACATTTACAAGAGGTGAACGAGAATTGAAAGCCAAAGAATTGTCAATGAATGTTGATAGTTTAGAAAAAGAGAACCTCTATTCCTATCAATCTGCAATAAACGAAATCGATCGAGATTATAATGCACCCAATTTAACTGAAGGCGTGCGTTCATTGGTATATTTTAACTCTACTCCTAATGTTCTAAGTGCAACATCGGCGCGGGCGAGAACCACGTTTAATAACATTACCGGATTTCGTTCCGCAATACAAGCCAACAACGATAGGATTGACCAGAATTTAGTTGAGTTGTATAAAAAATACGCCATTCCGTTCGCTTGTGTCGTATTTGTATTTATTGGTGCTCCACTTGGCGTCCTTGCAAGGCGGGGTACATTTGGTATAGCGGCAACGTTTAGTTTAGGATTTTTCTTAGTGTACTGGACTTGTCTTATTGGTGGGGAAAAGCTCGCAGACCGAGGATTACTTTCACCTATGATAGGAATGTGGATGGCAAACGTAATTCTTGGGATATTGGGTTTGTATCTTACATTACGTATTGGTCGTGAAACGCCACAAATTCATTGGGATAGATTCCGCAGGTTTATCCCGAAAGCTCTCCGTTCACCTGAGGCAGAATAAAATCCCATGCGAACACTTGATAGATATATACTCCGACAATTTATAGTAACAGCATTTTTTGCCATTCTTGCCTTCATGGTGGTTTTCCTTGCAGTAGATATGATGGAAAATCTTGATGATTTTATTGATAATCATGCTTCAATGAAAATCATTGCAACGTATTATGTCTATTTTTTGCCTGAAATTATTAAGTTGCTTATACCCGTGGGGATGCTTATGTCGGCATTGTTCACAACCGGTCGGCTTTCGACATATAACGAATTAACAGCAATGAAATCAAGCGGTATTAGCCTATATCGAATGATGATGCCATTACTTATTTTTTCCTTCATAGTTAGTTTAGGTTCGGTATATTTTAACGGGTGGGTTGTTCCTTCTGCCAATAAGCATAAATTTGCAATAAGCAGGACATATTTCAAAAAAGGCATTCAGTACATCTCAAAAAGCAATATTTTTATACAGGACAGCCCTACCAGAATTATCGCTCTGGGTCAATATGATGATGTAAGCGATGTTGCATCACAGGTTTCAATGCAGGAATTTGATCCATCGGATGCCACAACACTCACAGCACGATATGATGCACAAACGATGATGTGGGACCCAACATCGAAATTATGGTCACTATACTCAGGAACAGCACGCCAGTTTATCAATGGGAAAGAACATATCAGCAAATTTGCATCCATGCCACTTATGACTATGGCATTTACCCCAGAGGAAATCAAGAAGAAACAACAACTTCCCGATGAGATGGATTATACTTCTTTGCGCAAGTTTATAGATAACCAAAAACGCGCCGGACAGGATGTTGCAAAATTACAGGTTGATTTTTACGGGAAAATTGCGTTTCCCTTTGCCAGTTTTATTGTTGTCTTGTTCGGAATTCCGTTTTCTTCAGTTAAACGAAGGGGCGGTTTAGGGGTGGAGTTTGGTATTGCTGTTGGGATTTGCTTCTTTTATATGATTTTTCTGAAGGTGAGTCAAGCTTTCGGATATAATGGAGATATTCACCCCATGTTAACGGCGTGGTTAGCTAATATTATATTTTTGATGCTGGGGATTTACAATTTATTGAGAGTGCAGAAATAAGTAGGAATGGTTTGGAGTTATAATGAATAGGGGTGACTAATATCACCCCTATTTGTATTATAGTGTAGTTAGGTAAGCTAAAATGTTACCCTGATATTTGCTTCTTTTATAGGAACCATCCCGAATGGCGTCGGTTGTAGTTTTACCCCAACGTGCGCCTCTATTGACGAATTTACCCGTCCTGCAGTCCAGGCGGCATCAATAGCACTTAAAATATGATTTAATATTGCAATACCTACCATCGCACTTGCTACATCGTAATAACTATTAGCCTTCGCTCGCATATTTGCATAGATTTTGAATCGAGAAGATTCAGAAGGATAAAAATCAGCCATACCTTCGGCATCAGCAATATTAGTAACACTTGGATCGGAGGCGGCATCATCCCAACCACTATAAAACTGAGCATATTTACCAATTAATTCGTAATACTGCTGGTCACCGTAAATTGGTAACTGATGAGTGTAACCATTTCTCGAAGCGTGTCTTATATCATCTTCTAAAGCATTTAATTGATCCCAATCCAACCCGGAAAATGGGGGACCACTATTCGTATCAGGCTCAGCACCATAGAACAAATCATAATTACTGGGGTACGTTTGACTATTTAACATAGTGGCATGATCGTACGTCCATAAACCATACCGTATCGGGCTCCAATGTTGGTTTGCATAATCTTCAAAAAGTGCAGTTTGGTCATCCCCTTTTTTATCATATATATAAGCAGTTAACCAGGAACCTACTTCAACACCGAAAAAGATTGCACTTTTTAGGTAACTTCCATCATAATATTCACCAAGACCGGGAACAGCAAGAGATAGCGCTCCGGCAATCCATGGAGATTTTTTCGATGGCGTTGAAGATTCCATCGGAAAGCTCGGGGCAGAATCCCGTATTGTAGTCGGAATAGATAGACCCCTTGTGCTGAAGAAATCAACGTGAGGATTTCCCGTCAAATGAACTTTTGGCAAATCACCAGCATACATTGAGAGAGAAAAAAGAACAAAACATGTTACAAGAAGAGATATTTTCATTGTTACCTTTCAACTAATCGAAATCAAAACCAAAGAGGATACCAAAATGATACTGCCATTCTTTGCCGTACGTTACTGTTGTTTGTGTGCCACTGATATAATGATTGAACTGATCTAAACCATACGTTGCATTAAAAAATATACGCGTCGGAAAGGCATAATACGAAAATGCTTCCAACCGTAACTCTATACCGACATCTTTTTTAAACTTTTTCCCTGAAGGACCTCCGCCTGTCCAGGCATTGCCTATATCTCCATAGATGGCGGCATACAGTTTATCAAAATATAATTGCTTAACCCGTAAATCAATATTATTAGATATAGGGAACCTATAGGTAATATTTCCATACAAAAATTCGTTACCACCGAGAGAGTAAAACGGATAGCCTTTCATTCCGGCAAGTCCGCCTATATAATAATCGAAGAAGTTATCAACAGGTGGTCCAAAAATTGTTCCCCCTCGAACTTGCGCAGTGAGAGTATGCTCCCATGCGGGAAGTTTTGTTATTTCTTTCCAATTCAACTCCATTCTGTGAAAGACCGGATTCTCATATTTGGGAAGCAGTAAACCATCTTTCACTTCGTAATTGTTATCGGGATTGAATTTAGAAAATTCAAATTCATATTTCAATTTAATTTTTCTGCCATTAGGATTAATATCCATCGTTCGTGAAGGCTCAATCCCATTCAACTCAAAATTTGCAGTGATATTGTTTCCAATGAAATAAAGATTACTACTTGGACTAGCTAAGAGCGATTTACCTGATGAACTGTGTACGATAACCTCTCCAACAGCACCGGTATATCTGCTATGAGAGTATCGAACTTCTAAATCTAATGCTTCCGTAAATATTTTTTGTTTAAAGGCAAGGTCAAACTCAAGCAAGTTGTATGATACTTCGACGGGAATAGTATCAAGCGCAAACCTATAAAACGCATCTGTGGTACGAGTTATATTAAACAATTGTAAAGATGTTGCCGGTTCTATACCTAGATCATATAGTCCCGGAATTTTCCCTCGATAATCAAAATTAAGGAATAGATCGCGCTCAAGTTTGCCATTCATAGCGGCGCTGGCAAAAAAACCTACCTTCTCGAGCACATCGTAGGAGTACATATACAACCCGGGTTTGATAACATCTATCCCCTTGTTTTTAGGATTATAATTATCAACACGGATAAAGGGAATAAATGAAAGACTTGATGCGATATTTTGGTAAGTTATAGAAGTATCATATTTAATTTTTGTATCATCGTACGAACGAAGTTTAACCCAATCGAACTGCTTTCCCTTAAGACTATCAGGCGCGAGCACAAATGATGTTGTTGATTCTTCCGTTTTGACATACTTCCCGGGTTGCTGCAAGGGTGTGGATGTTTTTGCCATCATCATCTTGTAGCCGGAAGAAGTATAATCAGAAAATGCAATCTTACCATCTTGATTCATGGCGGGCATATAGGCTCCACCGAGAACATTAGCTATTTGCTCGATCGCTTTTGTTTTCAAATCAAGTTTGTAAAGATTCGCTATACCTGTTTTATCGGATGAAAAGATAATTTGCGATCCGTCCGTCGTGAACGTTCCATCGCGTTCATCATCAGGTGTTTGGAGAAGAAAAGTAACATCTCCCCCACTTGCTGAAATTATAGCTATGTCACGACCATCCTTGATAGAATAATCAAACAAAATATTCTTACCGTCCGGCGACCATTTAGGATGATAGACTTGCTCTCCATTAACATACGTAGTTAACTGACGGATATTTTTCCCATTTTCATCTGATACAAACAAGTTGAGAGTTCCATCATGACTGCCAATAAATGTAATTAATTTTCCGTCGGGTGAAAGTGAAGGGGAACTTGCACGTTGACCGAACGTTAATCGTGTTTCATCATCGTCAGCAATATCATACACATAAAGATCGGAAACATTAGACCAATGAGGGTTTTTTCTCGAAATCCGACCATAATACATTTTCTTTCCATCAGGTGACCATGAAAACTGTGAACGTACACCTGTTTTGATGAGTTTTTCTTTCTTGGTATCAAGATCGTACGCATAAATTGCTGATTGTCCGAAATAATCAGATTCTTTATTTGAAACATAGGCAAGTGTTTTTCCATCCGGAGAGAAAGTTGGATAAAAATTTCCAAAGCCGACAAATCCAATAGTATCAAGCGGCGTAAGACTTGTATAAATATTTTTTGTTCTTTCAGCGTAATCTCTTTTAAGATACTCGCGCCACTCATCGAACACGACCCTGCCATTTTTTCCCAGAGCGCGTTCAATAGCGCCATCAATTGTCATTTCGGTGAGCCTTGACAAATTAGTAGAAATCTCGACAATTTTATTCTCGCCATAACGTTCGGCGATATAACTAACGAATGCCAACCCTGCATTGTATGCAGATTCATTTCCAAGACTTGTTTTACCGAACACACCCATTTGATCCCATGTCAGCATGTTACTATCAAGAGAATACATACGGAGAATCATATCACGGTGAGAATCCCAAAAATCATAGCGGAGTTCATGACGATTGTATTGCGCAACACCTTCGGCAAACCAACTTGGGACAACCACACCGGAAACAGGATAGGAAACAATAACGTTAGGAAAACCATACAACACATCGGTTCTTCTTTCAGATTCATAACCAAGCCATTGGAAATAAAACCCCGGAATTTTACGGCTGAATTTCATTGATGTTTGAATTTGAATGATATGCGTGAACTCATGCGTTATAACATTACGAAGCCAGTTATGAGTGCCACGTAAATCAAAGTCGAGTGACGAAGCCCAAATTTCTATTTTATTATCGAAGAAGTATGCCGCACCGTTTGAATAATCATCATAGTCTTTAATAACAAAACTTACTTTTGTCTCCGGTTTATGATTATACAGTGAGGTTACGGGTTCATATATATCCTCAGCAATTTTGGCAACAACCTGTGCGGTTCTTTCCGCTCCATCGTGATAATTAACAAAGAAGTGTTCGGTCTCAATTGTTTTCCACTCAAGTTCAGGATGATAAAAATCATCTTGCGATAGCAATCGTTGTCCGCCGAAAGCAACCAACAACATTATAATATGAACAAACCATGTTTTTTTCATTGAAACGTAAATATCCCTCGAGTTAATTTATCTTTTTTGAGTTCGATTTCTTGATGACTTACTGTTGTTCCCTTACTCAAGAGAAGTTGTAAGCGTGAACTGACTTTGAATACTCCATAATATATTGTCGGATTATCAACATCGTATATATCAAACATATCGCCGATGGGGAGCATGGATCCGGTGAGTGAAAATTCTCCATAAACATCCGTTGTTGCCGTTACTCTTGCTTCTACAATGTATGGTGTTTCTTTAACAACATGATTATCATAGCTATAGCGGATAATGTACTTGCCACTTGTAACATAACGACCATTGTTATCCGTTTCGTTCCAATATTGTTTTGGAAATATTCCCGTTGAAGGATAATCACCATATAATTCCTTGATTAATCCGTTTCGAGGATTATAAACATTTACCACCATATACTTTGGCGTACCGGAAATAACAATTTGAGTTGTATCTAACGGTGTTGTGCCATATTCATAATAATAGTATTTGAGTGTCACTGAAACGCCACTCAATGGAATTCCATTTGGAGAAATAACTTTACTGCTAAGTTCGTAACCGGTAATTTGAACCGGTGTATCAAACGATTGGTACTCTCTGCACGAGATAATGAAAAGACATACTATTCCGAACAGTGCGAAACGCACGGATCCACCTTATTTCACCACTGCTATTTTAATAACAATTGCACCACTTTTGGTTGCTCCGTGTGCATCTATATGAGCAAAGTACACGCCACTCTGAATATTGGTTACATCCCATTCAATTTCATTATCAAGTCCGCCAATACCGGTAGCCGATAATGTTGTTACTAAATCGCCTGCAAGATCAACAATTTTAATTTCAACGGTTGCATTTTCACTGACGAAATATCGAATATGAGTTTTGAAATTATCACTTGCACCAACCGGGTTGGGCCAATTATACGCCAACGATTTCGGAAGGAATTCTGAACTTCGCGGTTGTGATGTAATTGCATCTTCAATATGTCCGGTATTTTGTGCATCGTGTAAATATTGAGACCAGGGCATTACCGGCGCTTGTCCAAGTCCAACTGCGATTGATCCTGTTTTCCAAGCATATAGATGCCCATCATCGGAGGCAACAGCAAGACAAATATCTCTGCATGATAAACATGCACTTGATTTATAGAACACTGCCGGTGTTGAACCGGAATTTACTCCTGCTTGAAGCGGGAATCCGTTTATTAAGGTACCTTTAGCATCGTAGGCAAGGACCAAACCATCTTGATTTACAGCAATAACATCCTGTGCACCGTTACCATCAATATCCGCTATGATTGGTGAGGTTAATAATGTACTTCCATGATGGAAAATGGGTGAGAAGCCTGTTACGGTTGGAATAGGTACAGATAATACAGAGTCGTGAGCATTTGCTAATGGTGTAACAATGGGGAAATTATCCACTAAAGCGCCTGATGCATTGATAGCCCATATTTTATTGCCACTGAAAGCAATAATATCCCGTTGACCGTCTCTATCAAGATCTGCTATTGAAGAAGAGTTCACAATTTCATTGTTAGTGGAGAGTGGAAAACCGGAAAGTGAATTCAGATTCTCATCAAATGCATATACAACGCCATCAAACGAAGCGACTGTAATTACGGATTGAAACGAGGAGGAAAGTGTACCGGCAACTGCGCCCGAACGTACGATTTTATCAAGTTTTTTATATCGAATAATTCCATTCTGATCAAACAGTGTTAGTGTTCCGTTGCTTGAAGTTGCTACAAATGTTGACGGTTGTTTTACCAACGCTACACCGATAACATCTGATGTATCAGGTGTATTAATAGTTGCAACACGATTTGTATCTAATACGAGATGATAGATATAAATAAAAGAATTTACTGCACCAACGTAGAAAGAATCGCTTACAACTATAGAAGGAGTCACAGGTGATGAATAACCCACACCATCCTTCGGGAACAATAATTCATCAGCCAAACTATCGTTATTTTGTTTTTTTAATGTGGCTAATAAATAACCGTAAGATGTAAGGTTGCCGCCAATATTTGACGTTATTAAGGTCGGAAGAAGAAAATCAAGAGTATCATTATGTCCTAAATCATTTACGGCTACTTTACTGAAAAATTTCTTCGTGTAGAACGCCCCATTATAGACAGAAAGAAGACCCGATGAATAGAATTGAGAAGAGATAGCCTGACCATCTGCTTGCCAACCATATACACGACCATTATGTGTCCCAATAAGCATTTCAGCGCTTCCATCATTATTTAAATCTGAAGTAGTAATGGAATTTGAGCCTACTTTATCATTTATGCTTTGGGGAAATCCACTTAACGGAGCAAGTACGCTATCTCCAATCTGAACATTCATAGTCATTCTTGGACCACGCGTAGAAAAGTTTTTTATGTAAATATGGCTATTCGCTCCACTATTACTCATACTATTCGGGAACGTAGTTGGTGAGAAATAATTAGCTCCTACTCTAACAGGCGCAGGATTTCCACGATACCAAAAATCGAAAGGCCAACCATCTTCACTGCCGGAACCAGGTGAAGTAAACGGATCATAGGTTTGACCAATATCTTGAGAACCATCAGCTTCTTCAAGATCAACGCCACGACGATCCGGGTTTGCATTAATTGAATCGCCGGCGATATTTGCATCTATAATATTTTCATCAATGTGCCATATTAACACTCCGCCTTCAAACCATTCTTTGATGAACCCGGGAAGACTAAAGTCAAATTCGTCGAGATCAATAACATTTCCATAAATGGAATCAATATTGAACGCGTTATAATGTTGATCGTCGTGAGCCCATGTTTTACGGAGAGTATCTCCCCGATACATCATTGTGATGGTTGAACTATCGTGGTTAGCATCACGATTTCTGTTTTCTATGAGAAAATATTCTTTGGCACTAATTGGGACCTTGTAAATAGAATCGGTAGTATTATTTAAACTCACTGCGGGTAACACATAGGATGTAGTATCCGTTACAGTGATTGTTATCGGATTTACCCAGCCGAGAAATTGTTTTTCGTATGCAGATGGTTCAGGAGGGAATACTCCTAACCAACTAAAAATTGATTGTCCATCCATCAAGCCAAAACGACCAATGGCGGTATGTCCTGTTTTTGTATCAAATAAATCGGGTAACTCTTTGTAACTGCCAATACTTGCAACCAACAACCCATTGATACCAAGTTGAAGCAAATACGAACCAACAATCGTTGATTGTTCCCGGCTTTCTGTTTCGGGAAGAATTATCGAATTGGGAATATGATATGGTCCATTTGCTCCGTTAATTACAGGAACACCTTCATAACCCGCTCCAAATAAACGTTCCAATGATGTAGGATTTAAATATAACGAGGGAATATCAAATGGTGTGGGATCAAGTTCTTGAACATCCACGGAGAGGTCTCTTCCTATCCCTGCATGGAAGATAATATATGCCCCATAACGGTTGTAATCTATATCATGAGTAACAGAATCAATGGTATGCCATGAGTCTTGCATTAATAAACCAAGACGTGTATTATCGCCACTATATCGTGGAGGACTGTAATACTCCATGTTATGAGGAAGTTGGTAAACAGTTGGAAGAACTTCTCCAATAACGATTAATTTGCCGTCAGAAACCTTGCGGAAATAATTCTGTGCAAATGTGAGATGCTGGTCGAAATAGGTTTTATTATGCGGGGGTGGATCAATAATATGATCCAACGTGTCCGAAAGATCAAACGTGCCGATGCCTGTTGTTCGATCATCCTCATCGGTTTGGAATTCAACCATTGCACACAAAACATGCAACGTCTCAGGAAATGTGGAAGAAACGAATCGTTTTTGTGCCGAGGATTGTTCAGGAAAGAGCCGTAAAGAATGATTGAATTTTGCTTGTGGTTGTTCCCGGCTAAACCCTAAGGTACCGGCTACAACCCACAATAAGAGGGTAACACCTAAGATCGTTCTCACAGAATACGTTTGGATGATTGACAAAGATTGGATGAATTATGAATTATTGTAGTCACCTGAATCATAATAAAGCATTCTTTCCCGCATAAATGCTTCATCATAGTTAGGTTCCTATTATTGGTTCATCCTCTTCAATGCAAAAGATAAAGAGGATGAACATCAATACTAAAAAATGGAGAATAGTGTTTGGAACAGTATTCTCCTGCACAACAAAAAGGCTTAACGAATGTTATTATTCGCCTCTCACCATGAGAGTAAATCTGAGAGTCTCGCCAAGAGGATGGTTCTCTTCAATTGTAGAAAGGTAGCTGAAATCGAACCCGAAGATGCTATATCGGATACCTGCTCCAAAAGTCATAAATTTTCTATTGCCATTATCGGGTGATTCGTAAAAATATCCCCATCGTAATGCAATAAGTTTAGGTGAACCGTACCAATATTCAAACCCGCCCGCTACAGTAAAGTTTTTCCAAACATTTTGATCCCATGTTGTTATCAATGATTTTGGAAGATTGTCAACGTTCGCACTTTGGCGCAATACTCTACTAAACGTAGTATCTCCGGTATTACTATCTACTACAAATGTAGAATCATAAATTTCAGCATAACGACGAATCAATAAACGGCTAAAATCAACTAATACAGTCAAATTGTTTTACTCTGACTTTAATATTTCAAAACCTAACCCAATACGCAGTTCAGTAGGAAGTGG
>OBEQ012445137.1_pt1 | contig 12467 bp, 11 predicted proteins | sample 1670901 | NCBI WGS metagenome assembly OBEQ01 (sample SAMEA104232315, study PRJEB22302) | groundwater metagenome | biome: forest; feature: aquifer; material: groundwater | place: USA | collected 2011-08-07 | depth 5.4 m | reverse complement strand
CCGGGTTGGCATATAGAATGTTCGGCAATGAGTATGAAGTATTTGGGAGAGCATTTTGATATCCACATGGGTGGGATCGACTTGCTCTTTCCTCATCACGAAAATGAAATAGCTCAGAGTGAATCGGTAACTGGAATTCAGTTTGTGAATTATTGGTTACACAATGAGTGGCTTTTGGTGAATGGTTCTAAGATGGCAAAAAGAGATGGAAACTTCATCACGTTACGCGATATTCTGGATAAAGGATATCAAGCGCTTGCATATCGCTTTTTGTGCCTTCAAACACATTACAGGCAGCAGCTTAATTTTACCTTTGAAATACTGGATGCTGCGCAGAATGGATATCGAAATTTGGTCTCTGATATACAGCGTATCGTGCAAAAGAGCAAGGAGCTCAATGAGGTCATACTGTCCGATCGACTTGCGTCTGAAATTGAAAAAGTAAAAATTGAATTTAGAAATTCAATTAATGATGATTTTAATACTCCAAAGGGTTTGGCGGTTTTATTTGAGTTTATCAAATATATTCATCATCAAGATATGCATTTTTCATCTTCGGATTTCCAAAGATGCTTTGAAGTAATTAAGGAGTTTGATGCTGTTCTTGGACTTGGACTGGATGATATAAAGCCACTCAGTATTCCGGATCATATTTCTCAACTAGTACGGGAAAGAGAAGTAGCACGTACGGAAAGAAATTTTAAACAATCGGATGAGCTAAGAGCACTGATTGAGAAAGAAGGATACGCTGTAGAAGATACTCCGTCTGGAACACGAATTTCACAACTATGATGTTTGCAGTATTCTTTGCTGTGAGTTTTCTTGTTGGAACAGTAGCAACTGCTATAATCCGCAAATTCGCGATTGCATCCGACATTACCGATAAACCTACCGAGTCGCGCAAAATACATTCGAAGCCGATTCCTCTTCTTGGGGGTGTAGCAGTTTTTGCTACAATTTTTTTAATGATCATTGTTATTTTAACTATTCCGGATGGTTCTCGTTTTCTTACAGACTCACATGTAACACTTAAGCATATTGTCGGCTTTCTATCTGGAGCATTTGTGCTTATTGTTGGGGGTTTCCTTGACGATCGATATAATTTAAAGCCCTATCACCAGATAGCGTTTCCACTATTAACAGCATTAATAGTGATCGGTTCCGGAATAGGTGTTACTTCAATTACAAATCCGCTTGGAGGATCAATTAATCTTACGAGTGTTCAGTTTCAACTATTTACGCTTAATGGCGTGCCATATTATTTCACTCTTTGGTCTGATATCCTCACATTTTTCTGGCTCTTATCGACAATCTATACAACTAAATTTCTTGATGGACTCGATGGTCTTGTTGCCGGTATGACCGTAATTGGCTGCGTTGTATTGTTTTTTATCAGCATTTTTTTATTCGTAAATATACCGACAGCTTCCTTGGCTTCAATCATCGGAGGCGCATTTGCAGGATTTCTGGTATGGAATTTCAATCCGGCAAAAATATTTCTTGGAGAAGCGGGGAGTACATTAGCAGGATATGTACTAGGTATTTTAGCCATCATAAGCGGGGCAAAATTTGCAACGGCTCTCCTTATTCTTGGTATACCGCTTCTTGATGCATGTCATGTTATTTTTAGAAGGCTTATTTTGGAGCGCAGGTCGCCGTTTAAAGGGGATAGGAAACACATTCATTTCCGCCTCTACGATATGGGTTGCACGCAGCGCCAAGCCGTACTGATTCTCTATTGCATTGCTGCTTTTTTTGGAGTTACCGCATTATTTCTTCAAAGCAGCCAGAAGGCCACTGCACTTCTTGTTGTTTTTCTATTAATGATTCTTCTTAGTTTTACGTATAAAAAAAACACGGCAAGCAACAGGTAGTCTCCGATGTACACGGTGAACGTGTTCGGGTCGAGCTTGTTTGCGAGGTATTCGTCGAACGGCAGAGGCCGTTTTTTCGATTCCCCCCGCAGGAAACTATGACGTTGATTGACTAAGTCGAGGGCGGCATGTGCCACGTCGATCACAACTTGGTTATAGCCGATCTCGATCACCGTGTCACTGCCATCCGCACGTCGTGCGGACAGGATGGTCTTGCGGCGGTTTGAGTCGATCTTGGTGCAGATTCCGCTGTACCAGTCTGACACACCAGCGACTCCCATGAGCCGATGTTCATATCCGCCGTGGGGCCAGGTGTTGAGGTTTTCCGCCATGTATCTGCATTGGACGACGTGCTTGGTCCACTTCGTTCCGAGGATCCTCTTGGGAGCTGGAGCTTCGATCGCCAGTCCATCAGCCTCCTCGATGACCCTGTCGATCCCGACGAAGTACTTGATGAGATCGTGTTGATGAAGTCCTTCGAGATACTTTGGCCACACTTCGAGGGGGCATGCAGATCCGACGAAGCACGACTCGAGATCGACCGGGAACGACGTGATCCCCTCGGTCGTGTCGAGTTTGCGCTTCAGAAGATCCATGTGTGCCTGGAGCTTGGAGAGATCGCGCTGATACGCGAAGAACCCAGCATCACGATCGTTGAGAATGTCATCGAAGTCGTTCATCACGATTCCGAGCTTCCCATTCCCCTTCGTCCGGATTGCTTTGACACCCATGAGATCGGGTCCGAGTTGTGGATCAAGCAGGAATGCCGCTTGCTCTTCGCGTTCGTACCCCGTGGAGTAGGAAAAAGTGTGAGGGGCGAGAACGAAGAAGGCTTCAGGGATCAGGTCAGAGTTGGGCGATGCGTACTCCGAGAAGAACGTGACCGGCGAGTTGGATACCCGCTGACGAACTTCCCAGAGAGCTTGTTGGGGTGACACCATGTCAAGGATCGAGTGTGACCATGTGATGTTGAGTAGGTCGATCGAGGGATACTGCGCGATCGTCTCGTGCAGCCAGGGGGCGAGTTCGAAGTCAATGCCCTGGAAGGACATTGAGACGAGCAGGCCAGACTTACCGATGACATCGATGTTGGCTCGCGCCCTGTCGATGTCCTCCCGTGCCTTCTCTGAGACATTGGAATGCCCCATGAGATTGCCCGGTAACGTGATGTGAAAGCCTCGTTTTGCAGCACTCAATGTGCTAGCCTCCATACATACCTAGACAGCCTAGGCAGCACAAGTATATAAGCACAAAAATGCCTTTTTGTCAAGACCCTCTTCTTGACATCCTATCTTCAACTGATAGAGTCGTTCCGTGTTCATTTCATTTCAATTTTGGATGTTATTGGCACTTGGAAGCGGTATAGGCAGCCTTGCGGTTGATGCAATGAGAAAATCAATCCTAATAACCAGTAGTGATCATGAGTGGGTCGTGATGTTTAGACTCTTTTCCTATGTATTGCCCTTTGTATTCGTGTGGTGGTTGATTTCTGGAAAACAGTATTCGGTAAGTAATATTCCACTATTCGGTATTGCACTGATAGTTGGCATTATTTGTGAAATCATAGCTCAGCGTCATTATCAAATAGCAGTAAAGGCTATGCCCTTGTCGGTATGCAGGCCAATGATGGAGATGACAATGATTGTCATGATTCCCTTGTCGTATATCCTGTTGAAGATGCCTATTAATCTTCATTCATTTGGCGCCATTATTGTTTTTCTGATAGGAATATTTGTCATCAATTCCGAAGGGGAAGGATCTTGGGTGGAAAATATTCTTAAATCGTTGAGGAATGAAAATATACGGTCTATCGGATGGGTTGTTCTCTTTTGGAGTATGACAACAGTACTTCAAAAAGTATGTCTGCAATATACCAATCCTCCATTTTTTACTCTCTGTCTTTCGATAGGACTTCTACTTGGAATGATCCCATTACTGTATAGGAATGGGATCACTGTCAGAGATATAGTCGGTTCACGTTTTGATGGTAGATATCTTGTTTCAGGTTTGGTAACGGCCACTATGGCGGGGCTTCAATTTTCAGCACTTTCCTACCCGGGCGCACATCCGAGCGTTGTTATCGTATTAAAACGAGCCAGTCAATTAGCCTTCATGGTTATCGACCAACGCGTCTTTCGTATTCGTATTACCTTTACACGAGTGCTTGGCAATCTTCTTGCTTTTGCGGGAATTGTTTTGATTGCACTCTAAGTATCAGCCCCGTAGCATTTAGGGGCTTTTTTAATACCATTTGACGGTTTTTTAAACTCATGATATCCTGATGATACTTTTAACCACCATATATGATTGCAGTTATCAAGACAGGCGGTAAACAATATAAAATAAAAGAAGGCGATCTTGTCAAAGTAGAGCGTCTGGATGGTGATGTCGGTTCGCAAATCACTTTTGGTCATGTGCTACTCTTAACAGAAGATGATGGTAGTTCGCTTTCAATCGGAACACCTGATCTTGAGGGTGCCTCCATTATGGGTACAGTTTTGGAGCAGGGGAGGGGTAAAAAAATACGCGTTGTTAAATTCAAACGAAAAGTCCGTTATCGCAGAAAGAAGGGACATCGCCAAGCATTCACAAAGGTAAAAATCGATAAGATACCATCATAACCTCACCCGGGGGTTATACTACATCTCTACGAGACTTCATTGCGTCCCCAAGCGTTACTTCATCGGCATACTCGATATCTGCTCCGCGAGGAAGTCCACGCGCAAGACGTGTAACTCGCAAAGGATAATGTTTGAGTAATTTTGATAGATACAACGTAGTGCTTTCTCCTTCAAGATCGGGATTGAATGCAAGGATTATTTCTTGTATTTTTTTCTTAGAATCGCGAATGCGCTCCACAAGTTCTTTTATTTTGAGCTTATCAGGAGTCACTCCGTCTAAGATATTAATATTTCCCCCAAGCACATGATAGGCACCTCGATACTCTCCTGTTCGTTCCAGGGCATTAATTTCGTGGCTGTATGCTACAACGCACAACATTCCATGATCACGAGATGGGTTTATGCATAGCGCGCATGGATTCTTATCACTGTAATTATGGCAAGATGCGCACACGATTATGCCATCAGAGAGATTCATGAGTAATTTTGCAATTTTAATCAGCTCCTGCTGAGGCTGGCGCAGTAAATAAAAAACAAATCGCTGAGCGGATTTTTCTCCTATGCCTGGAAATTTGGAAAATGCATCGATAAGCGATTGCATGATGCTCGGATAAGGCATACTTAAAAGGGAGTATCAAAAATTGAAGTACTCTCATGTCTTCGATCAAGGTTTTTATAACTCACTCGCTTCTCATCCCAGAAAAGCTTAACGCTTCCCGTGGGACCGTTTCTATGTTTTGCAATGATAATTTCTGCCATATTTTTCTCTTCGTCGCTCAAGTCTTCAATACGGTAGTTCCGATCAGCTGCTTTGCGATAAATAAACAGCACAACATCCGCATCTTGTTCAATGCTGCCGCTCTCGCGCAAATGAGCAAGTTTTGGAATTGCAGGCTTTGAAAGTTCGACTGCGCGAGAAAGCTGTGATAATGCAAGTACTGGTACTTGCAGCTCGCGTGCGATGGCCTTTAGGCCGCGAGAAATCTCAGCAATTTCTTGTACGCGCCCATCCTGCTTTGAAATGCCTTCCATGAGTTGAAGATAATCGACAATAATGGCATCTAGTCCATGCTCGCTTTTGAGTCTCCTTGCTTTGGTGCGAATTTCCATCACATTCGCCGCAGGAGTATCGTCAATGAATATTTGGGCCTCCGAAAGAGTATCAAGTGCATGTCCGATTCGAACAAAATCATCTTGCTCCGGTTTATCGGAAAGCTTGCCTGTACGCATTTTCCAAAGATCTACTCCTGCTTCAGCGCAAATGAGCCGGTCGACAAGCTGCTCTTTGGACATCTCCAAGCTGAAAACGGCAAGCTTTGCTTTTTGAACAATTGCCATCTGGCGTGCAATATCAAGCGCAAGACTTGTTTTACCAACGGATGGGCGCGCAGCAAGGATGATCAGGTCAGATGCCTGTAATCCCGCAAGAAGTCCATCAAGTTCTGTAAATCCAGTTGGTAGGCCTCTTATTTTTCCACGCTCCTTGTGGAGCTCATCAATGCGTTCAAATGCTTCTTGAAGTACGTCTTTAAGCGCAACAAACGAACGCCTAAGAAGTTTTTGTGAAACCGCAAAAACCTTTTGTTCAGCCTTATCCAAAATGAGCTGGACATCTTCCTCGGTTTGTCCTACGAGTTCAGTGATTTCTGTTGCGGCAGTCTGCAGTCTCCGTAATGTTGCTTTTTTCTGTATGATACTCGCATAATGCGTAATATTACTTGCTGTAGGCACAATATTGGTAAGGCCGATAAGATACGACCTACCGCCAATATTTTCAATTTCCGATTTTTCTTCCAACCTGTTTGTAAGGCTCAATACATCGATTGGTTCACGATGTTCATATAGATCAAGTGCTGCTTCGTAGATGATCCTATGGCCCTCCTTATAAAAATCTTCGGGAGTGATCATATCCGCAACTTTTGTGAGAGCTTCCTTATCTATAAGGAGAGCGCCCAGGAGAGACTGTTCCGCTTCGAGGTTTGATGGTGGAACCCTTAATAACTGGTCAAATGCCATATTCCATTGCTATGAGTCTCACCATTGTAGAGATGGGCAACAAATTCGGCAAGGGGACAACCTGAGGATAGTTTTATGCAGGGAGTATATTGCAAAATTATGCGGTTTTTTATATACTCACAGTCATGCTGGTATAAAAATATGCGCCCATAGCTCAATGGTAGAGCAACAGCCTTTTAAGCTGATGGTTCTGGGTTCGAGTCCCGGTGGGCGCAATTTGCACTATATGTACTCTTTTTAGTGGATGAGGTATACTTATTTTGTGGCATTATATTTAAAATACATATACTATGGATCAATTGCCAAATGGATCTGTTAAGCTTGTAAATTTACCAAGCTCACTGTCTCTCTTTGTGAGAAGTTGGGGTATCTATAAGCAGCTTTTTTCAAAACTCGCGTATTTGAGTTTTTTGTTTATTCTAGGACTTCTGATTAATTCAAGCCTCACATCTTTTTTAGCTATTTCAGTGGGTGGTAGTTCTGAAATCATGAAATCAGGAGTTGCGATACTGAATACCGCAATCGGTATAGCGCTCACACTATATGGAGCTTTTATTATTGCTGCGATTGTATTTCTCGTAAAATCAAATCTGAGCGGCAAAAATGCAACCATTGCTCAGTCAATGAAGTTTGCACAGGATCACTTTCTCTCGCTTTTTTGGGTTGGTCTGATCTATCTGTTCGTTCTTTATGGCGGTATTTTTGGCATCATCCTCACAACACTATTTTCGGTATGGTATTATTTTTCAATTTATATCGTACTTGTTGATGAGGAAAGGGGATTTGCAGCACTTGCAAAGAGCCACTACCTCGTAAGGGGGCTCTTTTTGCGGACAATCGGGAGATATACGGCAATGTTTGCAGCACTTCTTGCCCTCGCAATGCTTAGTTATCTGACACTGGCCATTCCTGTTATAGGTTGGTTGCTTTTTATCCTTTTGTTAGCTGCACTTTTTCTTTTGGCATTTCCGTATTATATGGTGTACGACTATCTTCGATATGAGGATCTTGTGGCAGTTGAACGAAATGTTGAGTTTATAAAATTTAAGGGAGAAAAGGCTTTTCTTGTTACATTTGCTATTGCTGGTTTTTTACTTGTGGGCATCAGTTGGCTTTTTAATGTACTTCCGTTAGAGTCGCAAAAATCATTGCAAAATTCAATTCGATATGCCTTTGCCACTGTGGCATTACCTGTAGCTAACGAAATGGAAAAAAACCAGGAAGTTATCTCATCATTCTTGCTTAAGCTGGGCATTTCTCCGATTCAGAGCAATCCATTGCCCTCAATTCTAGAAAAATCACCCTCATCCCAGCAGGAACCATTTAATTACGAGCAGTTTTACAATTCGAATTACTAAATTGATGGGCATTATTCGTTCCTTTTCCCTTGTATTTTGTATTACAGTCCTTTTTGGAGTACTGGGTGTACAGCAGGCATTTGCAGTGTCAATTCCTGGAGATGAAGATGGCGATGGAATTCCAACAAACCAAGAAATGACCATTTATGGTACGGATCCATCGCTTCAAGATACAGATGGCGATGGTTTTTCTGATTGGGAAGAAGTAAGAAATGGCTATTCTCCTCTTGTGGCGGAAAAGCGTCTTAAAGACATTGATTCTGATGGGGATGGTCTTAGTGATGCACTTGAAATTGCTTTTGGTACACATGTTTTGAAAAAAGATACGGATAATGACGGATATTCAGATGGCAAAGAAGTTGATATGGGTTACGATCCTAGAAACGGCAAGGCAAGCCGCTTAGAAAAACATATTGAAGTAAGCTTGACAAAACAGCGCTTGTCGTATTATCTGGGTACAGTACGCCTTGCAGAAATGGGCATATCAAGCGGCAAATGGGACTGGCCGACTCCAACGGGAACGTTTAAAATAATCAATAAATCCCCCAAAGCATGGTCAAAATTAGCTGGATTATGGATGCCGTATTGGATGGGCTTTGCCGGAGGGAGATTTGGCATTCATGATCTGCCGGTCTGGCCAAATGGCAAAAAAGAAGGCGAGAGTCATATTGGAAAGCCCGTTTCTCATGGATGCATACGAGTTTCATCTGCTCATGCAAAGAAGCTCTATGCGTGGACACCAGTAGGTACGAAACTTATTATTAAAAAATAATCTTTTTCTCAGATATGGTACGAGTACGAATAGCTCCATCGCCAACGGGAAATGCTCATTTTGGCTTCGCACGAACAGCCCTCTTCAATTATCTTTTTGCCAAAAAACACAAAGGTTCCTTTATTGTTCGTATTGAAGATACCGACAAGGAACGCTCCAAAGGTGAATTTGAAGTGAGCATTCTTTCCGATCTTAAATGGCTCGGCCTTTCGTGGGATGAGGGTCCAGATGTGGATGCGGATGGTGTCTATGGGCCCTACAGGCAAAGTGAAAGAGGACATATTTATAAGAAATACCTAGAACAGCTTTCAGCACAACGACGAATATATAAGTGCTATTGTACGAAGGAGCAACTTGATGCTGAGCGACAGGAGCAAGTATTTGCAAAGCTTCCTCCGCGCTACAGCGGCAAATGCCGAGACCTTACAGATGGGCAGCGAAGTGCGTTTGAAAAAGAGGGGAGAGCATCTACGATTCGTTTTTTATTGCAGCCGCAAACAATTGTTATCGACGATCTAATCCGCGGTAAAGTGCAATTTGACACATCTTTGATGGATGATTTTATTATAGCGAAAAATTTCGATACTCCGTTGTATAATTTTGCTGTTGTGATAGATGATTCGCTTATGGATATAACGCATGTTATCAGGGGTGAAGAGCATATTTCAAATACTCCAAAGCAAATTCAACTCTCTAGTGCTCTGGGTCTGCACATTCCGCAATTCGGACATCTTCCACTCATTCTGGATTCTGATAGGAAAAAAATGAGTAAGAGGGAAAATAAAACAGCACTTTTTGAGTACCGAAATGATGGATATCTGCCAGAGGCGCTCATTAACTTCATGGCGCTACTCGGATGGAATCCGGGAGGCGAACGAGAACTCTATACCCTTGAGGAGCTTGAAGAAATATTTGATCTTGCACATGTGAACAAATCAGGCTCCATTTTTGATCTACAAAAACTTGACTGGTTTAATGGCCACTACATCCGCCACTCAAGTCTAGAGCAAATCACTCATGAGGCTATTCCATACTTTATTTCAAGTGGCCTTATATCAATGGTTGGGACAGACAGATATAAAACAAATGCCAATGAAGGCATTTCTTTTGATACGCTTAAAAATATCGTAGAAATTGAGCGGCAACGAATTAAAAAAATGTCTGAAATTGCATTAAATGCTCATTTTTATTTTGTTGATGAATTGCAGTATGATTCTGAGCTGTTACAATGGAAGGGTATGGCAGTAGATGAGCTAAAGCAACAGTTAGCATTTGCATATGAATGCCTGGAAAACATTAATGAGGACTCTTGGACGATACATGAAATTGAGCATACATTGAAGGATAAGATTAAAGCATCAGGAAGGCAAAATGGTGAGGTTCTCTGGCCACTCAGAGTTGCGCTTTCTGGTCTCAAAGCAAGCCCGGGACCATTTGAAATAGCTTCAATCATTCATAAAGCAAAAACGATTAAGAGGATTGATCAGGCTCTAGCCAAGATAACTTCATAATATAATACATATCTCATGCGCGCTCTTTGTTTTATTATTAGTATTGTTTTAATAGTTTTGATAATAGGGTTTTTTGAAACTCGGCTTCCTTCTTTTGCCCTAGATGCGGATATTACGATTCTCGATCTTAATCAGCAAATACAAGATAAAAAGTCTCAAGTCCAAAGCATTAAAAACCAAATTTCAATTTATCAGCAATCCATAAAGCAACGAGAGCGTGAAGCTGCAACGCTAGAAAATGAAACAGCGCTCCTTGAGGATCAAATTTCAAAACTCTTACTAGATATTCAGGCAAGCGAGGAAGAGCAGATGCAGCTTGATTTGGAAATACGCCAGGTATCTATGGAGATGACTCTCAAAGAAGCGGAAATACTGAGACTTAAAGAGCAAATCTCAGCCTTTGTGAGACAACTATACATGGATAGCGACCGTGATTATCTGGAAATACTTCTTGTTAATAACAGTTTTTCTGATTTTTTTGATAAAGTATATTACCTGGAACAAACCCAGGGAAGTTTAAAGAAGTCTCTTGAGAGAGTGGTTATACTAAGAGATGAGTTTGGTGTTCAGAAATCTCAACTAGAACAATCCCATAGTCGTCAACAAGTTTTAAAAGAACAGCTTGATCAGCAAAAAAGTGAAATAGATGAACGGCGGGAAGCAAAGCAACAACTTATAGTGCAATCCCTTCTATCAAAAGAAAAATTTCAACAACTTCTTGGTGAGGCAAGACAAGAGCAGTTTGAAATCAGTAGCGCTATTACTGATCTTCAGGAATCAGTTCGCAAAAAACTTCAAATCATGGGAAGTGGTATTGTCAGTTTTTCATGGCCAGTAAACCCATCTCGAGGAATATCTGCATATTTTCATGATCGAACATATCCGTTTAGATCAATTTTTGAGCATAGCGCTGTAGATATTCGAGCGTATCAGGGCTCCTATGTGATGGCTGCTGAAGATGGCTATGTTGGCAGAGCAAAAGATGGTGGTAAAAAAGGATACAGCTATGTCATGATTCTTCATGATAAGGGCTTTGCTACGGTCTATGGGCATCTTAGCCATAGTATGGTCAAAGATGAAATGTTTGTAAAAAAAGGACAAGTAATCGGCCTTTCAGGCGGAACACCAGGAACAAATGGAGCGGGCCCATTTACAACCGGACCCCATCTTCATTTCGAAGTTCGTGTGAATGGAGTGCCGGACGATCCACTTAAGTATTTACCATAATTATTTACACCATTTCCAGAGTCCTATTTTTAACTTTCTTGCATTCTCCTGTAATGTAATGAGTTTTCTGGTGTTTGAAGTAGGGGAGCGAGTATAGACTTTTGCAAATCCATTTTTAACAAGATGCTCGGCTATTGAGATGCCATTTATATTCACATGGCGTAGGTATCTGCCGTAGATATCCCTATTTTTTGACAAAGGATCCGATGTCACATCAATATTTTTTTTCATGGCAATACCCTTTAAAATATTTTTTGCTTCACGTGCATAACATTGTGCGACGCCTGTTTTGGGGTCCTGGATTTCGGGAGTGTCAATGCCGAGAATGCGAATTTTTTCAATTTTTTTATCCATTTTTACAACGAGCGTATCACCATCTGTAACTGAAAGAACTGTTCCTTTTTTAGCATCCGCAAAGTAGGGCAGAGCTAATCCAAGTAGTAATATCACTGTTAAAAGGGTGTACTTGATCATATAAATGCATGTGCTAAGGTGTGCTTACGAACATTACAATATGAGTAGAGCTGAGGAACGAAAGAATGAACTTGTTAGACGATTGATACGTGATGGGGTGCAATATGCTAATGCGTCAAGAAAAAAATACCCGCATGGCTTGCATGAATTTTACTCAAAAGGAGAAGATGATCTTGCTACCATACTTGATGGCATGCATATTGAGTATGACAGTCACGTATCATTTGAGCACCTCTTTGATAGGGATAGGTATTTTGATTTCCGGCCAGACATTGTGACGCAAAAAGATATTAAAATCCCAGGATGCAGTTATAATATCACGGTTCTGGAATATTTTGGCGGTGAATTTCTCATTCATGATGATATACGCAAAATGCAGGCTCTTCGAAGCGCTACGGGAAGGCGTGGCCATATCATTTTGCCTGGACACCTTCATATGCTTAAACAAGAAGGAGCTCAATGGAATAACAAAGATTTTGATGATTTTCGATCACCCGGCTGTAAGGATAATCTGGATGAAGTCTCAATGCTTATAATGATGGATGTACTCCGCGATGCAGGTATCGAATTTTATACAAATCCAGAATTTACAAATTGCATTGCTCCAAATAATG
>OBEQ012719206.1_pt1 | contig 12468 bp, 9 predicted proteins | sample 1670901 | NCBI WGS metagenome assembly OBEQ01 (sample SAMEA104232315, study PRJEB22302) | groundwater metagenome | biome: forest; feature: aquifer; material: groundwater | place: USA | collected 2011-08-07 | depth 5.4 m | reverse complement strand
CGCAAGCCGGACAGGCCGTGCCAGACCTTTAAGAGCTTTGTGGAGTGTAATCTGGCCGCTCTCTGTTCCAGGCGTTTTGGTCGGCGCACTTTTGGTCTTTATTCCTGCCGTGGGAGAAGTTGTGATTCCTCAAATTTTAGGAGGACTACAAACCTTGATGATTGGCAATATCATCTGGCAGGAATTTTTTATTGCCAATAATTGGTGTTTAGCGGCTGCCTTAGCGCTCGTGATGCTTGTCATTTTAATCTTTCCCATTGTTTGGCTGCTTCGCATCCAAACTCGAATGGAAATTCGTTAATTTTGGAGAATGTTTGTGAATAAATTCCGATTCTCTCGAACCGTTTTAATCTTTGGCTTGTTATTTTTATATCTCCCCATCCTTTCCTTGGTCATTTATTCTTTTAATGACAGCCATATGGTGAATGTCTGGGCAGGCTGGTCCTTCAAGTGGTATCGCGTTTTGCTTCAGGATCGTATGGTTTTGGATGCCGCCTGGCTCACTATTCGACTGGCGCTTTCTGCCGCTTCCGTCGCTTTAGTGTTAGGAATGATGATTGCCTTTGCTTTAAAACGATTTGGATCTTTTCGAGGCCGAGCTTTTCTTCAAGCACTCACCTTTAGCCCCATTATCATGCCCGATGTCGCAACCGGTTTGGCCCTCTTGCTAATGTTCGTCTCCTTGCAACTCTTGATTGGGATTGGAAACTTAGGTTTTCTCAGCATGCTTATTGCTCATGTTTGCTTTTGTACAGCCTATAGCACCATCGTGATTCAAGGGCGTCTCAACAGTATTGACCGCTCGACCGAAGAAGCAGCCATGGATTTGGGCGCAAAACCCTTCAAAACCTTTCTGCTCATCACATTGCCGCAAATGTTACCTTCTTTGCTGAGCGCTTGGTTGTTATCTATCACTCTTTCAGTTGATGATCTCGTCATTACCTCTTTTATTCGAGGTCCTTCTCAAACGACGCTACCTATCTACATTTTCTCAACCATTAAAACTTGGGTCACTCCCGAAATTAACGCCTTAGCCAGCATCATTCTGCTGATTGTCTCGCTCAGCGTGATTCTGGGCATTGTGCTCAGCAATAAGATTCAAAAAAATTAAGGATGTCATTATGTCTATGAATGCCCTCGTCAAAACGGAAAGAGCTCCCGGATTAACGCTCACTCAAGTTCCCAAACCAAGCCCCGGGCCTTTGGATGTGCTGATTAAAATCAAAAAAACTGCCATCTGCGGAACCGATTTGCATATTTATAACTGGGATGAGTGGGCGCAAAAAACGATTCCAGTCCCGATGCATGTCGGGCATGAATATGTCGGCGTGATTGCTGAGATCGGCAGCATGGTTAAAGAAACGGCTCCGGATCTTAAAATCGGAGATCGCGTCTCAGGCGAGGGACACATTATTTGTGGAAGCTGTCGAAATTGCCGAGGGGGACGAGAGCATCTTTGCCCGCATACTATCGGAACAGGCGTGAATCGTCCGGGTGCTTTTGCCGAATACCTCTGCATCCCCGCACGCAACGTCTTCAAGGTTCCTGATTTTATTCCTGACGATGTAGTCTCAATTTTTGATCCTTTTGGAAATGCCGTTCATACCGCACTTTCGTTTAATCTCATCGGTGAAGATGTCCTGATTACCGGAGCTGGCGCGATTGGATTGATGTGTGTGTCTATCTGCCGATTTGTCGGAGCTCGTCATATTGTCATTACAGATATCAATCCCAAACGCTTGGAGATGGCCAAAAAGCTAGGAGCCACTGAAACGGTGAATGTTTCAAATTTATCCGCTTCAGAAGCGACTCAGGCGCTGAAATCCACCATGAAAAGTCTGGGCATGACCGAAGGCTTTGATGTGGGCCTTGAAGTTTCGGGTCAAAATTCAGCCATCAGCAGCATGATCGATACCCTCATGGCCGGAGGGAAAATGGCTGCACTGGGCGTCGCCTCAAAAACCGAACTTTCACTGCCTTGGAACGCTATCGTATGGAAAGGCATCACGGTTAAAGGAATCTACGGCCGGGAAATGTTTGAAACTTGGTACAAAATGGTCGCTTTATTACAAAGCGGCTTGGATATTTCTCCCATTATCACGCACCGATTCAAGGTCACTGATTATCAACAAGGTTTTGAACTCATGAAAAAAGGCGAATGCGGGAAAGTGATTTTGGAGTGGTAGTCAAATTCAATAGAGGCATGGGTCATTCGACGCTATGCATTTCTATGATAATTCACTGATTTTCTTCCCATCCCCTCTGCAAGCAATGTCGCAGCTAACGTATTCAGACTGACACTTTCCTCTTTCGCTTTCAGAGCGAGAGCAGCATGTAATGACTTCGGAACTCTTAAACGCCATTGCCCGCTATATTTTTCTGAAGTGCTCGGCTTTGGAACGGGATCGCCAAATTCTTCTGCTGTTTTTATCCACGACTCGATAGCAGATAGGATCTCTATAAAAGCCTCTTGGGGTGTCTCGCCATCAGCGATACATCCTGGAAGATCTAAAGCTTCGACTAAATAACCTCCTCCTTCCTCTTTTATGAGGGGCCGAATTGACACTGGATAGTTCAACTTATTCATTCCATGCCTCCTAGCTCATCGATAAGTTCGATAAATTTTTTGATGTAGACCGGCTTCACTGGCTTGTGGGCCGGAACAGTAACTTTCAAGCCACCCAAAGACCTAAACGTCACGTGACTCGTTCCAGGCTGTCGATATTCAATGCCGCACCGTTTTGCTACGATCTTAAGTTCTTCAATATCCCAATCGCGAGGATTGGAACGCATCTTCTCAATCAGCTTCCTAAATTTGCTCATAATGGTACCATATATGGAACCTTTTTTCAATGATCCGGATAGTTTTGTTAAATCGTAATGTCTTCATCGCTCTAAATTCCTCATGAAATTCCAGTGGTTTGAATAGCGAGGGCTATATTACAAAGACGCGCCAAAACTCAGCTCTGCTCCCTCACGCCTTGCATCATACCAAGGAGTTACCGTACTAGTGGGTCCTTTTAAAATAAAACTTATTTTTGCCAAGTTTGAAAAAAGGTCCTCATTCACCTCTAATTCAAATTGAGCCATCATTTGATCTTGTTTTATTCCTTTTATTTCAGACAGAAGAACACTGAGTTCAGAATCTTGTGCATCCTTTTGAATCACAAGCTGATAGGCCGTTCGAGCAGCCAATTTCGCAGAGATTTCGTGAGCAGCTTTGGCATTACGCAAATCTTCCCCAATTTTTGCAAGAGCAATCTCTTGCGCACGTCCATCATCCTGAATTTTCCACAGTAATGTTCGCGCTCTTTCTGATGCTAAGCTCGTCTCTTCCTTTTTATTACGTGCGTCTTTAAGTTCGCCTACTGCGTCAAGAATCGTTGTTCCTTTCCCTGAGTAAAAGGCTAAAACAGCTCCACGCAATCGATTCTTTTCTTCCACGTCTGTACGGCCAAGCACGCCTTTTAGAAAAGGTTCATTTTCAAATTTCCGAATCTCCTTGACAACAGATGCAGGAATTTTTCCTCGTTGGACCATACTCTCATACTGTTCACTCGTTAATTCTGGACATTTGAGTTCTAATTCAAACACCTTTTGTTGAGTTGTTCGACATTCCCAGTCTAATCTTGTCTTTTCAGTGATCACTCGCTTGAGGTCTTCAGCAATCGCCCGTGCCTTTTCAGACGATTCTCGTGTTAACTGTTCATAAGGGGTGGGATCAAAAGGAAGCTGCGATTTTTTAAGTTCCTCTATTTTTTTTAGCCAATCAGCGATTTTGAGGCGGATGTTTTCCTCTTCTATCTGAGCTTCATTTAATCTTGCACTTAAAGTAGTTTGTTTCTCTACCCTATCGGATCGTTCCTTTTGAAAGAATTCACACAATGTTTGAAACTGCTGCAGTTGAGAAAGATGCTGATTAAAACAATATTTTTTAGCTGGCTGCGGACAACATAAACGAATAGCAGAAGCCATGGCTGCACGTGCAGCAGGGGAACGAATATCCGCGATGACGATATGAGTCTCAGCACGTTTTAAAATAGCCTCTGTTGCGATTTTTAAGGCCCTCAATGCGCTAAAATTCTCAAGCTCAGCTAGAGATTCCAACCTCGCTTTCACGTCAGCAACGGACAAATCTGCACTCGGTTTAGTAATAATCAAAATAAGGTTTTGTTGAATGTCTGAGTGCGCTGAAATCATCTCTCCTACACTTTCTGCGGTAGCACGATAAATCAACATTCTTGGATCTTCTAAAGCACTCCAAGACACCACCATGCACAACGAATGAATATAATCCAATCGAAAAGGGAGCATGCACGTTGCTGCAGCAGCAGCGAGGTTTTCAGGAGTTCCACGAGTATCCTGGAACCCGGGCATATCTACATACACAAACGGATTAATTTTATCGTTGAAGGCTTGAGGATAACGGGTAAGAGAAAGTGGACCATCCCCGGTTAGAGCGAACTCAATATCACTAGGGTTCTTTTTAACCGCATGCATCAATCCATTTTTTATCCTAATGTTATAATCCACTCCTAATTGATAATTCACGAAAGTGCTCTTACCTTCCCCTGTCGCTCCAAACATCAATAAAGCCGCTCGATGCAACGATAGTTCATTAATATTTTTAAAAGCTTCTTTGATGGCTCGCATAGATTTTGAAAAAGGGATCTCACCTCTACTAGTCAAAGCATCCCATCGTATTCTTGAATTGATTAAAGCGCAGACTTTTAAACGAGCTCTTCGGCTCTCTTCCCCTGAATAAGCATCTAAACACAACATTTTTGCATACGTGCTTATTTCATCCAGTTCTCGCCTAAAAAAGCTTAAGATATCAAAACTTAATAGAATTTTTAGTAAAGGGATATCTGCACTTTGAACCGCCCATTGAAAAATATGCATGCCTTTTGCATTGCGCTTACGTAAGACTTCGGGGAGCCGATCAGCTGACGTTCGTACCAAGCTCATTAGATAGCACTCTACTTCCAAAGCACCCCATTTTGCAGCACTGACTTGATCAATGAGTCTGATTTCAGGCGCTTCTACCGCACTCATTAGTCACTACCAAAGGCAACAGCTGCGGATTCCGTAGACTTTCTCGACGGCGCACCCGGAGGATGATAAAAACTATGCGTTCCAGCCCCTCCAGCAGCAGGCCTCTCACTTCCTCTAGGGAGAGAAGCAGGCGTTCCTCTACTCGGAACTGAAGCCGCAGCCCCTGAGAAAAGTGACATAAATTGATCAATCACTTCACTTCTAAAATCAAGCGCAGTAATCACCGATCTAATCGTTGAAAATAATTTCTGATTTACCTCTAGCTGTAATCCAATCTGTTCCGCTGCCAAGCGCTCAAGCATCATCTGTCTATGCAATTCTTTCTTCTTTTCTGTGATTTTCGATTTTTGCTCATTCAACAATTTTATCTGCATGTCACAAACCAGTTCGGTACGTTCGCGATTCCCTACAGCGCTGATTTTCTCAAGCTCAAGGCCTCTTAAAGTATCTGCTGCTGCCTCAATATCGGCCATTGTGACCATGTCTTTTTTGAGACGGGTCAATTTGTCTTCAGCATCAGATAACTGTGATGTCGCATTATTTTTTAAATCTTGAAATTCTGGAAAGTCATGGCTATTTCCATACAATTCAACTCGAAGAGAAACTCCACCATGAGCTCCTTCTGCTGAGGTAAACATTCCCGATAAAGTCTTCGCCCCTGGCATGAATCCTGAACATTCAAAGCGCCCCCCTGTTGAAGTATCCACAAAACGCCGAATCGGGACTGGACTGGGATAAGTAATGGCTTCAGAGACCGTTTTTTCTTTCCCTGGCAAAGTAACGTCTTCTTCCTCCACCATCTCAGCCATTCCTCCATGAAGTAAAGGAACCAGTCGACCGGTTTTTTTCATGGCTTTATAGTGAATGGCTTCTGTTTTTTCACAGACCCAGCCTCGATTGACCACATCAATCAATTTTTCTTCTTCTTTGGAATCTGTTGATTTTAATATAGCAGCCTGCTTATCCACTTCACGTTCAGCACTATGTAGACTTTCCTGACTCTTGGAATAGCGCTCTCGAAGACTGTTAAGCATCGATTTTTGATCAGCAATTCTCTGATCAAACTGAGTCGCAGTGAACGGTTCTGTTTTCTGTTCTTGATACGATCTGATTTCTTGATCTAATTTGCTTTCTTCTGCATCCTGCATAGCAATAGAAGCTTCTGTACTTTTGAGTTTTTCGGTTTGACTCGAATCTGCTCTTTTCAACTCGTTATGTTTAACAATAATGTTTTCCAAGACTAGCTGAAATCCCACCATGAAACGGCTATATCCATTAAAATTAAACTGCTGTGGTTTCTTCAACTTTCGTTGCAATCTACCTACAGCAGCATGGACTTCTGCTCGAACCACAGGTCGCGTCACATCCGCTAAAACAATTGCAGTAGGGCCATTTCTCAAAATGGCTTCGGTAGTCATTTTAAGGAATAACTTTCTTCTATCATCAGGAGATAATTCTTCTGTGTCCGTTACTTTAAATTCGGAAAACTTTTCATCCTGGGCAATCGTTTTTAGGCGTTCGATCACGTCCTCAGGAGTCAAATATACAATCTCCTCATCAATAAGCGTGGGTTCTGTTTTCGTCACTAATAAAATGATGTTCTCGGCCGTGACTGGATTCTGAGCAATCATTTTTCCGATACTGTCAGCCAATTTTCGATAATTTAAAATTCGGGTATCCGCTAAAGATCCCCATGAAACGACCAAACATATGGCCTGTATTGCAGATAATTGTTTAGTGAGCATACAAATGCTAGCAGCGGCGCAAAGTTCTTCTGCAGTGCCCCGAGTATCTTCGAAGCCCGGCATATCTACATACACATGACTGCCTTCTGGTGAAGGGAGAACTTGAGGATACAAAGTTTCAGATCGAACAGAGGCTCCGACCGATGCCAACTCACTTTGGCTCGCATCGCTTTTTTCGACTCGCGTTAAACCCGCCTTCTTAACTCGTCTGTAATTGACCATTGCGATTAACCAATTCACTATTGTACTTTTGCCTTCCCCTGTAAGACCAAAAATCAGTACCCCGTTTTTAGCGTCCGCTCCTTGAATATTCTGCACGGCCTCTTGTATTGCTCTTATGGACCGACTGAATTGAATCCCATCTCTTGCACTGGTCGCTTGCCATTCTCCCCGTGATTGAAGCAAAGCGTGGACCTTTTTTCGATTCATAATCGCTTCTGCGCTCAAGCTTGCGTCTGAACATTTTTCTTCTGCGATTTTTTCAATCGTTTTTCCAGCGACCTTTATCGTCGTTATCACATCGAAACTCAGTAATACTTCTAAAAGTTCCAAATCACCTTTATTGACTGCAAATAATAAAGGAGACATTCCTCTTGCATCCGTTTGATTTAATTCCGCTGAAACCCCTCCAGGAGCAGCAGTACGGAACAAATTCATCAAATAACGATCCGCTTCTTTTGCGGTGAATCCTGGTTTAAGTAATTCATCAATCAAACTCATAATGCCTGGCTCCTCTTTTAGTCTCTATTCATCAAAGGTCGGAATAAACTTCATCTGAACTTCAATCCGCAAGATGTGAGTGTTCTGTTTGCTGTTATACTGCTCAACACTCAATGGAGTGGGGCCTTAAACACTCTTCCGAATCAAACCCAGCATCAACAAGACCATACCCACGCTCACCGCACTATCAGCCAAATTGAAGACGGGCCAATATAACCCATGGTAATGCAGATCAATAAAATCGGTCACCACACCCGAGATCATACGATCATACAAATTTCCCAGTGCTCCGCCGAGAATTAGGGCCAGAGCCACCGGAATTAAACGACTTCCAGATTTAATCGCCATCATCCAAATCAAAATAAATAGAGAAATGGCAGCGGCAAGAATGGCAAACACTTCCCTTTGCCAGCCAGAGGCATTCGCCAACAATCCAAAAGCCGCACCTGGATTGTGAACTAAGGTTAAACTCAACATGGAACAAATTTTTATCGTGCTCGATTGCAAGTCATGATTCGCTAAATCTTTGCTCACAAAATCCAAGAGCAAGACCAAGATTGTGATCCATAAATATCGTAACTGTTTGATTCTTCCCATGATTGCTCCTACAACAATACGCGCGTTTCACCTGAACCTGCTTCTATATTCTCAATACATCTTAAACACAAAGAGGGATGAGAAGCAGACTCCCCAACGCTACTCACCCGATGCCAGCAACGCTCGCATTTCTCTCCTTGAGATACCAAAATCTCAACTTGATTATTAAGACCAGAGAACACCTCCACTTTTGAAACGATAAAAGCAAAGCGAAGCTCTCCTGCTTCCAAAAAGGGATACAAAGCTTTTTCAGTCTCCGGATCCAAAATTAATTTCACTTCCGCTTCCAAAGCAGAGCCGAGCTCCCCAGAAGCTCTGGCGGCTTCAATTTCTTTATTCACTTGCTCTCGAATTTGAATCAGGGTTTCCATCTGATTCGTGCTCAGTTTTCTGTTTTTAAGCTCAGGGAAAATCCACCACTCTGCCGCAAAAAATTCTGCCGAAGTCTTCGTTTTTGAGGCCGGGAGATAGTCTGAAGCTTCATCCATCGTGAACGATAAAATTGGTGCCAACCAGCGGATTATCGCTTGAGCCATATGGAACATCGCAGTTTGAGCTGAGCGCCGTGCAAGACTGTCTTTTTTCAAGGTATATTGCCGATCTTTAATCACATCCAAATAAAAACTGCCCAATTCAATCGAACAGAAATAATGCACTTTTTGCACAACTTGATGAAAATTGTGTTGCCGGTATTCCTCACAAATTTCTCCTTGCAAATGCTTGGCCCGCTCACAGATCCATTGATCCAAACCCAGCATGCGATCAATTTCAATTCTGTGCTCATCCGGATAAAAATCATTCAAATTGGCGAGTAGAAAGCGGAGAGTATTTCGAAGTCGTCGATACGTATCCGTCAGCTGTTTAAAAACGTCTCGAGAGACCACCATGTCGAGGCGATAGTCCGTGGAGGCCGCCCACAATCTTAAAATATCGGCTCCAAATTCTTTGATAATTTCTTGAGGGGCAATGACATTCCCCAAAGATTTGCTCATTTTGTAGCCTTTTTCATCCACCGTGAATCCATGCGTTAAAACCGCTCGATAAGGCGCGACTTCACGTGAAGCCACCGATAAGAGCAGCGAAGATTGAAACCATCCTCGATGTTGATCCGAGCCTTCCAAATAAAGATCTGCCGGAAAGGCCAGGAGCGGATGATGTTGCAGCAGGCAAAAACTAGAGGCGCCCGAATCAAACCAAACATCCAAGGTATCTGGAATCGGAAAGTAATTCTCGTCCGTGCAAAATTGCTGCGGGTCTTTAAACCAGACTTCAATCCCGCCTTTTTCAACAGCCTTCGCCACCTTTTCTAACATAGTTAACGTGTCTGGATGCAGGGCTTCTGTTGTTTTATGCAGAAATAACGGCATGGGCGTACCCCAAGTTCGTTGACGCGAAATGCACCAATCGGGACGATCTCGAATCATGCTAGAAATACGGGCTTTTCCACTACTCGGAATCCATTCAACTGTGTCGATGGCTTTCATGGTTTTTTCGCGTAATCCGTTTTGAGACAGACTAATAAACCATTGCGAAGTCGCTCGAAAAATCAGAGGCGTTTTGTGCCGCCAACAATGGGGATAGCTATGTTCCAGGGGATGGGCACTGAGCAAGGTCTGATGAGTTTTGAGCAAATCAAGAATAGCGTCTTCTGCCTTACGCACAAAAAGGCCAGCAAGATCCGGAGTCTCTGCCGTGTAACAGCCATTCGCTCCCACGGGATTTTCCAACTTCAAACCATAAGCCTGCCCTACTTCAAAATCCTCGACCCCATGAGCAGGAGCCGTATGGACAATCCCTGTCCCTTCTTCCGTCGTCACATGACTCCCAAGCACCATTGGAACGATTCGTGCCTGGAAAGGATGCGAAAATCGTTGCTGCTCCAACGCAGCTCCTTTGCAGCGTCCCAGAATCTCCGTCTTCAGTGCTTTGGCTCTGCCTGCCACTTTCTCAACCAAAGCTTCTGCGATAATCAAAAACTCTTCCCCGAGTTCTTTGGTGAATTTTACCAAAGCATAATCAATTGCTTTTCCTAGACATAACCCTTGATTAGCCGGCAAGGTCCAGGGAGTCGTGGTCCAAATCACTGCAAAAATGGGCTTATTCAGAGGCGTAGTTTGAAAGATTTTCGCAAGCGCTGCCGAATCTTCCACCTTAAATTTCACATCGACCGCTAAGGAAGTTTTATCTGCATATTCCACCTCTGCTTCTGCCAAAGAAGAAGCACAGTCCAAGCACCAATGGACCGGTTTGTAGCCTCGAATAACATGGCCGTTTTGAATGATTTTACCCAGAAGACGAATGATGTTGGCTTCGTAAGAAAAATCCATGGTAAGACTGGGATGATCCCAATCCGCAATAATGCCTAAACGTTGAAAGGCCGCCCTTTGCAGCGCCACCTGCGAGGGGACATAGCTTCGACACTCCGCTCGGAATGCGTCTGCATCCAGCTTTTGACCGACTTTCCCATGTTTCTTTTCAACATTGTGTTCGATAGGCAAGCCATGACAATCCCAAGTGGGAACAAAAGCGGCGTCTTTTCCATCCAAGCTTTTGGATTTGACCACAATATCTTTCAATATTTTGTTGAGTGCATGACCAATATGAATCTCCCCATTAGCGTAGGGAGGCCCATCTAATAGCACGTATTTTTCTTGGTTTTTTCGAGCGTTTCGCAGGGATTCAAACACATTTCGAGTTGCCCAAGCCTCCAGTCTTAAAGGCTCTTTCTCAGCCAAGGACGCTTTCATCGGGAAAGCTGTTTCGGGCAAGTTCAAGGTATTTTTATAATCTCGTTTATCCAGATTCTGCTGATTCATGTTTCATCCGTCATTGCTAAAGCTTGATTTATACCTATCCCCTTAAGCGGGATAAAGCTTTTTTTTCGCCCAGATCACATCTTCTGCAATTTGTGCTTTCAATGCCTCCAGAGAATCAAATTTGGTTTCTTCGCGAAGCTTTTCGACCAAATCTACTTGAATTCTTTTTCCATAAAGATCGCCATAAAAATCAAAAATATAAGCTTCTAAGTAACGCGCTTCCCCTTGAGGATGATTGAGTGTGGGACGAGTCCCAATATTGGCGACTCCAGCTTTTTTTTCTCCATCAATCCAAACTTCTACGGCATACACTCCGCTATAAGCCATTTTTTGATGCAAGCGAATATTGGCAGTAGGAAACCCTAAATCTCGACCCCGTTGACGACATCGAATCACCCTTCCCGCCAAACTAATAGAATGTCCTAGCAGCGTTCGAGCTTCCGCAAGCTTCCCCTGATTAATATAGGATCGAATTTGCGTACTGCTGATTCGAGACTCAGAATCCTTCAAGACAATATTGGATTGCGTCACCACTTCAAAACCATTCACCTCAGCGGCTTTACGCAAAAATTGAACATCTCCCTGACGCTGCCGACCAAATCGAAAATCTTCTCCAACGGACAAATATCCAACTCTCAAGTGACTAATCAGAATCTTTTCAAGGAAATGCGTAGCGGATAGATTCGCCATGATTTCATCAAATTTCAGACAAATTACCCGATCAATACCAAGCTCCGCTAAAAACAATAATTTGTCCGTCAAACGCATCAGTCTTGGAGGCGACAGGGTCGGCACGAAGTATTCTTTGGGATGAGGTTCAAACAATATCACCACTGAAATCCAGCCTTTTTCCTTCGCTTTATGCTGTATATTTCTCAGAATTGCTTGATGCCCGAGGTGCATGCCATCGAAATTTCCAATCGCCAATGCTGAAGGCGTATTTAAACGCGTCAAATGATGAAGAAATCGGGCAACTTTCATAAGCCTTACCAGGTTAAAAAGACGCGAAGATACCGTGAAATGGGCTTCTATGGAATTTGTTTTCCGTAAAGAAGGCAGGTAGTATCTTCGTTTGAATAAAATTAATAACTCAAAGGAGACCTCCCTATGTCCGGAACCGCCATTTCAAGCTCCTCTAGAAAATCTTTTTATAGCACTCTGACTTTAGAGATTCGTGAAACCATACTTTCTGCTGCTTCCCCCGCATCGATTACAGATTTTGATCCCTCATGGAGTTCTAAAGCACATTCTTCAGAGCACTCTCTCGTCAATTTTTATAATATTTTTGGAATGCGAGTTGAAGAACTTCAACAATACTTGAAGCAATATGTAAAAAACTCGATGAATTTCAAGGAACGCGACCCCTATCGGTTTAGATTTATGCTTAACAACATGACTGATTTAATGCTTGTAGAAGGAGATGTGCTGAGTTTATTCGCCCAAGATTTAGGGGAAGGAAAATTCGAGCTTAGACAGCCACAGCAAACTCTATCTTTTATAAAAGTTTCACGTCGCAATGGAGAAGAACAGCTTTT
>OBEQ011311046.1_pt1 | contig 12469 bp, 10 predicted proteins | sample 1670901 | NCBI WGS metagenome assembly OBEQ01 (sample SAMEA104232315, study PRJEB22302) | groundwater metagenome | biome: forest; feature: aquifer; material: groundwater | place: USA | collected 2011-08-07 | depth 5.4 m | reverse complement strand
CCTGCACCGCGAGCGGCAGCTCGGCCACCTCGTCGAGAAAGAGCGTCCCCCGGTGGGCCCGCTCGATGGCGCCCGGGCGCGCTTCGGTCGCGCCGGTGAAGGCGCCCCGTTCGTGGCCGAACAGCTCGGCCTCCACGAGGTCGTGGGGCAGCGCGCCGCAGCTCAGCTTGATGAGCGGGTGCGGGCTGCGCGGGCCGAGGTGGTGCAGCGCGTCCGCGAGCACCTCCTTGCCCGAGCCGGTCTCGCCGCGCAGCAGCACGCTGACGCTCGACGCGGCGGCGCGGCGCGCCAGCCGGTACAGCTCGACCATCTTGGGCTCGCTCACGATGACCGGGCCATCGGGAGTGGACGCGGCGTGGCGCGGCGGCTCGAACAGGCCGCGCGAGGCCGCCAGCAGCGCCTCGGGCGAATGGCCGCTGCGCGGGTGGACCGCGATGCGGTACTCGAGCTCGATCGCCTGCGTGGCCAGCGCCGCGGCGAGACGCTCGAACAGCGCGCTGGCCTCCGACTCGTCGCCGTGCACGATGGTCGCGTACTGCTCGCCGTCGGCGACCAGGGGACGGTGCTCGCCCAGCACGGCCAGCAGCGCGGCCCAGGAGGAGGCGCCCAGCGCGCTGCCGGCGAGGCGGAAGCGACCCACGCAGAAGGGGTCGCGAGTCCGCTGCGCGCGCCCACACTCGTACTCGAGTCGGGCCTGGAACGCGGCGTCGCTCCACAGGAATTCCTGATCGGGGCTGCCCCCGTGCGACCACGCGTAGACCACCATGGTGACCGAGCCGAGGTGCACGCTGTCGCCGATGCGCAGCGGGCACGGCACTCCTGGCGCCAGCGCCCGCTCGCCGATGTAGGTGCCGTTGGTGCTGCCGGCGTCCTCGATGGTGAGCACGCTGTCGACCTTGAGCACGGCGTGGCTGCGCGAGAGCGAGCGGTGATCGATGCTGAAGTCGGCGCGCGGATCGCGGCCGATGGTCACCAGGCCGCGCCGCGGCAGCGGGTAGGCCAGCGCGCGGCTGTCCACGGCCACGGTCACCGACAGCTGCTGCGTGCCGTCGGCGAGCCCCGAGTCGGTCGACGCCACGCCCACCCGAGCAACACCTTGGACCGTGGGAGGCGGACGCCCGAGGCTGCCCATCGACAACGATCGTAGGGCGCTCCCGTCGCGACGGTCAACGCTTCAGATTTGCGATCTGCGCCCTGGCGAAGATGGCCGGGTCGACGTCCACGCTCACCGGGCAGTGGTCGGAGCCCCGTACCTCGGGATGGATGGCTGCAGATCGCACAAATCGCATCGCCGCGGGCGAGGCCAGCACATAGTCGATGCGCCAGCCGATGTTCCTGGCGCGCACGCCGATGCGCTGGCTCCACCAGGTGTAGTGCCCGGGCGCCTTCTCGAAGTGGCGGAAGGTGTCGACCCAGCCGGCGTGCAGCCAGCGCGCGAAGGCACGCCGCTCGATGGGCAGGAAGCCGCTGTTCTCGTTGTTCTGGCGCGGCCTTGCCAGGTCGATGTCCTCGTGCGCGGTGTTGAAGTCGCCCATGACCAGCACCCGTCCGGCGCGCAGCCGCGGGCTCAGCACGTCGAAGAGTCGCTTGTAGAAGCGCAGCTTGTAGGGCACGCGGCTGTTGTCGCGCAGCGTACCGCTGCCCTTGGGGAAGTACGCGTTGACGATCGTGAGCCGGCCGAAATGTGCCACGACCACGCGGCCTTCCACGTCGATGGCCGTCACGCCCAGGGAGCTCTCCACGGCGTCGGGCGGGCGACGCGCATAGATGGCGACGCCCGAGTAGCCGGGGCGCGTGCCGGCCACGATGTGGGCCGACCAGCCCGCGGGCGCGATCAGGTCCGCGGGCAGCTGCTCGACGCGCGCGCGCACCTCCTGCAGGCCGACGATCTCGGCGTCGGCGGCGGCCAGCCAGGTCAGGAATCCCTTCCGGTGGACGGCGCGCAGGCCGTTGACGTTCCAGGACACGATGCGAGTCACGGGGCGAGGACTCTGCCGCGTGGGCGCAGGCGGCGCAAGCGGCCGGCGCACCCGGTGGCGGGAGCGGGCCGGCTGGCCGTGGTATCAGGGCGCATGGCGAAGGACCGAGTCATCGAGGCGCTGACGCCGGCCGTGGCGGCCGGCGATCCAGGTGTGGCGTACGAGCAGCTCACGCGCGTGGAGTGGCTGCTGCGCGGGCGCGCGCGGCGCATCCTGGCGGGCGCGCTGACCGACGCCGCGCACCGCGCGGGCGAGGCCGGCCTGGGTCACGACCCGGCGACCGTGCAGCACGTGCTGCGCGTGGCCAGCCTGCAGCTGCGCGGCCTCGGCGGCGTCGATCTCGGCAACCGCGACGAGGTGCTGCGCGCGTACGACAGCTCGGCGCCGCCCGCGCCGCGCGCGCGCTTCCCGCTCGCGACCGTGGCTGCCTCCGCCGTGGCGCTCGCCGTCGCCGGGCTGCTCGGCTGGCAGCTCACGCGCGCGCCCGGCGCCGCGCCGCTGCCACCGCCGCCGCCGCCCAGGCCGGTGGTCGCGGCGGCCCCCGATTTCTCCACGCCGTTGCCCCGCCGGGTCATGCCCGCGCCGTCGGCCAGTGCTTACACGAGTGGCGGCGTGCCGCTGCCCGAGCCGCTGCTCGAGAAGGCCTTCGCCGACACCTTGCCGCACCTGGTCGTGGCCACCGACGCGGTCGCGCACGGGCGCAAGGACGCCGCCGACGAGCGCAAGCGGCTCGAGGCCGAGCTGCACGCGCCCGAGCTGCTGGCGGCGCTGGGGCCGCGGGCCGCCGCCCGCTGGAACGACCTGCTCGCCACCCTGGCCGAGATCAGCCGGATGAAGCCAGAAGGCGAGCGCTTCACCAACGCGGCCATGCGCCTGCACGACGCCGCCGGCCTGCTCGACGACGAGCTGGCGCGCGCCGGGCTCGCCTACCAGGTCGACGCCGACACCTGGGGCGGCCAGACCGCCGGCCACGCCGCGTTCTACCTCTACAAGGTGGAAGAGGTGCTGTTCGTGCAGGGCGGCGCCGAGCCCACGCGCGTGCTGGTGGTGCGCCGGCTCGACAAGCTCAACGTCACGCGCGCGGCCCTCGGCATGCAGGCGGAGTACCTGCGCGATCCGCTGGTGCTGCGTCAGGAGCTCGAGGCCCACGCGGTGACGCGCGTCCTGCCCGCCATCGACGCCGAGAAGCCGCTCAAGCTGGGCGACCCGGAGTGGAACCAGAGCGACGACGGTCGCGCGGTGGCCAAGGCGGCGGGCGAGGTCGCGCGCGCCGAGATGAACGGGCCGCTGGGCGCCGACGTCATCCGTGCGCGCGTGGTCGGCGTGCTGCTCTTCGACCGCGAGAACACCGTGAGCTCGTGGCGGCAGCAGGCGGCCGGGCACTTTCGCATCGGGCGCGTCGAGACCGCGCTCCTGCCCGCCGAGCTGTTCATGGGCCTGCGCGGCACCGTCGACGATGCGTCCTTGCAGTACGGCGGCAAGCTGGACGTGCGCCTGGCCGAGCTCGACGTCGAGGGCGTGGTCGCGCGCGTGGCTGACCTGCTCACGCCCTCGGTGGCGCGGCACGAGGCCCAGCACGGCCGCGACGACGCGCGCGACGCGCCGCTCGGCCTGCCCGCGGCGCTGGCCGAGATCCTCGGCCCCGAGCGCGACGAGCAGAACCGGCCCAACCACCTGGCCACCAGCGCCAAGTACGAGCTGTCCGCCTACCTGGCCCAGATCGCCAGCAACCCCGAGCTGGCCCGCCTCGACCTCATCCTGCTCTCGCACTATGCCTTCGACCGGCAGGAGTGGGGGCGCGCCGAGAGCTTCGTGGCCGCCTTCGTGGTGGCCGAGATCGCGCGCGAGCTGGGCGTGCCGCTCGACGGGCCGGTGATCCACGATCGTCAGATCGACCGGGCGCGCCTGGGCAAGGCGCTGCGCGCGACCCTCGTGCACTCCACCGCCGAGGTGCAGGCGGCCGCGGCGCGGGCCTGGGCGGCGCTCTTCGGCGAGCCGCTGGTGGTGCTTCGCTAGGCAGGAGAGAGAGGCGAGTCTGCTGGTTCTAAGGCAGTTCTAAGGCAAGGTGATCTTGCCCGAATAGGTGCTCGAGCCGAGGCCCGTGACCGCGTTGAGCGTTCCCTTGAGGAACAGCACGGCGGTGGCGTCCGTGTAGATGCCGGTGCCGCTGGTGACCTGGTAGGTGTCGGTGTACTTGCCCGTGGTGGTGTTCCACAGGCCGATGTCCTGTCCGACCAGATCGCCGTGCGAGGTATGCACGACGAGCGTGCCGACGTAGCGCACCACGTTGGGATTCGAGGTGCCTTCGAGGGAGATCAAGGTGAAGTTGCTGGTTCCCACCAGGTCACCCGCGTACGCGCTCTCCGTGCACAGCGAGCTGCACGGCACGACGTGGGTCGTGAATGTGCCTGCCACGTCGATCTCTTGGACTTCTTCGGCAAAGCCGACCGACGGCGCGATGGACGAGATGCAAGCCAACAGGACGAGCGCGAGCTTCATGTGATGTCCCCCTGACCTGATCATCGCGCTGGCTATATGCATGAGTCAATGCAGTCACATGCCGGGTGGCAATGACCCATTGATTGTTCAATGCCAATGAGTGATCGGGACAACGAAACGCAAATGCAGACTAAGGGCGCGCCATGGCCAGAAGCTGTGCGAGCAGCGCCAGGTAGCGTCCGACCGAGGTCGTCGTGACCCGGGTGCCCGGGCTGGCCAGCAAGAATCGCGCGCTCGTGGGCTCGAGCAGGACGAGACGCGAGCGTCCGGCCGCGACGGCAATGTCGATCGTGTGCCCGTCGACGACCACGCGCCGGCGCAGATCCTCGCCGCTCTCGTTCACCACGACGACCAGGAGCGCGCGCGCTGCCCGCAGCACGCGTGCCGCGACCGGGGCCTGGCTCGGCGACGTGGCCACGCCGGCGCCGTCGAGAAAGGCGGTGAGCAGCTCGACCAGCGCGCCGTCCTCGCGCGCCAGCTCGAGCGGCAAGGGCTCGTGCACGATCGACGCGGCGAAGCTGGCGATGGGCGGCGTCAGGCTGCGGCGCAGCCGCTCCTGCGCCAGGCCGTCGAAGGTGACCCACGCCGTGCGTCCGTCGGGCAGGCGGGCCAGCTCGCGCGCCGCCACCGGGCGCGACGGGCCGAGCACGCCCAGCGCAGCCAGCGCCGGCGACGTGCGGCCGTAGGCATCGCCCTCGATGGCGCCGGTGATGAGGACGTGCGCGCCCGCGTGCGCGGCCGCGAGCAGTGCCCGCGCGGCGTCGTCGCTCAGCACCTCCGGGTCGGGCACGAGGATGGCCCTGGCTCGGGCCAGGCGCTCGGCGGTGACGTTCAGGTCGGAGACCACGCCGGGCACCACGCCCAGCCGCTCGGCCAGCACGCGCACCAGCCGCTCGCTCGCGCCGCTGCCTCGACCCATGAAGCGGCGGCTCTGCGGCAGGAGCACCAGCACGTCGTCGGGCGCCCAGTCGTCGAGGTAGGGCGCGGCCGCGCGGAAGAACGCGGCGTAGTCGACCAGCACCTGCAGCTCGGGCTTGGCCGTGCCGTCGGGTCGAAAGAGACCGATGGTGGCCTCGTTGTCGTCGGGCATGTACGGGTTGACGTTCCACGCCCACTGGACCGCGCCGGCGGCACGGCCGGCGAAGGCGTAGCCGAGCTTGCGCTCGAGCAGCGCCGCGCTGCCCGCGGGCGTGCGCCACGGCTGCCCGTCCATGTCGTCGACGCGCATCATGCCGGTCTCCTGCACCAGGCTGGGGCGGTCCTGCGCGCGCGTGACCACCACGTCCCAGAGCAGGTCGTCGTTGTTCCACCACGTGTGCATCGACGTGTAATCCACCGACGCGGCGTGCAGCTGCTGCGACGGGCGCAGGCCGGCGCCGCCCTCGTCCTGGCCGAGCGTGACCAGCACGTCGCCGCCGGCGCTGCGCAAGCTGGCCCGCAGGCTCGCCGCCCACGCCGCCACGACGTCGTTGCTGAAGCGGACGAAGTCGATGGCCTTGCGCGGCACGCGCTCGAGGCGCAGGCGGGCGGCCTGCAGGTCCTCGGGACGGGGCAGGGCGTCGAGATCCGCATCCAGGTCGCGCCACAGGTTGCGCAGCGCCGGCCCATCGTCGCCGTGCTGCGCCTTCAGCCAGCGCTCCCAGGCGCTGCGTTCGTGCGCGTCGCCGGCGGGCAGGTTCTCCCACGTGGCCCGGCCGTACGAGGGCTCGTTGATGAGGTCCCAGTGGATCCAGCCCACGCCGCGGAAGCGCGCCGCGAACGCGCCCAGGAATGCCTGCTGCCCGGCCAGCGCCCGCGCATCGAGGTAGGGATTGTCGCCGCCGAAGCCGGGCGGCTGGAAGGCGAAGAAGGTGAAGCAGACGACGATGTCGTGGCGCGCCGCCGACTGCACGTAGGCCTCGAGCGCGCGCAGCACCGACTCGGTGGGTGGGCCGGGCCGATGCTTGCCATTCACCAGCGCCTGGTCCCAGCCGAACCACAGCCCCGTGCGCACGAAGTTCACCCCGTGGCGCTGCATGTCGGCGAAGTCGCGCTCCCACACCATCGGGTTGGGCGCGAACAGGAAGCTGCGGTGCACGTCGGAGGCCATGTAGGTCGTGCCCACGACGGGGAAGACGCGCCCGTCGCGACGCAGCCAGTCGCGCGACACGCTGATGCGCGGGCCGGGGCGCAAGAGGCTGTCGTCGCGCACCCAGAAGCCGCTCACGGCGCGGGCCGGGCGCGCGCTGCCGTCGTCGAGCTCGACGTCGACGCGGTGGAGGCCGGCGCGCAGGCCGGCCGCGGGCAGCTCGACGATTGCCTGGCGCAGCGAACCACGGCCCGCGAGCACGACGCTGCGCCGCTCGCGCTCGCCGCCCTGCTCGTCGCGCAGGACGACCAGGACGCGCACGGGTGCCGCGTTCGCGCGCGGACGCTGCCAGCGGATGAGCAGGCGCGGCGCCTCGCCCGCCGTGACGCTGGCATGCACGGGCGTCGCGCTCAGCTCGCCGGCGCCGGCGAGCGCGCGCTCGACCAGGGCGCGCAGGATGGGCGCGGGCAGCGTCGCGTCGGAAGGCGCGAAGATCCAGCGTCCGCCCGCTGACGCTCCCAGCAGGCGATCGATCTCGAGCAGCGGGCAGCCACGCGGCACGCCGCCGGCGTCGACGACGTGCACGAGCGGGCGCAGCACCGCCTGGCGCGGGCTGTCCGAGCCTTCCTCGTCGGCGAATTGCTTCTCGCTGCCCAGCCGGACGGTCAGCGCCCAGGTGCGCGTCGGCAGCGGGAAGGCCACGGGCAGCTCGGCGCGCGCCACGATGCGCGCGCCGCCCTCGACGTCGATGGGCTCGGCCGGCCCCACCAGCAGCGCGCGCGCCGCGGTCGGGTCGCGCTGGCCCAGGATCCACGCGGACGAAGCAGCATCCCACCATACCGGCTGGTGGAAGGGTGCGCCGCCCACGACCACCAGCGAGCCGCCCCGGTCGAGGAAGGCACGGATGGCCGGCCAGGCGGCGAGCGGGTAGGCGCTGCCGTGGGGCAGGAGCAGCACGTCGCCGCGCGCCGCATGCGCCGGCGCGTCGAGATCGCGCAGCGCCTCCACCGACTCCAGCCGCTCGACGGGCAGGCCGGCCAGGGCCTCGCCCAGTCGCTCGTCGGCGATGACGGGCGCGTCGACAGTGGGGAAGCCGGGCGGCTGAAAGACCAGAATGTGCGGTGCGTTGGCCGCATGCGCCGTGCGCGCAGGGGCGAGCGCGAGCAGCACCAGGGCGCCCACGAAGAGTCGCATCATCGCCGCCCGGTGTAACACGCCCGCGCTGCCAGCCATGGACAGGGCGCAGCGCGACGCTAAGCGGGTTAGATTGCGCACAACACAAGGAGATACTCGATGGCTCAACGACGCACGCTCGCAATCGCCGCCTCAGCACTGCTCGGCGCCCTCATCTCCACGCCGGCGTACGCGCACTTCGTGCTGAAGACGCCCAAGAGCTACTCGGAGCAGGACTTCCTTGGCGACCCGCAGAAGAGCCAGCCGTGTGGCCAGGCGGATCCCGGCGGCGCGGTCGTGCCGACCGGCATGGTGACCACCCTGGAGGCGGGCTCCACGGTCGACATCGAGATCGACGAGACCATCTTCCATCCCGGTCACTACCGCGTGTCGCTGGCGATGAACCAGGCCGCGCTGCCGAACGATCCGCCCGTGACCGCGGGCTCGTCCGCGTGCGGCTCGACCATCATCGAGGCGCACCCGACCATGCCCCTCCTGGCCGACGGTCTGCTCAAGCACACCAACGCCTTCTCCGCGCCGCAGACCATGCACGTGCAGCTGCCCCCGGGCGTGACCTGCGACCACTGCACGCTGCAGATCACCGAGTTCATGTCCAACCACCCGCTCAACAACCCGGGCGGCTGCTACTACCACCACTGTGCGACGGTCTCGATCGTCCCGGCGGGCAGCGCGCCTGACGCCGGTCCTGCCACCGGCCCCGACGCGGCGCCCGGCCCCGGCCCCGACGCGGCGCCCGGCCCCGGCCCCGACGCGGCCGGCGGCGGCGTGACCGATCCGGGAGCCTCCGGTTGCGGTTGCCGCGTGCCGTCGCGCCGCTCGTCGAGCAGCGGCGTGCTCCTGGGCGGCGTGGTGCTGGGCCTCCTGGCCCTGCGCCGGCGTCGTCGCTCGTCCTAGCCCTTCTCGGCTACCCGCGCAGGAAGTGCATCGACAGCTCGACCGAGAGCCAGACGGCCTGGCTGTCGATCTCGAGCGCGCCGTCGTGCGCGTTCATCTCGAAGCCGTGCACCGGCGCCATCGACGCGGGCAGGGCCTTGTGCAGGGCCAGGGTCTTGCCGAAGTCCCAGCCGAAGGCGTCGGGCCGGGCGGCCAGGCGCGCATTGACCCGCGCCACGATGCCCTCCTCGATCAGCTCGGGAACATGCTTGAGGTCAGCCTCCTCGAGCGTGGCCTCGAGGTTGAGCCGGCCGCCCGACGGAGACGGCGCGATGACTGGCGCGAGCAGCATCGACAGCGACGAGATGGTGACCGGCACGTTCAGCCCCGCCACGGTCCACTGCAGCCTGGCCGTGGTGTGGATGCGGATGCCTCTGCCGGCGATGAACTCCAGACCATCGGGGACGCCGATCTGGATCCAGCGACCCTGGCTGTCGTCCTCGTCGAGGTCGATGGTCAAGGGCGTCAGCTCGGCGAGCAGCTGCGCCACCGTGGTCCGGTCGAGCGAGGCTTTGATCTGCACGGCCATGCTTGACGATATACCCCGGGCGCTGGCTCGAGTGAGGTATGACAGCCGCCAGGCGCCGTCGCTGGCTGGGCACCATCTCCACCCTGTGGCGGATTCGTCAGCGTCGCTATACTCTGCCCGCCCTAGTCACTCGATCTGTAACCCTTAGACAGCGGAGCTGTTGACATGGCCTCAACCGGACGACCTTCCCAGGCGAAGCGCAAGCGCGAGACCGATCGCAAGCAGAAGCAGAAGGACAAGACCTCGCAGCGAGAGCAGCGCAAGGTAGAGAAGGCGAGCCGACCGGCCGGCGAAGCGGGCGAAGATCCCGATATTGCTGGCATTGTCCCGGGGCCGCAGCCGATCATCAGCGACGACGAGCCGCCCGAGGAGCCGTAGCTGCCCGGGCCCAGGAAATCGGCTCTTTGAACAGGGAGACGCAGAGACGCGGCTTCCCGCCAGGCGCTCGCTCTCCGAGCCGCTACGCGTCCTTCTCGCCCTCGAAGTAATCCACCTGCTTGTCAGCCGCGAAGACGAAGCGCCGGCCGGTGGGGAAGGTGCCCACCGAACAGGCCACCTTGCCGGAGTCGAGGTACTCGACCACGTCGACACTCCCGCCGTTGGCCGACATGCCCAGGTAGACGAGCGGCTCGCTGCCGTCGTTGATGAGCTGGTGCGCCGGGCCGCCGGGCGGGAAGGCGACATAGTCGCCCGCGCCGATGCTGGTCTCGCCCGCCTCGGTGCGCACCTTGCCCTGGCCGGAGACCACGAAGAGCGCCTCCTCGGTCTGGTTGTGCCGGTGCAGGGGGAATGACTTCTTGCCCGGCGGCAGCTGCCACAGGCCGCAGCGCAGCAGGCTGAGCCCGCCCAGATCCTTGCGCTGGTTCTCGAACTTGCCGCGCTTCATGGCATCGGCCCAGGGCATGTCGCTGGTCTTCACGATCTTCATCTGCGGCGGATCCTTCTTGTCCATGTGTCCTCCTCCTCGTCCGATGCTTGCCGGGTGTGCTCCCGGTCCTTGACGCCGTTCCAGGGCTGCACCATGGTCCGCGAACATGACCGAGCCGAGCTACCCGCCACCTCCGCGCAAGCGCCCGACCGCCTGGTTGTACCTGCTCGCGTGCCTGCTGCCCATCGGCGGCTGCTTCGCCAGCGCCGCGACGGCGTCGTCGGGGCTGGGCAACATGGGTGAGAGCTTCGCCAAGCTGCCACGCGCGAGCGTGCCGGGCGACGCGGACGTCACGCTCGAGCGCGGCGCGACCATCGTGCTCTACGAGACGCCGCTTGCGGCCGCGGGTGCCGCCGGCGCGAAGATCGATCTGCGCTGCACGCTGCGTGGGCCCGACGAGTCGGAGGTGCCCCTGACCAAGCCGTCCGGACAGAGCAGCTACACCGTCAACCGGCGCAGCGCGCGCGCCGTCTTCGTGGCCGAGATCAAGCAGGCGGGCGTGCACAAGCTGTCGTGCCTGCTGCCCCAGGAGGCCTCGGCCGACGCAGCACCCGACGCCCAGCTGGTCTTCGTGAGCACCAAGATCTTCATCGGCATGGCCAAGTACTTCGTACCGGCGCTCCTCGGCACCCTGGGCGGCATCACCCTCGCCATCGTCGTGTTCTTCATGCGCCGCCGCAGCGTCGCCTAGAAGCCGGAGCGTTCCATGGAACGGTTCCAGGAACACCCGCGAGCATGCGGGAAGGCCGTTCCACGCATGCGGTGCCAACGGGCCGAGGCTTGCGTAAACGCGGAGTTACGCGGGTCGCGGCCCGGCACGCCGCCTGCAAACGCGGCGTTCACCATGTTGAATCGTTCCATCTTTGCCGCCCTTTCCCTTGCTTCGCTCTCGCTGCTGCCGCTGAACGCGCTCGCCGACGAGTCGGAGCCCACTCCTGCTCCTGCTCCCTCGCGCGAGCCGGAGCCGACGCCGGTCGCCGACGCCGAGGACGCTCCGCCGGCGTACGCTCCGGCCGCGGCGCCCGCGCCCTACGCGCCGGCCTACGCGGCCCCGACCGAGGTCGTGCGCCCCTTCCCCGACCGCGAGGGCTTCACCATCGGCTTCGGCGTGGGCGTGGGCAGCCTGTCGATCCAGGACGCGAAGATCGAGCCCGACAGCACCGTGGGCATCAGCTTCCGCCTGGGCGGCGCCATCACGCCCAACTTCCTGCTGCAGGCGGACCTCGAGGCCACGCGCGCGACGTTCAAGAACAACGCGGCGCTGCAGCTGAACTTCTTCGGCGTCTCGGCGACCGGCTACGTGCACCCGCGCTTCTACCTGACCGGCGGGCTCGGCATCGCCGGCGTGGTCGAGGTCGACAGCAACAACAAGGAGGTCGGCAAGAGCGACGACGCGCTCGGCCTCCTGCTCGGCGTGGGCATCGAGGCCTACCAGTCGTCGGGCTTCGCGCTCAGCATCGAGCTGAAGGGCTTCGGCGCGACGTTCAACGACAAGACCGTGAGCGGTGGCAACCTGCTCATCGGCTTCCAGTGGTTCTAGGCGCGCCGAAAGTCGTGGCGTAGCCGCGCGCACGCCCCGACCACCGCGCCAGGCGTACTATGCGCGCCATGGGCGAGGTTGGGGGTGCGAGCGACTCGCCCGTGGAGTCGCGAACGTCGCTGGGACAGCAGTCGACGCTTCCGCACCACGCAGCGCCTGCTCCCGATGCAGTGATTGCCCGCGGCGAGCGCGTCGGGCGCTACGTGGTCGTCACCGCGCTGGGCGCGGGCAGCATGGGCGTCGTCTACGTGGCGTACGACCCCGAGCTGGACCGCAGGATCGCGCTCAAGATCCTGCCCGTTCGCAATCCGCTCGAGCAGGGCCGCTGGCAGGCGGAAGCCCAGGCCATGGCCCGGCTGCGCCACGAGAACGTCGTCGCGGTCCATGACGTGGGCGTGCACCAGGGCAGCACCTTCATCGCCATGGAGCTGGTGGAGGGGCGCACGCTGCAGCAATGGTTGCGTGAGACCCCACGCTCGGCGACCGAGATCCTGCGTGTGTTCATGCAGGCGGGCCGCGGTCTCGCCGCCGCCCACCGGGTCGGCATCGTGCACGGTGACTTCAAGCCGTCCAACGCGCTCGTGGGCGGCGACGGTTCGGTCAAGGTGTGCGACTTCGGCCTGGCCCGCACCGGCGAGGGCGTGCACCAGCTGAAGTCAGCTGACGGCGAAGGCGCCGCCACCGCCTGGCTGGTGGGAACGCCCGACTACATGGCGCCCGAGCAGGCGCGCGCCGGCATGGCGGGGGGCGCCCGCGACCAGTTCGCCCTCTCGGCCAGCCCGTACCGAGGGCTGTGGGG
>OBEQ012883356.1_pt1 | contig 12471 bp, 16 predicted proteins | sample 1670901 | NCBI WGS metagenome assembly OBEQ01 (sample SAMEA104232315, study PRJEB22302) | groundwater metagenome | biome: forest; feature: aquifer; material: groundwater | place: USA | collected 2011-08-07 | depth 5.4 m | reverse complement strand
TATGGCTCCCCGTAGTAGAGGAGCTTAGAACTACTTTAGCTCGAGCTTATCCTTAATAGCGGCTACTAATTCCGGAAATTCCAGCTTTTCTCGTCTGCCACCGCCGAAGTGTCCTTCATTCGTGGCTTCTGTGTATTCGGTATTAAGTTTTTTGTGAACAAACCTAGCTTCCTCAACAGGGATGAAAAGGTCATCAGTAGAGTGAAACTGGACTATCCAATTTTGGTTAGCCTTAATTTTGTCCCATTGCCACGGAAGATTATAATAGCCACTGGCCTTTTCGTCTTCATCATCAAGATCTGTATGACAAGCACCAACAAGAACGGAACCATAGATTTTATTATTTTCGGCAAAACGCATAGCCGCTACCGCTCCCGAGGAGTGACCCACTAAAATCGTGTCTTCGTTAGCGTGCAGCTCGTCTTTCAAAAAAGGCAGCCAATATTTTTCGCGAGCCAAAACGTTATCTGGCATAGTCTCTGTAATAACTTCCAAGCCTTTTTCCTCCAGCGCTTGCTTAACAAAGGGAAACCAGTGGTCGGCTCCTGTCGCCCCGCCATTGCCGTGAATAATGATAACTTTAGGCAACTTCATAGTCTCATCATAACAAAGATAAATGCTGGGTTTGACGATATAGAGGGCACTCCCCTATAATCGACCTGTCTTCCCCTGTTGCTTTTAATCAGGGAAAGGTAGTAGGCGCGGTCCCGACGCTAAGTCGGGATTCGGATTTATTCCGAAAGCGCCGCTTCCGGAAAACCGTAGGTTGTCCTTCAATTTTCGTTCCGGAGTAGCTCAATGGTAGAGCACCGCCCTGTTAAGGCGATTGTTGCCGGTTCGAGTCCGGCCTCCGGAGCCAAGCATAAGCACTCTGGAAGAAGCGTTTTTTTTATTTGATATAGTTTAATTATGACCAAAAAAGATATTGCCACTGGCGTGGCGCACAAAGTACCGCCGGATTTACATAAAGCCTTGATATCTGACGAATCTGTCTTAGAACGGTGGGAGGACCTCACACCACTGGCGCGTAATGAGTGGATCTGCTGGACTATCTCCACCAAAAAACCGGAAACGAGAAGAAACCACATCGAAAGGACGCGCGACGAACTGGTAGCCGGAAAGCGCCGCCCTTGTTGTTGGATTGGTTGCATACATCGTTAAATGAAATGCATGCAACAAATTATTGCTGAACTAAAGTTCTAACTTCCAACGCTACGGAGAACAATGATCTTTACATCTGTTAATTTGATACCCCAAAGCGGACTTAGAACCAAGACCTCTGTCAGGGTCTTTTTTGTTATGATGAGACTATGAAAAAAGTTTATATTGACTCTACCTTGCACCACGACTGGAATACAAAGTTCAATCCAGAGCTATGTAAACATTTAGAGGCTAAAGGTATCCAATCTTATTTGCCCCAACGAAATACACACCAAGGGGGCAAGCCCGAAGATATATTTCAACAAAATGTCTCGGCCATTAGGGATGCGGATGCCTTATTAGCAGTTGCAAGCAATGAGTCTCCCAATTGGGGTGTGGAGGTTGGTTATGCTTTTGGACTAAAAAAACATCTTGTGGCGTTAGCGGCGAAGGAACACCCCGTACCTTTAATGGCCAAATCCATGTTTAATGAGATTGTGGAAGTGGAAGATTTGGACGACATATCGTCCTATGTAGATAAGCTTGTCTCTGCTCTCAATAAAACTCGTAGTTGAATAATTATAACTTCCTCCACCACGGGGAGTCAAAGCTATCGATTAAGGTAGACTAAAAGGTATGGCTAATCAACTAAAACAAGTAGCGGAATATTACGACCAAACACTACCACTTTATAAAACTTTCTGGCATAGAAATAAAAGCTATGCCGATCATTATGGTTATTGGGAACAGCGAACGAGAAGTCTAAGCGAGGCCTTAATTAATGAAAATAGATTTATGGCAGATGTGCTTAAAATCCGTTCAGGCTCAAGAATCCTAGATGCTGGTTGCGGAATTGGCGGAAGCAGCGTCTGGTTGGCGGAAAATTTCAATGTTCAGGTTATTGGGATTACCATAAGCAAGCGGCAGCTGGAAAAAGCTAAAGAACTAGCAAAAAAACGCGGACTTCAGGGTAAGGTTGAATTTTATCTGCAAGATTATTTGAATACTAAGTTTCCCGATGAGCATTTTGATATGATTTGGGCCTGCGAGAGCGTCTGCTACGCGAAAAATAAAGAGGATTTTTTAGCTGAGGCCTATAGATTATTAAAACCGCGCGGTAAAATCGTAGTCGCAGATGGATTTCTACTAAGAGACATCAAGCAATCTGAAGAAGGAATTTATAACAATTTTCTAGATGGTTTTGCATTGCATAATATTGCCAAGGCTGCAAATTTTGACAAATTAATGAGACAGGCAAATTTTCGACATGTAAAATCTTGGGATAAAACGGAAGCCGTTAAACCATCTTCAAAAATAATGCACAGGAGAACCTTGCTACTCTATCCATTGGTGAAAGCTATGTATAAGCTTGGCCTAGTTTCTGGAGTGCTTTTTAAAAATAGCCTAGCTGGGATCGCCCAATACAAATTAGTGAAAAAAGGTGCGGCTGGCCACGTTGTTTTTTACGGCCAAAAATAACCTTATCTAAAAGGTAATAAAATCAGATATCATACTAATATGCCAGATTTTGAAGTTATCGTGGTGGGTGCCGGACCAGCCGGCGCTATGCTGACCAAAGAACTTGCCAAAAGAAAGATTTCTGTTTTATGCATTGAAAGGGAGATTGAGGCCGGCCATCCCAACAAATCTACCGCCGGAACACCGCTTGACACCTTTGAAATATTCGATATTCCAAAGAGCCTGGCTTACGAAGGCATAAGCGGCCTGCGGCTATTTGGCCCCACAGAATCATATATAGCCGAGTTTGATTCAGCTTTTGGCCGCCTGCTAAAGTTCCGTGAAGTAAAACAATATTTAATCAAGGAGGCTATCGGCTACGGCGCGTCCATAATGCTGGGAACAGAGGTTACCGATATTCTTAAAGAAAATGGCAAGATTGCCGGGGTTAGCTACAAGGGCTTTGAGGGAGAGGGCAGCCTGCGGGCCAATGTAGTGGTAGACGCCACCGGTCCCGAGGCTTTGCTGGCCGTCAAGCTGGGATTGATGCCCACCCAGAAGCTTGATGAAGACGCCCAATCGCTTGATTACTTCTCAAAACCGGGAGTTGGCGGAGCCTTTGAGTATTTTATGGGTAACGCCAAGCCAGATAAAGCCAAGCAGGGCTTTTTCCTAGACCTATTTTTTGGTAGTCAATATGCACCGGGCGGATACTCCTGGATATTCCCGACCAGCGACCATGAAGTTAAGACCGGAGTCTGTAAGATGGACCCGACTTTTAAGGTAAAAGGTGAAAAAAGCCAAAAACAATATTTTGACAAACTTATGGCGGAGAATTCCCAGCTAAAAGGCGCCCAGCCGTTTGAAGTTCACCTCTGCCCGTACCGGCACTGGGTGATTGGCGGCTTAAAATCAGCTACCTTGGACAATTTTATGGCGATCGGCGACGCCGCCACTAAATTCCAGCCGGTTTTTGGCGAGGGCGTACGGGCGTCTTTTTACTCGGCGCACTTTGCCGCCGAGGCTATTGAGGAAGCCCGTAAAAAGAATGATTATTCTAAAAAGGTGCTGGAGCTACACGATAAGCTCTGGGACAAAAAGTGGGGCCGGAACTGGGATCTATCCAAAATAATATTCAAAGCTTTGTACCACAGCAGCGACGCCCAACTTGATGAACTCATTAGGGCGCTTAGGAAAATAGATTTTGAGACGCTTTGGAATATTTATATGGGTAAAAGCAGCAAAAAAGATTATCTTTCGCTGGTCAAACATCTACCCGGTCTGATAAGTGATGGGTCGGCCTGGAAAATACTCAAATCGCTGTAACCGAAGCCTTCCACGCCGGATGGCTTATGCTTGCAGGATTTTATTTAAAGTGAATACTTATAAAATATGAGAGGTTTCGAATTTAGCAACTATGAGATTGATGTTGAGTTTGGCAATGATGGTATTACGTGGAACCAAATTGGAGATGATGAATTAAAATGGGATTTGGGCGAAGAAGTTGACTGGGGAAAGCTAGGAGATGAATTAGATTACTGGCCGCCAATAGGCGAAACCTTTGAATCTTAAACCTTGTTTGTCTTGACACTAAAATAAAAGAAAGAATCTAAAAATTATGGCTAAAGTAGAACTTCAATATATAGAGCTGCTTAGGGCTATTAATGTGGCAGGCTAGTGTAGCAGAAAATAGCCGATATCGTTATTGAGCGACCTCTGCTATTATTGAGCTGTGAAGTTGCCGGTTATCTTTCAGAGGTTGGAAGGTCTGGTCATTTTTCTGGGCTCGCTTTACGTCTACCACCAGCGGGCTGGAAACTGGCTGGCCTTTGTCCTGATTTTTATAGCTATTGATCTAACAATGGGCGGCTACTTGGTCAACAATAAGGTGGGCGCTTATATTTATAACATCGGCCATACTTACGTGGTGCCGGCGGTCATTTATGTTTTGGCGCGGCATTTTGATAACTCTAATTTAACTTTTCTGTCGCTAGTCTGGTTTGCTCACATTAGCTTTGATAGAGCACTGGGCTGGGGCCTTAAAGATGTAACTGGCTTTAAAAATACGCATCTTGGCCAAATCGGTAAGAAATAATTCTAATAGACGCTGTTCCACATATTATTAGTAGCTAATTACAATATTTGATGAAATGACAAAAACACTATAAAATATTTGATTGATTTCTATACTTGTGTCATAATCGGGAGATGAGAGCACATAACTATGGTTCTGTCCACTACTTAAAGGCCCTCCTGAAAGCCCGCATCATTAAACGTCGTCTAGGACTCGTGGCCGTAATTTTTGTATTGCTACTAATAGCCGGTAGCTCTTATAAGGTTTACGCTTGGCAGCATAAAAAAGACACTGATTTAAACAGTAAAGTTGATAATTTAAACCAACAGGTTAACAGTGTAAACCAGCAGGTTAGCAGTTTAAACACCCAAATTAGCGGGCTGAACCAACAAATCAGCGATTTAAAATCGGTAAATTCTAAAGCCAATTCTTCAGCGCCTAAAAGCTCAGCGTCAGCAACTCAAAGTCCGGCTCCGACCCCCCCTTCAAAACACAAAAAGCATCATTAGTACGTTACCGAGTGTTTTGTTGTGACTTACTAAGCCCAATCTTTTTGTAATTGTAAATACCCAGTTGCCTAACTTTTTCAATGAAAAATTCATAATTAACTCTTACATTTAATAAGTCTCCCCGGTAGTCCCAGTTTGTACTGTAAACTACTTTACTTACAAAAATTACTGCTGCAAATATAATAGATTCGTAAGCTTTAAAGGGGTGCTTAAAATGCAGTTTATCGACCGGGTAGAGGCCGGCAGGCAACTGGCTAAAAAGCTGGCCAAGTACCGTGGCCGGGCCGTGGTATATGCCCTGCCGCGCGGCGGCGTGGTGGTGGCCGCCGAAGTAGCTAGGGAGTTGGAAGCGCCACTAGACCTAATTTTGGTGCGCAAAATTGGCCACCCCGCCTGGGCAGAATACGCCATTTGCGCGGTGGCTGAGGGCGGCGAACCGGTTTGCAACCCGGCCGAACGAGCCAACACTAGTGAAGCTTGGTTCCAAGCTACGCTGCGCGAAGCCCGTCACGAAAACCAGCGGCGGCGCTGGGAGTATTTCCCAAAGGGTTATAAGGCCCCGGAAGTTAAAAACAAAGTGGCCATTTTGGTGGATGACGGCATTGCCACCGGCCTAACCATGGAGGCCGCCGTGGCGGCTATAAAGAAGCGACAGCCCAAAAAAATTGTGGTGGCCGTGCCGGTGGCCCCAAGTGATTCGGTAGAAGAACTTAAAGCGCTGGCCGATGAAGTTATAGTACTGGATGATCCCGCCAATTTTAGGGGCGCGGTGGGCGCTCACTACCAAAATTTTCCGCAAATTGAAGACCAGGAAGTTATCGAGGCTTTAGAGGAAGTTAGGGATGATTTAGCCGGCATAATTTAACAGCTGTTTTGCAAGGAGCCTCCCTGCAAATAAGGAAATTATGGTCTGGTATATATGAATGATGGGGGCAGCGGTTGAGTTAACCTTGTTTGAGGCATTGCCAGGTTTGGCGCCAGCGCTGCGCCTCGTGGAGCGGGTTGCCGGTGAGGCAGTGTACGCTGTCGTGCCCAAATACAAAGGCCACGATTAAAAAGCCAAGGGCGGCGACGCCCAAAAGGGGCCAATTGTGGCGCAGGTCAAATAAACTACGCCAAAAACTGGTGTTTTGGCGGCGCCGCTGGCGGGCCCATGCCAAAAAGGTGCCGGCCGCAATTAAGTAGGCTAAGGCTGGCAAAACAACAATCCCTACGAAGATAAACCTGATCCAGGATTTAGAATTGGCCACGCTGGGATGAGCCAGTATATTACTGATGATAACCACAAAAAAGGGCACTAGCAGCAACGCCCCAAAAGTGGCGTTGCGTTTTACATAGTGCGGAGTTTGGTGAGCCATAATACCTCCTAAATAAACTGCGTTTTGTTTGACCAAACTTAGGGGCAAATCAAAAGCCGTCCTGAGCCAAACCTGAAGGCGACGGGAGTTTTTATCGTCCAGCATGTCGGCCAGGGTTTGGAGCATTTGTTGGCCGTAGCGGCGGCGGTAGGCAGCCGGATAAAGTTTTAGCAGACGGCTGTAAACTGGGAACCTGGAAGGCAGCCGGCTCATATAATTGCCCCGGCGTTTTTGCCAAGCGTTTGGCGGGCTTTGGCGATCTTTACGGTATTTTCAAAATACTTTAGCTCCGCGCCCAGCCTATCCCTGCCCTTTTTTGTAAGCTGGTAGTAACGGCGCCGGCTCTCTTTAGAAGGAATTTCTTCTATCAATCCCTCCTCGTTAAGCTGTTTGATGGTGCCGTAAAGCGCGCCCGGACCAATTTTTATTATCCCCTTAGAATCTTGCTCCACCTGTTGCATCAGTTCGTAGCCGTGGCGCGGCTTTAGGCTGAGCGCCAAAAGAATACTAAAAGCTACCTGCGGCAATAAGTTGAGAGGCCTTCTGCTCATAATTTTAGTATATCAAATAGTGATATATCATCAACCTAATTTTTCTTCGCACTAGGAAGTATGGTTAAATATACTTAGTAAGGGAGCTTGGTTATGCGACGAAGAATCTGGCTGGCGTCAGGTGCGGCGGTGGCCAGTTTATTTTTGTTTATGGGCGTAGCCGGCGCTCACACCTTTCGCTCCGGCGACGTCGCCACTGTGCCAGCCAGTGAAACCGTAGACAACTCCTTTTGGGCGGCCGGACGGACGATAGTCATCGCCGGCACGGTTAATGGCGACGTTCACTGCGGCGGCCACGGCTTAATTGTAAGTGGCACGGTTAAGGGCGACGTGGTCTGCGCTGCCCAAACTATTACCATTACCGGTACAGTGGAGGGCAGCGCCCATCTGCTGGCCCAAACGATCAACTTAAATGGCACCGTGGGGCGCAACCTGACGGCGGCGGCCCAAACTCTAAATTTTGACCCCAAAAGCACCGTTAACGGCGATGTCAGTATTGCCGGCCGCGACGCCAATCTTAATGGCACGATCGGCCGTGACTTAGCGCTGGCTGTTAGTAGCGCCAATTTAAGCGGCGTGGTGGGCCGTGACATCAAGGCTTCCACCGAACACTTTAGGTTAGCCAGCACCGCCAAAGTGGGCGGCAACCTAGAATACACCAGCACCAACAACGTAGAGCTAGCCAGTGGCGCCAGCGTGGGCGGCCAAACCATCAAGCACACGCCCAAGCAAAAAGCTACTCACTGGGGCGCTTTAATTGGTTTTGCCGGCTGGGCAATCCTTTATTTGACGTTGGCCTTGCTGATCACCATGCTAGTGCTAGTAGCGCTGTTTCCCAAGGCGATTCACACCACCGCCCAGCAGGCTGTCCGCCGCCCCTGGGTGGCACTGCTAACCGGCTTTATAGCCAGCCTTGTTATACCAGTAATAATTGTAGTTTTGCTGCTGACGCTAGTGGGTATCCCGCTGGGCTTAATTTTGCTGCTTTGGTGGCTACTGGTCTGCGCACTCAGCGGCGTAGTTTCGGCCTATTTCACTGGTTGGTTGGTTTGGCGCCGGCAAACTAATCCAATATTAACTATGCTAGTGGGCAGTTTGATTCTGCTGGTGCTCTACTTCATCCCCTTCCTAGGTATTTTAGCGGTGATGGCCGCGCTTTGGCTGGGTACCGGCATGATCATTTTAGAACTTAAATCGCGCACCCCCTCGCCTGCCTACAAAACCAAATAAACTAGCTTAATATCAACTTGGTTAAGCATATCCATATATCAGCGTACTAGTACGCTGATATATGGATATGTGACCCCGCGTATAATTAATAGCTAGGAGTTGTTTTATTTGCCAAGGATGCAAAGCGAATTAAAGGAGGTAAACCATGAAGGCCGCGCAAATTAGCCAATACGGTGGGCCGGAAGTTATAGAAATTAACGAAGTCGGCAAGCCGCTGCCCCAAGCCGGACAAGTGCTGGTAGAGGTCCAGGCAGCGGCCATCAATCCATTTGATTGGAAAATGCGCGAGGGCTACGTGAAAGGCGCAATTAAATCCTTGCCCATAACTTTGGGTGGCGACTTTTCCGGCGTGGTGGAAAGCGGCGCTGATCAATTTCAACCAGGCGATGAAGTTTACGGCTCGGCGCTCATTTTAAGCGGCGGTTCGGGAGCTTTAGCCGAGTTGGCCACTACCAAGCCCGAAAACATCGCCAAAAAACCGGCCAAGCTCAACCATTCGGAAGCCGCTTCGCTGGTACTGGTAGGCGTTAGCGCTTTCCAGGCGCTGGATCAACTTAAGCTTAAACCGGCATCTAAATTACTAATTCAAGGTGGCGCCGGCGGCATCGGCTCGGCAGCCATCCAATACGCCAAGCACTTGGGAACTTACGTGGCTACTACCGTGCGGGAAGCCGACGTAGCATTTGTAAAAAGCTTGGGCGCCGATCAAGTGATTGATTACCAAAAAGCTAAAGCCTCGGAGAAATTACATAATTTTGACGCCGTTTTTGACACGGTGGGCGATGAGGTTTATAAAGATTCCTTTAAGGTGCTAAAAAAGGGCGGCCCTATAATTTCCATGACTATGCCGCCGGACGAAGAGCTAGCCACCAAGTACCAAGTAAAAGCTCTCTACCAAGGCACTAAAGTTAACATCGAAAGCCTGAATAGGCTTACAAAGTTGATTGAGGGCAACGTAATAACTCCTCACGTCGATAAGGAGTTTCCACTCGCCCAGACCGCTGAAGCCTTCAAACACTTAGAAACCGGGCACCCCAAAGGCAAGGTTGTGATAAAAATTGGGTAAACTTTGTCCTAAATCGGTGAAAATACTAACAGACTAATAATGGTTTTAGAACTATCATTAATCCGCCATTAAATTGGGGGACTAATGATTAAATCGCTACACGAGCTTATGATCTACCGCCAGGAGCGCCGGTACGTCCGGCAGATTTTAAGCGAGGACAACCACAATTTCTGGTAATCCCTGAATTAATTTAGGATTTTAATGCCCTAAAAAAGTTTTAGGTTGTGAGATAGAGATTTAGTCAGGATTCGAATTCGCCGCTTGATGACTTTGGTTTTTTTAATTTTTACCAGCCGCGGCTTATCGAAAAATATTCCCTGTATTGGATCATCTTTCATAACACTCCTCCTTTGGAGGCATTAACCGTTTGCCATTTACCATTTACTGGGCATTTACCATTAGCCATTAACCCTGCCTGGCCTGCAGGCAGGCATCGATCATGGAAAACGGAAAATGGATAACGCCTGGTGAATGGTGAACGGTGAATGGTAAACGGAAGTTCAGTCCTAGTGTCTTTCATGCTTTTACCTCCATTGCTGGTCTAAATCGATCATCGCCAAAAATGCTATTAGCCTCACCTAGCTCAAAACGGTAGCGACCGCTCACAAAAGTAGCGCAGGGCACTTCGGCAGCTCGATTTTTATAATCTTTCAAAAAAGCCGTCCAAGTGCCTTGGTCCAAGGCTTCCGGGCTTTGCAAACTTAGGGCTAAGTATTCCACGGCGCCCAAGCCCCGCAGATCGTGTTTGCCGATCATATACAGTTGGTCTTCGATGATTTTCTGGGGGCTGCCCAAATATATACCCTGTGGCGCTTCCCAAACTACCAGCAGGCGCCAGTCGCGGCCGGTTTTGACTTTTGGAAAGTCATCATAAATGTAATCGGGCGCTGAAACGGAAGCTTGATTTTGGCGCAGATCTGCTTTAGGCGGAAAACTCAGATATTTACTGGGCGGGACTAGCACCAGCCCCAGTTGATCTTGCCAATCAGGCCGTTGGCTAACCAGCGTATCGATAATGCCAGCGGCCTTGAGTATTTTGGTTTTGAGCTTAGGGTAGCTGGGAATTTTAATACCTAAAGCCTGCCAAGCCTCCGCCAGTTTCTCGTACTCCGCGGCCGCCCAAGTCTGAATATTAACTTTATTTTTATCCGCGCTGGCTTGCTGGAGCAAATCGGCGGTCCGGGATTCTAAAAGGCTGGTTTTTTGGCCATACAAATCTAGTAGCTCTTTATGCATTTCGGTTATGCGGCTATCTATTTCTAACAAGGTTTGGAAATTCTTTAGTAACATACAGTCTCTTAACTTGGTATTACTATAGTATTTTAAGGACAAAAAGTCAACTATAACTGCAGCTCTTTTACAAATCGGCAAAGTTAGTATTAATCCATCCATCTCTTCAAGGACAGACCTTGTAAATGTAAAAGTATGGTCTAATATGCTTTTGGGTTTGACAAGTCGACGCTATTAGCACTACAATTAAGCATGGAGCCTGTAAACAATTTAGCTCTAACATTTGATGACGTTTTACTAAAGCCCGGCTACGCCGGGTTTTTGCGTGCCGAAATTAGCACTAAAACCTGGCTAACTCCCAAAATCCCATTGGCCGTGCCTATTACTTCGGCGCCGATGGATACGGTTACCGAAAGCCGGCTGGCTACCGCGCTTGGCAAAAGTGGCGGTTTTGGCTTTATTCACCGTAATTTAACGATCGCTAACCAGGCCGCCGAGGTCCAAAAAGTCAAACAAGCCGGCGGGCTGGTGGGCGCCGCCGTGGGTTCCTCATCGGGCTACGAAGAGAGGGTCAAAGCCCTACTTAAAGCCGGCGCCGATGTAATTTTAGTCGATTCGGCGCATGGCCACTCTTACGCGGTGATCGAGGCCGTTAAAAACATCCGTTCGTTATCTAAAGTAGAGATAATTGCCGGCAACGTGGCCACCGCCGAAGGCGCCAAGGCTCTAATCGAAGCCGGCGTTAACGGACTGCGGGTGGGCATGGGACCCGGGGCCATTTGCTCCACCAGAATCATATCGGGCATGGGCGTGCCGCAAATAACCGCCATCTTAGATACCGTCAGCATAGCTAAATCTCACAGTATTCCAGTAATTGCCGACGGTGGCATAAATTACAGCGGTGATATTACTAAGGCCTTAGCCGCCGGCGCCTCGAGTGTGATGCTGGGCCGGATTTTGGCCGCGGCTAAGGAGTCGGCCGGCGAAATAGTCAAGCTCACCGCTGCCCAGGTTCCGCAGCGTTTTCAAAGCATTTTAAACCACGCTTCCAGTTACAAATTTAAGCGCTACCGGGGAATGGGCTCGCTGAGCGCCATGAAAAAAGGGTTGGAGGTTAGTTCCGAAGACGAGTTCCACGGTAAAAGTTATAAAAACACCAAATTGATTGCTGAGGGCGTGGAGGGTATGGTACCGATGACCGGCACGGTAGAAGAGGTGGTGGCCGAGCTGGTGGGCGGGTTGGTTTCGGGCATGTACTACGTAGGCGCCAAAAACATTAAAGAGCTTCAAAGCAAGACCAAATTTATACCCATTACCCAGTCTTCACTGCGTGAGAGCCATCCGCATGATCTGTTTATAACTAGTCCAGGGTCTAACTATATTTAAACCATGAAAAGCCCAGCCGAAATTTTAATCTTGGATTTTGGCTCGCAAACCGCCCACCTGATTTCCCGGCGCTTGCGCGACATGGGCATCAAGGTCGAGATTATCGACCCCGAAGACGCCCTGGCCAAAATAAAGCAGTTAAAACCTAAGGGGCTGGTTTTGTCTGGCGGCCCGGCCTCGGTTTATGAAAAAGGCGCGCCCTCGGTGGACATGCAAATTTATAGCCTGGGCATCCCTATTTTGGGCATTTGCTACGGTTGGCAGCTAACGGCCCATTTGCTGGGCGGCAAAGTAACCTCTGGCCGCAAAGAATATGGGCCAGCTAACCTTAAAATAGACCAAACCGGGCCACTGTTTGAAAACGTCGAAAGTTACTCCCAGGTTTGGGTCAGCCACGGCGACACGGTAGTGTCTTTGCCGCCGGGTTTTGAAATGACCGCCGAAACCGAGTCGGTGCATTACGCCGCGG
>OBEQ011951380.1_pt1 | contig 12472 bp, 4 predicted proteins | sample 1670901 | NCBI WGS metagenome assembly OBEQ01 (sample SAMEA104232315, study PRJEB22302) | groundwater metagenome | biome: forest; feature: aquifer; material: groundwater | place: USA | collected 2011-08-07 | depth 5.4 m | reverse complement strand
TGATTACCTTGAATTTTGGTGTCCCAACAATGCTGGATGGTGCTGATTTGGCCAATTATTTTGATGCCAGTAACCTTAATTTTTCCAATTCGCAAACGCAATCTCTTTATACAACTAATTCCAATATACAAGAAGGTTTCTGGACATGGTGTGTCGAAGTGTACGATGCCACTAATCCAACTGCGGAAGTACTTTCAACCAACAGTTGCCCAATCGTATTTATTTCTACCAATCTTCCACCATTAACCAATTTACCAATCTGTGGTTCAACACTTGCACAAGCGCCTACCGTACTTTTTACATGGACACCCATGCCTTCTTATTTACCATCAGATGCGGAGGTATCTTATATTTTTGAATTGTTTGCTATTCCTATAGCTAGCTTCACCAATGTTGCACAGATTATATCCATGCAGCCGTTTTTTACTATTGGACTCCTATCTGGAACAACTTCGTATTTATTGAATACTAATGAAGTTCCATTGACCTCTCAATTTCATTATGTCTGGCGGGTTCAAGTTCAAAATACTTATGGAAATTCTGGCAATATAACCACAAACGCTTATATGAACAATGGTTATTCCATTCCATGTGAATTCATGCTGGAAAACAACGACCAAATTGCCATTAACAGTTTAGAAATAGCACTTACCTCCGAAGGAACAGGTATAAGTGTTGGAAAATCTACTTGGGTTGTTACAGATACAGAAAATAACAACAACAATTTTGACGGTTTTGTGCTTGCCTATAGAAAAGCGGGGAACCCAGATTATACATGGTACGAGCAAAATGTTACTGGATCTCAATATATCATTACCCAATTAGACGACAGTACAATTTACGAAACAAAAATAAAAGGATACATCGGAAACGAAGAAAGCGATTGGACTGCCATTGATACCTTCATCACAAAACGAAACCCTTCATTTGTGTGTGGCGATAGTGATGTTCCACCTTTGCCAACAGAGTTCACTCCCCTTCCAACTGTTGATGCTTTTCCTGGTATAGATATCGCTCAAGGGCAATTTTCTATGAAAGTAACCGATATACAGCCAATTGCAGCTGGAACTCCAGGGCATTTCAAAGGAACTGGAAGGATAAGTATAGGATTTTTGTTGGTAACAGTTCGGGTTTCGTTCGACGATTTAGAAGTCGATGATCAGTATGTGGCACATTCTGGTGTTATTATGGTTATTACGAAAGGAATGGACCAATGGTTAAGTGAACAATACTTGAATAACGTAACACCAATAAAAGTTGATAGTATATTTGATGGGTACGGATTCTCCAACGATACTACTGGTTTTTATGTTTGTGATGGAGACACGATATTTTTCCAAGTAATTGCCCCATTACCAAGTGTATACATTGATGCAAATGGTACTACGTATGAATTCTGGCCAGATGGAAGTATTATCGTAAAACCTTATGGAAAATTATCACTTGATCATTTAGATGTAACAGCTGAAAAGAATATTATTTTTGAAGAACACCCAGAATTATTAACTACTACAAGTGGTTTTGGGTTTGATGCTTTAAAATATTCCGCTTGGAAAGATAAATATGAAGTAATTCAAGGGGAAGATGAGTATCAATATGTTGTGCCTTATAAATCAATGGGGCGAGTTGATACAGATGTAATTTTTGCTAAAATATCAGTGCCATATAATTCAGCTGTTGATGCACTTACTTTTGAAATAACAGGTAACACAACGCCTTTAACTTATGAGCCGGTACCTGATAATAATAGTCTTTTTAAAATAACATTACCTGTAGGTGCTGGTAATTATGAAGTTTATGCGATGTTTAATGGGCTTAAACTAGGAAAATTAAATGTTAAAAGCTACGATGAGATTACTAAGAAAATTACGATTGTACCAATAGCGACTGTAACACTTAATAAAACAACAATTGAAACAGCTTTAAATACTATCTATAAACCAGCCAATGTAAAATTTAATGTAACAATAGCAGAACCGTATTTATCTACTGTATTCTCGCATTCAACTATTTTTTTAGACCCTGAAACGAATTTAATGAGTAGATATACTCCTGAAATGCGTGCTTTACGTGATGAATATTTAGCTGCACATCCGTTAGAAGATGAGAATTCATTAATTTTTGTAATACCTGGTTTTGAAGATAATTCTATAGAAGGCTATATGCCTCTTGGACTTTCTTATGGTTTTGTTAAAGCAGGCATTCCTCAATTTGAAAGGGTACTTGCACATGAATTAGGACATGGAATTGGATCATTTCAACATTCATGGAACAATCAAGGACCACCTGAAGAATCTACAAATAATCTTATGGATTATTCTATTGATTTTGATAATATTCATTTGATTGAAGAACAATGGGAAACTTTTAGAACTGGAGGTTCTGATTTTAACTTTTGGGATGAAGAAGAAGATGGATCTTCCGCAAGTCCACAAGTTTGTTGGTATAAAGTTTACATTGATAATACAACAAATTATAAAGTTATAAGCCGTGAATTTTGGAAAAGAATGCCCTATGTTAAATTGTTAGGCAATAATAATTGGGTTAATGCTGTTTCTCCAATTGAATATCTTTCTACCCCTACAGTAGTAAACTTTATCTGTCTAGCTAGTAGTCATGAATTAATTACAACAACAAAAAGACTAAATGTTGTTTATTATAACAATATATGGGTTAATGGTAAATGGGTGAGGTATTTTTCAGAAGATAAAAACACTATAACTCTCACAGCACCTGGAGCAACTTACGATTTTCCTGTACATAATGTTTATACTGTTCAGAGATATATTGTAAATGATAATGTTGTTCTCGAAAAAGTTTTTAATTACAATGGAATTCAGTATAATCCTGCAACAATAGCTGGAAATGTTGCGCAAAAAACGAATATACATCTTCAAGCTGTTGAATTTTTAAGAGATTACTATAGACATCAATTATCTGATATTTCCTTAAACGGTGGTGTTCGATATGCAACTGGTTACACAACTGATGAGCATGGTTACGATGTAAAGATAAGAGCATTTGATTATTCCGCAGGAACTTGTGATGGTTGTGACCCAGCTGCTGGTTATGCAACTCTAAAGTTTGAGTTACTTGTTCATATTGATTTTTCGATGTCAAAAGCAGATTTAAACACTTTATTATTAAAATATGGGGTTAAAGTTATGTCTTCTCTTGAATATTATTTATGGCACAATGGAATGAAGGAAACCCTGAATCATATTGGGGGCTATTATGATATAGTAAATACACAACCATCTTGGGTTGCCAATTTAGTTGCAGATGTATTAATGGCAACAGGACCAAGTGCAATTATTGGTTTTGTCACTGGTAATCATTGGCGAACAGGAGATACATTGACAGGTTGGGATCATGTTTTTAATACTTTTGAACTAATTCCAATTGGTGGTGCTCTTGTTAAGATTGGTAGGCATTCTTTAAAAGGAATGAAAATATATGGGACAGTTGGAAGAGTATTTGATGTATTTGATGCTGTAAATAAAATCCCATATCACGTAGTAACTAAAGTTAAAACGCTAAATACTCAACTGTTTGTTTTAGGTGGGGAATATGCAAATAAATTAACACTTGTATTTAAAGGTGGTGCAACACCAATTAGATTAGCGAACTTCAATGAGGAAGGAATGATTATTGAAACTGCGTACAGTGGTGGCGCAGGTTATGATGTAATTGGAGATATGGGTACCATTTCTGTTCTTGATAATGGAGTATATGTTGAAAGAAAAGTAAAAATTGTACAAAATGGAAATGCAGTTGGTGTCATAGTTGAAGGATTGGATGAAATTTTTGATTTTCTAAAATTTAAAAATTTAACAGGAGTTACTCCAACTGGAAATAAACTTACTAATATCAGAAAAGGTGAATTTTTAAATTTTGGTTATCAAATTAAACCAACGTCCGGACAAATTAAAACATGGATTGATGAAATGATTATTAATGGTGATAATTTAGGAGAAAGAACTGAAGAAATCGTTGATAAAATATTAGAATCATCTGGTTATACAAAAGTTAATGGTAAATATGGAAGTAATAACGGATATGATCATATTTATGTTAATGGAACAGAAAACAATTTTGATGATGTTATTATTATAGAAAGTAAACAATTCCGATATAAAAATAATAAAGCAGATGATATAATTGAACATAATGGACTAACTTTTAATCAGCCAGGTACAAATACAGAACTTCCAGCTCAAATGAAAGATGCTTGGATAAAATATGTAGCAGATAAACTTTTAGATTCAACAAATCCATTAGACGTCGCAGTTGGGACTAGAATTAATTATTTGCTTGAATTTGACAGATCCAAAATTTATAAATTTGTTGCAGCGGTAGATAAATCAAAAGGTGAAATTAATTTCTTAAAATTAAATATTTATTAAAATGGCAATATTAACTTTAGAACAAAGAGCAAATAGGAGTATACAAATAGAAATTGATAAACCTCATTTAGTAGAATTGCATAGAGAAACTGTAGACTTACATAATGTTGCAGCTTCATTATGGACTGATAATATAACCATTTCTACTTTTGAAATATTCAAGCATAACTTTGAAGAAGCCAAATTAAGATTTTTTTATTGCGGATGGCTTGATGAGTATTGTATAAAGGTCAGGAATAATCGTTTTTTAGATTATGCAATCTCACATCCTTTATATGCTACTTTAAGCGATAATGAAGTGTTAATTGCTAGATATGCAAAATTACGCTATCAAAAATCTATCAATGCTGAGTTAAGCATGGATGAGATGGTGAAAATGGGAGAAAGTCCAATTTGGTGCAATACAGTGCAATTTTTTATGTCAAATGATATTATTGGAATAGAAAGAAATTTGAATATCATTGAAAATAAAACATTAAAAAAACTTTCTAAAAAGGAAGAGGGCATGAAAGATGATTATGAATTTTATAAAGCTTTACATGCGAATGATAAAAATAAAATGGAAGAAGTTTTAGAAAAATTAACGAGTCCTAAAATTCATAAAAAAAGATTTGATAACCCTATATTAAATCAATATATTTCTCCTTTAGGTCTTGGGTATGCAAAATTAGCATGGAGAAAAGGCATTGAAGTAGAAGTGAAAAGTAAATTGGTTCCAAAAGAATTATTACCAATAAAGCCATTAGAAAAATACGAAATACCTTACGATTATTTAAAGTAATTAAAAAATAAATAAGCAGTTTTTTATCCTTACCATTGGATTTGCAATCATGTAGTTTTATAAATGAAATGATAACAAAAAAGATAAATTGATTTGAAATTTAACACCCCCCCTCGCTCCTCTGGATTTGCAGTCCTGCGGTTTTAATAAATGATAGCAAAGCGATGAATTGATTTGCAATCCATTGAAGTACTTAAATAATGAAAGTGTTCTTGAAGTTAGAAAGTGAAAAACGTCTGAACTGTGATTTTGTATGATTTTTTTGATTATTGTGATTTTGATGGGTTGGACAATCTTAGAATCAATTATCATCAACTGAATCAGATGAATCAAAGTTCAGACAATGGGAGTGGGAATGTTGGAGTAGACTTGAATAAATAATAGAAAATAAATTTAAATGAACAAAAACAACAACATAAAACAATAAATGTTACAAGAAAATCAACACATAGAATGGAAAGAATCCTGGAGAGATGAATATCTTAAATGGATAGTTGGCTTTGCTAATGCAAATGGCGGTATTTTATGTATTGGTAAAAATGATACTGGTAAAGTTGTTGGTTTGTCAAATGCGAAAAAATTATTAGAAGATATACCCAATAAGGTCAGGGATATTTTAGGTGTTTTAGTGGAAGTAAATTTAGTACAAGAAGAGAATAAAGATTTTATTGAAATTATAGTTGAGTCTTATCCGACACCTGTAAATTACAAGGGAGAATATCATTATAGAAGTGGAAGTACAAAACAAGAGTTGAAAGGAGTTGCGCTGAATAAGTTTATTTTAGAAAAAATGGGGAAACATTGGGATGGAATACCTATTCCTAATTTAACTTTTTCTGATATTGACATTAGTGCAATTGAAAATTTTAAAAAGCGAGCAAAAAAATCAAAAAGGGTAAACGAAGGTATACTCGAAGAAAGTTTACCTGTATTATTAGACAATTTACATTTATTAGATGAAAATCAACTAAAAAGAGCCTGTTCATTGCTTTTTTACCATAACCCTGAAAAATTTACAACAGGTGCTTATGTCAAAATTGGCTTTTTTGAAACAGATGCAGATTTAATTTATCAAGATGAGATCCATGGCAATTTGTTTGAGCAAATTGAAAAAACAATGGATTTACTTCTGACTAAATACATGAGAGCCTACATTCGCTATGAAGGTATTTCTAGAATTGAAGAATACCCATATCCTGAAGCTGCACTTCGTGAAGCATTGTTAAATGCTATAGCCCACAAAGATTATAGTTGTGGTATTCCGATTCAAATAAGTGTATACAAAGATAAATTGCATATATGGAATGCAGGTAATCTACCATTAAATTGGACCTTAGAAACTTTTTTAGCTAAACATCCTTCAAAACCCTCTAATCCAGATTTAGCAAATACATTTTTCAGAGCAGGTATGATCGAATCTTGGGGAAGAGGCATTTCTAAAATAATCTCAGAATGTGCCAATGCTAATATACCAACACCTCATTATTCAACCGATTTTGGAGGTTTAATGATCACTTTTTTCACATTAAATAATTCTTCTATTGAATCTGTCGAAAAAAGTATGGAGAAAAGTATGGAGAAAAGTATGGAGAAAAGTATGGAGAAAAGTGTTGATCAAATAATACGTTTAATACTCGAAAATGAATTCATCACCATAACAGAAATGTCTCAAAAAATAGGAATTACAATGAATGCGATAGAAAAAAATATTTCAAAATTAAAAAAACAAGGTCGCTTAGAACGAATTGGTTCTGATAAAGGAGGAAGTTGGAAAGTGAAACAATAAATTAACTTAGATACATTCTCCGATGTCGAACAAACATAATAAAATGAACAAAAACAACAAAATAAAACAAAACCCAATGCAATTAAAACAATTTTTACTAGTCTTCTTACTGATCCTTTCGGGTTCTCTTTTCTCGCAAGAGCCAGCAATTCCAGAACCAGGAGAAGTACCATCCGAATTAGAGAAAAAGATTAATGGTTTGGTAGACCAGATTAAAAACAATCCCAATTTACAAGCAGGTTCTATACCAGCAGATAGTATGCCTTCTTTACCAATAGGTATTGTTAAACCTATTGGGAGTAATGTTTATTGTATTGCCATAGACAGTGCATTTTTCAAGCAAGACAAAGCCTATTTTTCGGCCTATACCTCTATCGATTTTCCGGGGGCTAAGAACAATAGAAAATTAGCGTTTGCTGCGAAAGATATAAATTTTAACCCTTCTGGTATTTTGTTCAATCAAGGTTTGAAATTGCAATTGGTGTCAGATGTATTAATCCATTTAGGTCCAAACACTGATTTGTTCTTACCAGGAGACGGAGACAACAACTACGTAGAATTTGATTGCGATGGGTATAGACAAGTGCATCTTCACGGAGAATTTCGTTTCAAAGGAGAAATGTTAACTCCAACCACTCCAAATGCACAATATGTAACCGCTACTTTTGATGTTACCATGCAAGATATAAGTAATTTATACGCAACAGTAAACATGTCCCCTTTTGAAATAAAAGGAATGGAAGGATATATAATTTCAGTTTCAGAAGCTACTGTAGATTGGTCAGATTTCCAAAACCCTGAGTATGCTTTGCCAACTTCGTATGTTACACAAATGAATGCAGATGTAGCCGCAATAAATGCAGAAAACACACAAAACAATGCACAAGCAAACCCACTTTTATGGAGAGGTTTTTACTTGAAAAATGTAACGGTAACATTGCCCCCCAAATTTAATAAATCAGAGGAAGCAGCACCAGGCACTTCAGCGGTTACCGCACCAACAGGAGGAACAGGAAGCTCTATCGTCGATACGACATCCCCTCCACCGCCAACAGATGGTACTCCGACTACTTTTTATGCAAGTAATATCTTTATCGATAATTCAGGAGTTACAGGAACTTTTGGAGCAACCAATGTTTTGGGAACAGGTACAGGACCAAAAGGAAATGTTGGAAAATGGCCTTTAACGATTACAGCAATCTCTATAGGGTTACAATCGAATAATTTAGTGATGGGTTCATTTGGAGGGGAAATAACTCTACCTTTTATGGATAATAACAGTTTAAAATACGAAGCAACCATCACGCAAACACCAGAAATTATTACACCAACTGAGACGATACCTGAAACAGTACATTATCAATTTGTATTGGGCTTAACGAATAATGATACATTATCATTGTCAAAATTAAAAACGGCGTTAATCATCCATAATACGTCAACCTTAACAGTTACAGTAGATAACGTATCGAAGAAATTTGTGCCAGTATTGAATTTGGATGGGGTATTGTCAATAAACCATGGTTCAACAGCTAGTTTTGCGAACATTGGCTTTCAAAATGTGATAGTTGATAACAAAAAACCATTTATAAGTGGTGGTCAATACACCTTGACAGGTCAACTAACAATTGCTAATTTCTCAGTTGCTTTGTTAAGTTTTAAATTACTTAAAGACACCGTTAAAAATGAAGTATATTTCAAAACGAGATTTAGGATGGCCTTTGGTGAAGATGAAGAAGCGAATAGTGCCACTACTTTTTCTGTAACATGTGGATTTGTCGTTGTTGCAAAATATGAATATCCTGGGACAGATGATAAACATTTGAAATATGATCGTTTTGTGGTAAATGATATTATTATTGATGTGAATACAACCGCATTTAAATTGTACGGCGTATTAATTTTTAAAGAAAATGATCCAGTTTATGGTAAATTATTTTACGGAGAAATTTCATTAACTATAAAAAAATGCATGGATGAGCCCATAACAGTTAGAGTTGGTTTCGGTAAAACACGTAATGTTGCTGAAATACCAGCGTTTGGTGATACTCCAGTTGTGCCGGCAGTCCCTTCTTATAAATATTGGTACACGTATCTTCAAGTTCCTGTCAATATTCCAATAGCAGAAGTGATCACTATTACGAGTTTGATAGGAGGCGCTAGTTACCATGTTCGACAAACGTTAAGTGATGTTGAATTAATAGCTAAATCAGTCGAAATTGATAGTACAACAGCCGAATTAAATCCACCTTTTGTACCAGATAAAACCTATGGATTAGGTGTTAAATTGGGTACAGGTTATAAATTATCAGCTGATGAATCATTGCTTAATGGAAATATCATTTTAGGAGTGCAGTTTAATGAAACAGGGGGAGTTCTTGAGATCAGGTACGATGGACCAACATATTCGTTAGTAAAAGTATCAGAAAGACATGATCCAACTGTTCAGAATAGAATATTTTCAAGGATGCATGCGAGTTATAATTTCCCTGCCAAAACATTTCAATTTCAGGATTCATCTGATATTAGGTTTGCAAATTGTATTACAGGAGGAACGAATATGAAAGTGTATTATTCACCAACCGATAAGTATTTTTGGTTCAATAGACCAACAAGTAGAAGAAACTTATCGTTAATGCACAATGGATCAGAATTATTTAGTGCAAGTACTTATTTTCAATGTGGAAACGTAATAGATCCATTGGGGCCTTTACCAACTTGGGCGGAAAGTATTCCTGGTATTACAGCATCCAGAACAGATTATTCGGCTTCAACGGATCCAAACTTATCTACAGGAAAAGGTTTTGCTATAGGAATGCACTTAAATGCCAGTGTCGGTGGAACTGAAAAAGAAATAGTTAGCATACTAGGTAACACAGTCAAAGGTTATGCTACATTCGGTTTTACTGCTCGAATTGGTTTTGATTTGATGATGTTAAAATACACTGAAAATGCAGTTTGTTCTCAAACAGGTGGTAAATTCGGAATGAATCAACGATATTGTACAGGTAATATGTATTTGTTTGCGGAAGCTATTTGTGGCGGAAGAGTAACTGCACCTTTAGGTGTAAATAATTCTTTTACCTTGTTTCAAGCAACTTTGAAAGCAATTGTAGTTGGGAACTTTCCGAAACCGACGTATGTTTATGGCTATGCAAGCGCTTCTTTAGAGTTTTTAGACTATATCACAATTAGTCATGAATTTGATTTTGATTTCGGAAGTCAATGTACAATTGTTGGTGGTTAAATTAATAAAATATAAACTTACTATGTATAAAATAATTTGTTTTCTTTTCCTCTCTTTTTTTATTAATAAAATAGAAGCTCAAGATACTCGTTTTGCTATAACGAGCAAAGTGAGTGGTGATAGTCTTTATATAAAATGGGTGCCAAAAGATATAAAAACCTTTCAAGCAATATTGTTGGATACAACGGAAATAACATGGGTTGAATGTGATAAAAATGCCCTTTTAACTTCTGTTGTTTTTACAGGGGAAAATAAATTTTCGATTGTTCCTTACAAAGAAAAGTCTGAAAAATTTTTAGCTGATAATCCAGGGATTTTTAGTTTTTCAGAAGCCTTGATCGATACTGAAAATCCCGATAGTTCAAAAATGGGACCTAGTTTTGGGTACGCATTGATTCAAAATTTTTTAGACAAAAGAATTGCGAATGCTACAGGGAATTTAATATTTATTCCCAATTGTTTGAAAAACAAAAAATATGCTATTCGAATTAGAAATTCTAAATTAGAAAAAGACTATATTTTTATCGTAGATCCTAACAAAAAAGTAATCGATGAAATAGAAACTACAAATCTTACATTTAATCAAAAAAACGTCTATTATACTTGGAGTACAAAAGGATTAAATAGTAGCTTTTGCGCATATAATATTTATAAAAGAAGGGGAGATGAAAAACAGTTCAGTAAATTGAATGCTGATCCAATCGTACCCTTTTCTACAAAAGCGGATGCAGATCCAAATTTAAAAGAACGACTTGATAAAGATATAAAGCAAGGAGAAACCTATTACTATCAAGTAAAAGCAATCGATTTTTTTGGAGATGAAACTGGGAAGTCAGAAATTAAGAAAATTTATATACCTCGTGAAGTAAATGGAGCTGTAGTATTTGATACTGTTTATGCTAATTATAAATTAAAAGACAGAGTTTTTAAAGGAAGTTTTACTTCTGAGGACACCACAACTCAAATCCATGTTTCGGAAGTAATTTTATTGCGTTCAGATAGTTTAAGGAGTGGTTATCAAGAAATGGGGAAAATTAAAATCACAAATCCGGCACTTCCTTTTGAATTTACTTTACACGGTTATAAATCTGGCGAAACGTATCATTATAAATTTTTAGCAATTAGTGAAGACAAAGATACAATAGAATCGTATCCTGAATATTTCTTTACGTATGATCAAGACCCACCAGATCCAGTAACGAATGTTGTAGGGCTTGTGGACAGTCTCGGAATAGTTCATATTTCTTGGACTGCACCAATAGACAAAGATTTAAGTGGATACCGTATTTTCAGAGGGAATCAAAAGTCTGATGAATTTACAGAAATTAATCCTAATTTTATTACAGATACAAAAACAACCGATACCTTGGATTTAAGTTCCCTGACGAATGAAATCTATTATTTTGTAAAAGTAGTAGATGAAAACTTTAATAATTCAATAAGTTCTGATACCGTTTTGTTTATGAAACCAGACACCATTGCGCCATCATCAGGCGTTTTCATGCCGCACACGTTCTCAGAAAAAGGAGTAAAATTATGTTGGAACAATTGTAGAGCGAATGATTTAAAAGCACAATACATCCTAAGAAAAGAAGCAACAACGCCAGAAACAACCATATTAACGTGGACAGATACTGTTCAAAAAGCATTTGTAGATACAAATGTTCAATCTGGAAAACATTACATTTACACCTTGGTTGCCGAAGATAAATCGCTCAACAGAGATGTTTCAGAAGAATATTATGTCAATTATGAATTAGGATACAGAGAAGCGATTAAAAATCTGAAATATACCATCGATAGAGAAAAGAAATGTGTAGTTCTAAGTTGGGATTATGACCCGAAAGAGGTATACACTTTCCAAATCTACAGATGCAAAGAAAATGGTCCATGGAGTTTATATAAAACAATCGACGGAACAGAAAAACAAGAACTTGTCGATACGTATTTGACAATCAATACTGTTTTTAAGTACAAAATTGTAGCGATGCTGAATTCTGGTTTGTTGACAAAAATGTCTATTCCGGTGGAGGTGTTGTATTGAGGTTTTAAACGTTTCCCTCCTTGAGGAGGGAAGAAAAAGTTTAAAAGTTTCCCTCCTTGAGGAGGGATTAAGGGAGGTGACAGATTGAGACCTGAAAGTTATAATATGGTTTTCAGTTTATCGCAAATCACCTCCCTCGGTCCCTCCTCAAGGAGGGAAGAAAAATGATTAAACGTTTCCCTCCTTGAGGAGGGATTAAGGGAGGTGA
>OBEQ012822198.1_pt1 | contig 12473 bp, 12 predicted proteins | sample 1670901 | NCBI WGS metagenome assembly OBEQ01 (sample SAMEA104232315, study PRJEB22302) | groundwater metagenome | biome: forest; feature: aquifer; material: groundwater | place: USA | collected 2011-08-07 | depth 5.4 m | reverse complement strand
TATGGTTTTCGCATCATGCTTCCGATCGCCTTTGGTACTGCCAATATCAAGAGACTTAAGTACCTCCTTTTTAATTTCATGGGAGCAACAGTGTGGGGCATTTTTTTCTCTGTCGGAGGTTATGCATTCGGCAATGCGCTTGAACGTTTTATCGGTCATGTGAAACGGGCGGAGAAATTCATCATCATCGGTGTTATTGTCGGCGTCTTGCTCGTCCAGGGGATCATGTTTCTCAGGCGTCGCATCGCGGCACAATTGGAAAAGGGGGAACGTTTGGCGGGGGAAGATCCGGATCACCCCCTCAAATAGCTTTTCTGCTGTCCACCGTAATATCGGGTTCCTGTTTTCATGCGTGTTATAATGGGAACGTATGGATAATGGCTCATCACCAAGGTTACTTGCTGCGCTTCTTGCGGGTTATGCACTCTTATTTTCATTGCTTGCATTTAACCCTATCGATCGCCCCACATGGTTCGCGGAGAATCTCACGGTGTGGATCATTCTTGGGGTCATTGTTCTTTTGTACTGGCGCGGAATCCGCTTTTCAAGCACCGCCTATTGCTTGATGAGTGTCCTTATCTATCTGCACACAATCGGAGGACACTATACATTCGCATTGGTACCTTTTGATTGGGTGACCAATTTCTTTGGTTTTGCACGTGATAATTTTGACCGCATCGCTCACTTTTCTGTCGGCTTCTATGCCTTTGCGGTTGCAGAGTGGCTTTGGTCAAAACGTATGGTACGCAATCGCTTCCTGCTCGCGACATACCCCATTTTCGTGATTGCCAGTATCGCGATGAGCTATGAGATCATTGAGTGGCTCTTTGCGATAAATGCTGCACCCGAAGCCGCGGCAGACTATCTCGGCAGTCAAGGTGATATTTGGGATGCACAGAAGGATATGCTTGCCGATACGCTCGGAGCAATTACCGCAACGGGGTTTTTCTTTTGGATGCACGGACTGCGGCGTTTGCATGAAGATATCGCTCATGAAACATAAACCTGAACTTTATTTTTTAGCCGGGCTCTGGATCTCTTTCATTGCGGTCGTACTTGGGGGTACGATTTTGCTCCCGCCTTCAAAAAAACTTGCCGAAAATTCTTCCGCACTTTTGTACAAAGTTGCAATGAACGATGAGTTGCGCCGGCCGACAAATGCTCCTCTCTCCGGTAAGGTTATTTCTGCCGACCTTAATGCGATGGAGTTGTCGTTGCATGAAGATGGAGTATTGATACAATCGTTCCCGATTCTTTCGCGAGGAAAAGAAGGAACGGCATGGGAAACGCCGACAGGTAAATACGTCATACAGACCAAAGAACCCAGACATCTTTCGAGTATCGGCGGGACCTGGATGCCCTATAGCATGCAATTTTACGGAAATTTCTTTATCCATGGTTGGCCGACATATCCAGACGGAACCGACGTGCCCAAGGGATATTCAGGGGGATGTATTCGTCTTTCGACCACTGATGCCAAAGAGGTGTACAAGTTTGCAGGAGTTGGCACGCATGTTGTTGTGCTCGGCGGAGTATCAAGCGATCTTTTTGCAACATCTTCGCGATACTACTTGCATGTGCCACAAAGTGTAGATGCTGCGAGCACACTGCCGCCCGTTTCCGCCACGTCATTTATTGTGGCAGATGCGGTTTCAGGTGATGTACTGTGGGAGCGCGATGCAACAAAAAAAACAAATCCGGGAGCACTGGTGTCGCTTGCAACTGCGCTCACTGCGATCGAAACAGTTAACCAATACAAGGTCGTACGCATGGGAGAGTTACTCCTCGGAAAGTCTGTATTACGCAAGCATAGCTCGGGTGCACCGGATGAGATCCCCGTGGGGACGCTCATTTACCCCCTGTTATTTGATGCGAACGATACTGCGGCAAAAGTATTCGAACGAGAACACGGGGTGACAAAGTTCGTCGCATATATGAACGAAAAAGCCCAGGCGATAGGCATGACGGACTCTTCTTTTGGCGGAGGGTTATCGGAAGATAACTCAACAACGACCGCGCGAGATTTGTTATCTTTGCTCGAGTATGTACATACGCATAAACATTTTCTGATCGATGCATCATTGGCGAGCTCCCGCGCTACCGTTGACGCAGATGGTAAGGAGCAGTATCAGTGGGATAATAAAAATCCTTGGATAGAGAACGCCGACGGTGCATACCGGGGTGGAGTAGGAAAACTCGCAGCGGATGGATCCGGGAGCGGAATGCTCCTCTTCGCACTTCCGGTGTCAGAATTTGGCGACCGAACGATTGCCGTCGTCATTCTTGGCTCATCGGATCTTCTCCGGGATGTAACAACACTTAAAAACTTTGTCACGAATCATTTTGTGTATGGTGTTGAGCGTGAGGAGGAGTTCACGCGCGAGGGGAACGAGCCGACGCCGTCACTCTTCCTGCGTGCGAAAGAACTGCTTGATCTTGAGAAACTGCTCCAGCAGGAAGTTGTCTATCAACGCGAGGTATGATGTTCCTTCATTTGCCATGGGTTGTCGTTTCTTTTTTGCTCGCATTCTTTTTTATGCTCTTTGTGAGAGAATTTTTTGTTATTCGCGGTTTTCACAAAGGAGATCCCGAGCGAGGCCTCGCCTGGTTTAACGTTTGCGTGTTGTTCGTTGCACTCGCCCTGATTGTAGTTGGTGGACACATACTCTACCGACACGAGCGATTGCTTGAAGACAACTTTCATATATACCCCTCTGCGCGCTATGCTCCCGAGCGCGAGATATTAACGCCGAACAGACTTGGAAACACGTGGATCTATGTGACCCTCGAACCACGTGAGGCAATAGCTGAGTATTACCAAACGTTTGCAAAAGCGAACGACTACACATTCATCCGCGATGAATCTGCGTCAAGCACAAGACTGTTGTTTACCAAACAAGATCAGAAATTATTTCTCACAATAAAACGAGAGGAAGAAGTATCGGTACTCTATTACTCGAGAGACGGTGACATAACCGCTGTGACATCTCCCGTGAGTCATTGAGAAAGCCCCTCGGGTGTTTTTTCCGGTGCGCCAAGCACTAATCCGCCCAATGTGGGTGCGATCTTGTCCGCCATTTTAAGATACCCCGCATCGTTGGGATGAACTTCATCCGACATGAGCTTTGCATTTCCCACGATACCGTCAAGTACATTGGGGACAAACAAACTCCCTGTCCTGTGCGCGAGATCTTCAAAGTCGCTAGAAAATTTATCATGCAAAAGTCCACCGCGCACTCCCAACAAGAGCACTACTGCTCCGTGTGATTGTATTTTTTTTATGAGGACTTCAAGGTTGTTAAAAGTTTCATGTTGTGGAATCTTCTTTAAATAATCGTTTCCTCCAAGGAGGATGATCACAATGTCTGGTTTAAGTGCGATAACATCACTGTCGAGTCGAAGCAGTGCGTCCGGGGTCGTATTTCCCGCCACTCCCTTGTTGATGATGTTGATGCCGAGTCTTGCGTTAAGTATGCCGATATAATTTTTTTCCGGAGATGACGCACCGACTCCTTCGGTAAGGCTATCTCCAAGTGCGACGATGGTGGTGCCTTTCGGAGGGAAATTTACAATAGGGTATTGTCCGCCGAACATTCCGATTAATTGCCACACGACGAAAGCGACAATAAGGAGAAGGACAAGCAGTATTTTTTTTGTTCCGCTCAATTGCATGAATCTAGCATAGCACAAGAAATCCTTATAAATAAAGGGCTTTTCTCGTAGGCCCTCGCAAATAGTTTACATTTATATGATACTGTGGTACAGTTTTACTCATGGATCCCAATAAATATACAACCAAAGCATCTGAGGCCATACAACGAACAGTTTCTGGGGTACAGGCAAATGGGCAGCAATCGATAGAATCCGTACATATGCTGGCGGTACTTCTCGATAGTGACTCAGGTATTGTTCCATCGCTCCTGCAAAAACTGGGCAAAAATCCCGAGGAACTTCTTCGCGCCGTTGAGAGAGAAGTTGAAAAACTTCCACGCGTCAGCGGTAATGTCGACCCATACCTCGCCACCTCGATGAAAGGTCTATTTGCGCGCGCCGAGTCCGAGGCAAAGAAAATGAGTGACCAATATGTAAGCACCGAACATCTTTTTTTAGCACTTCTTGATGATGCTGCGATAGGGAAGATTGTAGGAGTAACCAAGCACGACGCATTGAAAGAACTCAAAGAACTACGAGGGAGTCAGCAAGTTACCGACCAGGACCCGGAAGCAAAATACAAAGTGCTTGAAAAATACACCCAGGATTTCACAAAGCTTGCCGCAGAGGGAAGCATCGACCCGGTGATCGGGCGAGATGAAGAAACGCGCCGCGTGTTACAAATTCTTTCGCGTCGCACAAAAAATAATCCCGTATTGATCGGGGAGCCCGGTGTTGGAAAGACTGCAATCATTGAAGGACTCGCAAAAAAGATCGTCGACGGAGATGTGCCCGACACGCTCAAAGGCAAAAAAATTCTCTCTCTTGATCTTGGGGCGATGCTTGCGGGTGCGAAGTATCGCGGTGAATTTGAAGATCGCTTGAAAGCACTTATTAAAGAAGTAGAAGCTTCGGCGGGCGGAGTCATTCTCTTTATCGATGAACTCCATACTATCATTGGTGCAGGAGGTGCCGAGGGCGCTGTTGATGCGGGGAATCTGTTGAAGCCCGCGCTTGCACGCGGAAAACTGCGCACGATCGGCGCGACGACGCTTAAGGAATATCGCCAACATATTGAAAAAGATGCAGCATTCGAACGGCGCTTCCAGCCCGTTATGGTTGAAGAGCCCTCACCAAAAGACGCGATTGCGATTTTACGCGGTATCAAAGAAAAATATGAAGTGCATCACGGCGTGCGCATCACGGACGCGGCAGTGGTCGCTGCAGTTAACCTTTCGACACGTTATATTGCAGACAGGTTTTTGCCCGACAAAGCGATCGACCTTATCGACGAAGCGGCGGCAACGCTGCGCATTGCAATCGATTCGAAGCCTGAGGCGATCGACACGCTTCATCGCGAAGTGCGCCGGCTCGAGATCGAGCGCGAAGCCTTGAAGAAAGAAAAAGATGAAGCGTCAAAAGAGCGACTCAAGGCGCTTGAGAAAGAACTTGCCGAACTGAAAGAAACAAACAAAGATCTCGAGTTGCGCTGGAATCATGAGAAATCTTTCATCAATGAATTGAAAGATAAGCAGGCGGAGATCGATACATTGCGCCAAGAGGCGGTCCAGGCGGAGCGCAAGGGCGATCTTTCGCGTGTTGCCGAGATCAATTATGGAGCGATCCCGTTTCTCGAAAAAAAGATGAAGTCTGCGGAAGACAAGATGACCAAAGGACGCGGCAAACAAATGCTCAAGGAAGAAGTGGACGAAGAAGACATCGCGCATATTGTCGCGCGATGGACCGGCATTCCTGCAGACAAAATGCTCGCGGAAGAATCAAAAAAACTCGCGCATATGGAAGATGAACTCGGAGCTCGTATCATCGGACAAAAAGAAGCGGTGAAAGCTGTTGCGAATGCGATCCGTCGTTCTCGTGCAGGCATCCGCGATGAACGCAAGCCGATCGGATCATTTTTATTTTTGGGTCCTACGGGCGTTGGAAAGACCGAGCTTGCAAAGGCGCTCGCCGAATTTATGTTCGCCGATGAACACATGATGGTGCGCATCGATATGAGCGAATACATGGAGAAGCATACCGTTGCACGGCTTATCGGTGCGCCACCCGGTTATGTCGGATATGACGAAGGTGGGCAGCTCACCGAAGCGGTACGCCGACATCCCTACAGTGTGATTCTCTTAGATGAGATCGAAAAGGCGCATCGTGACGTCTTGAATGTGCTCTTGCAGGTTATGGACGATGGGCGTCTTACTGATGCAAAGGGAAGAACGGTGAATTTTCGCAATTGTGTCATCATCATGACCTCAAATCTCGGCTCTTCAGAAATTGCTGAACATGTAGGTGATACACATGCCCAACGCGGAGCAATCGAGACGGTGCTGAAAACGGTACTTCCCCCGGAATTTTTAAATCGCATCGACGCGACAATCATCTTCCAACCTCTCGCAAAGAGTGAAATCGCATCGATCGTTGGCCTTCAACTAAAGGCAGTGGCGGAACGGTTGAAAGAAAAACGCATTACGATCGAAGTGACCAAAGCTGCCGAGGCCCTTATTGCTGATATGGGTTATGATCCAGTCTTTGGTGCACGACCCTTGAAACGTGTTATTGGAGAGCATGTGCTCGACCCGCTTTCAATGGAGATTATCGAGGGGCGTGTCAATGAAGGGGATGCAGTACTTGTTGACACACATGGCGCTGAAATTACGGTGTCAAAGAAGAAAAAGACAAAATAATCCTTTTGTTATATGATGGTAGGCATGACGAAAAAAAGACTCATACTACGCATAGCGGCTGTTATTGCGATCATTATTGCGATATTTCTTATTGCCCGTGAAGCAAAAGCACCAGAGCAAACGCCACCGGCGGGACAAGGAGCACTTCCAGCGAACAATGTTCCTGTCGTTGATCCGGCATCGATCGGAAAGATCATTAAAGAGGTTGGGACTGGCAAAGAATATATGTCCAATCAGGTCATTGTTGAGTTTATCCCGAACGAGAGCGAAGCGGACGCACTTGCGATTATTGCATCGGTTGACGGGAAGATGCTTCAGCGGTTCACCAAAGCGCCCCTGTTTCTTATCCAGGTGATAGACAAAGGCGACGGGAGCGGTGCACGCAAGGCTGTAGAAAAACTGAAAACGAATTCAAGTGTCAAAAGCGCCGGGCTCAACTATCTCACGACGATCGACACGACGAAGACGCCTTAAAGTACCTCCTCGCTTCTCGGCGGACAGCTTTAGAGTTTTTGATAGAGTAGCTTGAAAAGCCGCTCTTGGAATTTTGCAATGATGGGGTTTTCGATGATGATTGCCGTCTCGGTATTGTAATCTACGAATGCAATTTTGCTGCCATATATCAGCTGTGTGATGTTATATGCAAAAAGGTCCGAGTCGAGCGGTACGCTCTTGACGGCAAATTCAAGTGAAGGTGTTTTTCGTAGTGCATTCTGCTTGTTGGTGATAACATAGCGCTCCAGTTTTTTTGCATCACGTTCTGCGCGATAATTTTTCGGAACATAAAATCCACGCTTACGTTCATTGGCACTTGAACTGTAGCGATAGAACACCCCACCCGGCGGGAGTGTTTTTAAAATGTCTTCATAGACCGCAACGATACCCTCGCGCCCTTCGAGATACGTAACGCGAGGGCGTTTTCCTCCTCGTTCAAATCGCTGCTCAAGTTTTGGGAGCGACTCGAGAAGTGCGCTGCCGATTTCGTCATGGAGCCGTTTCAGCGTTTCGGGTGAGCGTGCGCTATAGTATGTGCGTTTTCCTTTTGGTGCTTTTGCGATGAGTCCTTTCGAGAGTAGGTCGGGGATAACGCGGTATACGAGTGGGCGGTCGATCCTTGCTCGCTGCGCAATTCCGGCAATAGTTTCAGGGCCTCCTTCAAGTAGTGCCATGTAAACCTCACTCTCATGTTTTGCGAGACCCAATCGATGAAAAAGTTTCTGTATCTCCATAAAGTGAAATATTTTATTACACTTTTATATTACACAATACCTTATAATAAGGCAATATTTTGATATACAGGTGAAAAATGTTACATATTTGTTCACTTTTTTAAACTTTTATTCCATTCGCCTGATACGCTCAATGGAGATCAACGTTCATTGAAAGGAGAAATCTATGAAACGCGTGATTTGCCAAAAATGGGAAGAGTCGGAGCGGGGCTGGGGGACTCGTCCTGACGGATACTCGCTCCACCTCGATCGCTCCAGTTGCGAGCTCTTTATTGCGAAGTATTGGGAAGGTATGCCTGATGAAGTTCTCGATGAGTATTCGCGGCCCGATGGGACGCCTTACTTGTGTGAAGTTGATGAAGTGCTGTACGAAGAAGTGAAAGCAGGCAAGTTTGGAGTTAGGAAACACGGCACTCCACCTGGTGGTGGAGGGGTCGACGGATGGATCCCACTTTCCGACGGTGGTTCGGGAAAGAGATGAAAGGAAATATCATGTTGAAGCAACTGCAATTCTTGGATCGTGGAGAGAACCGCGATACGTTTTTCGAAAGAGTGCACAATTTTGTGCAGCCGTACCATGACGATGCGCTCCTCATCGCGAAAGCCTACAAGGTCGCAAAAGATGAATTTCGCGGAAAGCAGCGTAAGCGTGGTGAGCGGTACTTCGAGCATTGCCGCGCGGTTGCGCTCATTCTTGTTGATGTGTTTGGTGTGTTCGACCCCGAGGTGATCGAGGCCGCACTCTTGCACGATGTCATCGAGGATTGCGGTTGGACCCGTGAGCGTCTGACGAAAGAGTTCGGTGAACGTGTGGCGGCATTGGTCGATGGCGTCTCGATGCCTTCTGGTGAATTCACAACTCGTGAAGAACGCATTGAGGCGTACCACCAAAAGTTTATGTTGGCCGCGAACATGGATGCCCGCGTGGTGCTTATCAAGCTTGCCGATCGACTGCACAACCTGTCTACATGTCATTCGCTTTCTCGTGAAGCGCAAGTGCGGATGGTAGAAGAAACCAAAGAGGTCTATCTCCCGCTCGCGAAAACCTCCGGCCATCACAAAGAGCTCGAAGAAATCCTGCGGAAGATCGCAAAGCGCCTCAAAGTCAAATAGTTTATGCTCCGGATTAATTGTCCGGAGCTTTTCTGCTTTTGCCACAGAGTGATATTAAAAACCGCCCCGGATTCCGGGGCGGTTTGTCATTTGCGTTGTGAGGGGTGCAAGCGCGCATTCGCTCTCAACTTCTCTCGTTCGCGTGCGTGATATGTTTCGAGGGACATCGTTTCGATGATGCCTTCAAAATAGACAACGCCGTCGTCGCGACCAACATATTTTTCGACGACAGAGCATTTGTCGTTACCAAGTCTCTCGGCGCGAAAGATGCGTACAGGGATTCGCTTCGTGTCGACGACACGCAGTCCGCTTTTGGTTTCGACGACCCATTCCTTTTTCGCACGGTCGAGCGATTGAGTCGTCTCTTCGACGCGTCGCAGCAGCTTTATGTAGAGGAACACGATAAGACGCTTGTGGAAAAGTTCAAATGAATCCCCCCACAGTTTCGTTGTGATCTCGTGTTCGAGGATCTCAACCTCCCATTCTTCGCCCGTTTCGAGAACGATATCTTCCGATTTTGCTTTGATGCGATAAACCTCGAGCAGGTTTCCTGCCACCGGCGTCGGAATGATGAGCAGCCTTCCTTGCCAGTCCGTGATGTGCACATGGACGTGCGAGCCGTAAGAGGAAAGGTGGGGCAACTCTAAGTTGTATGAGGACATTCGATGCTCCTGTGCTCTGCCGAAAAACCTTATAAGATAGTATAACTTTTTTTCATATTGTCAAGTACGCCATGGTGGGCTGAGGCGATATAATAAAAGGTATGAACATCAGAGAAGGACTGACTTTCGACGATGTGCTCCTTTTGCCGCGACGATCCGCGGTATTTTCTCGGAAAGATGTTTCGACCAAGACGCACCTATCAAAACACATCGCACTCAATGTTCCGCTCATTTCCGCGAACATGGATACAGTGACGGAGAGTGGGATGGCACGAGCCATGGCGCGTATGGGTGGTATCGGCATCATCCACCGCTTTCTTTCCATCGAACGACAAGTTGAAGAAGTGCGTAAAGTGAAGCGCGCAGAGAATGTCATCATCGAAGACCCGTTCACGGTGCACCCCGACATCACGCTTGGTGAGGCGAAAAGTTTTATGCGCCGCGAGGGTATCTCCGGTGTTTTGGTGGTAAAAGAAAAAGCAGGAAAAAAATTGCTTACGGGAATTCTCACGCGCCGTGATCTTCTTTTTGAGACCGACGACCGCAAAAAAGTTTCATCGCTGATGAGTACGAGCGTTGTCACTGCACGCCCCGATGTGACCCTCGAGAAAGCAAAAGACATTTTGCACGACTATCGCATTGAAAAACTTCCACTGACCACAAAGGACGGCTATTTGGTCGGGCTTATCACACTGCGCGACATCATTGAGCGCATGGAAAATCCCAACAGCTCCAAGGATAAAAAAGGGAGGCTTCTCGTGGGTGCCGCGGTCGGTGTAAAAGAAGACACGATAATGCGCACGGATGAGCTCTTGAAGGCGGGTGCGGATGTGATTGTGATCGACGTTGCGCATGGGCACAATACACGCGCTATCGAGACGACAAAAGAGCTGCGCAAAACATTTCGTAACAAAATTGAGATCATCGCGGGAAACATTGCGACTCCCGAGGCGGCACGCGATCTTGCCAAAGCAGGAGCTGATGCATTGAAGGTGGGGATCGGTCCCGGGGCAGCGTGCACGACACGTTTCGTCACGGGGGTTGGTGTGCCGCAACTGACCGCTATCATGGATGTTGGAAAAGAAGCAAAGAAGCTCGGCATTCCTTTTGTTGCCGACGGAGGCATCAAGAATTCCGGTGATCTTTCAAAAGCGCTCGCGGCGGGAGCGGATACAGCAATGATCGGGAATCTCTTGGCGGGGACAAAAGAATCTCCCGGTGAATACATCCTTGATCGTGGCGTCGCATATAAATACTATCGCGGTATGGCCTCGTATGATGCGACAAGCGAGAAGGTGCGTATTGATCGCGAGTCGGGTGCACGCTCCGATGAGTTTTTCCGCTCTCCCGAAGGAGCATCGGGGAGAGTCTCGTACCGCGGAGAAGCGTCAATGGTCATTGCAGACCTTATCGGTGGTCTGCGTTCCTCGATGAGCTATCTCGGGGCAAAAGATCTCAAAGAATTTCAAAAAAACGCGGAATTTATGCGGATGACGCAGTCAGGAATGTCAGAGAGCGGGCCGCATGGTGTGAGGCTTGGCTAATGGGTGAGCACCGGGTATTGGGAACCCATGCTTTGATGGGGGCCGGTGCACAAGACTCATTGAGAGATTTTGTTTTTACAAAAGATCCAATGAGTGGACAGTTTCTGTAAGAAACCCATTCTGATGGGGCCAAGCCGCAAGACCTTTTGACGTCGCAGCGAGTTCGTCTGCGAACGAAGCGAGACCCAAAAGGTGTACAGCCCCTGTAAGGGGAGAAGTAAGGCCACTGCTTTTCGCTGTATCTAAAACTGAAAATATTTTTTGCATAAAAAACGTCCGCGGATGCGGACGTTTCAATTCATTCTTTTTTCTTATCTTTCTCCGGCTCAAGGGGTATGAGGGGGAGGGTCCTCAGCCCTATTGCCGCTCCCAGTACTTCGGGGTGGATGTCGTTCGAAAACTCGACAGGTTCCCCGCTTACCGGAGGTGGTTGAGGAGGGTCTTTTTGTTTGTTGACCGACGGTGTCCAGTTTTTTGGTGGACGCGGCGGCAGACCCCGCATGATGTCGTCGACCTGCTCGGTGTCGATCGTTTCCCATTCGAGGAGCGCTTTTGCCATGATGTGCATCTTGTCCTTGTTGTCCTCGATCAACTTGCGTGCAACTGCGTACTGTTCATCGATGATGCGCCGTACCTCGGCATCAACACGCTGCATTGTCTCTTCGGACATGTTCATTGTTTTTGTGACTGAACGCCCAAGGAAGACTTCGCCCTCATTTTCTGCATAGACCATGGGGCCGAGCGCGTCGCTCATCCCGTATTTCATGACCATGTCGCGGGCAAGTTGCGTCGCTCGTTCAAAGTCGTTGGAGGCACCGGTGGTCATCTGGTTCATGAACACTTCTTCGGCGATGCGTCCGCCGAAGAGCATCGCAATGCGGCTTTCCATCCGAATCTTGTCGGTGCTGTAACGGTCGCCCTCGGGCAGGTACATCGTGAGGCCGAGCGCTCCGCCGCGCGGGATGATCGTCACCTTGTGCACAGGGTCGGTCTTGGGCAGCAGTTTGCCGACCAGGGCGTGGCCCGATTCGTGGTAGGCGGTGTTGCGGCGCTCTTCCTCATCCATCACCATGGACTTACGTTCAGTACCCATCATGATTTTGTCCTTGGCCTTCTCGAAGTCGACCATCTCGACAATCTTGGCGTTTCTCCTTGCTGCGAAAAGTGCAGCTTCGTTCACCAAGTTTGCGATATCTGCACCGGAGAAACCGGGCGTACCGCGTGCAAGAATATCTGCGCGCACATCTTGCCCCAGTGGCACTTTACGCATGTGGACATTGAAAATCTGTTCGCGGCCGCGCACATCGGGCAAGGTCACGTAGACCTGGCGGTCAAAACGACCGGGACGCAAGAGTGCGGGGTCAAGGATGTCGGGCCGATTAGTTGCCGCCATCACGATGACACCGAGGTTGGTCTCGAAGCCGTCCATCTCGACCAGCATCTGGTTCAAGGTTTGTTCACGCTCATCGTTACCGCCGCCGAGTCCTGCACCACGGTGCCGGCCGACCGCGTCGATCTCGTCGACGAAGATAATGCACGGAGAGCTTTTCTTTGCTTCCTCGAACATACTGCGGACGC
>OBEQ010646865.1_pt1 | contig 12474 bp, 13 predicted proteins | sample 1670901 | NCBI WGS metagenome assembly OBEQ01 (sample SAMEA104232315, study PRJEB22302) | groundwater metagenome | biome: forest; feature: aquifer; material: groundwater | place: USA | collected 2011-08-07 | depth 5.4 m | reverse complement strand
GCACCTGCCGGACCTTCGGCAGAGCCCCCAGCAATCGCCAGTTGTACTCGACGCTCTCCTTGGGCCATCCAAAGAGCCGTGAGCGCATCAGGTTGTCCAGGACGGTCACCTCATGCCCCTGCTGCGCCCAATGTTCCGCGGCATGGCTGCCGACCATGCCCGCTCCGCCAGTGACCAAGATTCTCATGCGACACGCCTTTCGGAGGACGCCGGCGCGGCCGTCAGCTCACGATGATCCTGATACCACCCCCGCCAGTCGCCCAGACGAATCTGCAGCAACTCCAGGAAGGACCCCACCGTATCCCTCAGCAAGCGCACCTTCGTCCCGGGATCGTTCGCCCACGCCACCGGCACTTCTTTGATGCGATACCCGCCACGTTTCGCAAGAAACAGCACCTCCGCGTCAAACCCCCATCCGCCGATGCGCTGCAGGCGGAAGAGCCGTTGCGCGACGCCGGTCTGAAAACACTTGAAGCCGCAGGTGAAATCGGTCACGCGCACTCCCAACAGCGCATTCGACACCCAGGTAAATCCCCTGCCCATCAACTCGCGAAGCGGGGGTTGATGGACGCGAATGACGGCTCCCGGCATCTTGCGCGAACCGATCACCACCTCGCAGCCCTGGCGCAGCCATGGCAGGCACTTCTGGATCTCTTCGATGCGCGTGGAGTGGTCGGCGTCCAAAAAGAGGAGATACCGGCCGGTGGCGGCCAGGACTCCCTGCTTGATGGCCGCGCCCTTGCCCTGATGCGGGGCGTCCAGCAAGCGAAGCGCAGGCTGCGTGCCGCTCAGGCCCCGTACGACCGCGACGGTCCGGTCCAGACTGCCATCATCCACCACGATGATCTCATGCGTCAGTTGAGCGCGTGTCAGGTAGGCGTCGATAGCCTCGAGCGTCGGCGCGATGACCGCCGCCTCGTTGTAGGCCGGGATGACCACCGAGAGCTCAGGATTCGGCATGGCCAAGATCCCGCTTGTGATAGAGCACGACCCGCGGCGCCCCGCGCACGGTCCGGAAATGATGCGAGCCGGGATCTTCCCGATTCTGCCAGAGGATGTCAGGAGCGTCCAGCTCAATCCGCTCGTAGTGCGCTTCGATGCGGCGGAAGGAGGGACTCTCGAAGAACGACGCCGGAATCCAGGGCCGCCGCAGGACGACCCAGTCCGGATCGGTCTCGCGCAGGAAGTCGGACGGCCGCTCCACCCGCAGGTCCGTGTAAAACATCACGGTGCGATCGTCATAGGGGATCTTCACGAGCTCATCGGGCTTGCCGTGCGCACGCAGGTAGCGGACCACGCCTTCCATGGGCCCCTCGTAGCGATGGGTCAGCTCATCGATCACGTCCAGCATCGGCACGCGCGGGTGCACGGACTGCAACAGGTTCGTGCCGACCGCCAGAGCCGCCACCGTCCCGCACAGCCAGCGGCGCCGCCCGAACCACCTGATGAGCCAGCCCGCCTCCCCGATCGCCAGCACCGGCAGGAGCGGAATGAGGTAGCGCATGTGCCGCTGGTCCGGGATGAGCAAAAATCCCGCATAGGCCACGACCAGGATGACGAGGAACCGATAGCCGTCAGCCATCTCCGATGACCAGACGGGCCGGCGCGCCGTCTTGCCTCGCCTGAGCAACATCGCCAGACAGGAAACCGCTCCCATGAAAGCCAGAGGGAGAAGGTATGTGTTCGTGATGCGCACGTAGTATTCCAGATGGCGATAGAGGCGCCCCAGCGTCACCGTTCCGATGAACGCGGACCGATAAAACGCCAGCGCCCACGGGAGCGTCAGGGCGCCGACCAGCCCGGCGGCCGACAGCAGATGCCGGCGCGAGACCCGATCGCCCCGGAGAAACTGATGCGCTCCCAGGGAGACGCCGACCGGGAGGAACACGCCGAAATTGGTATGGAACAGCAGGGCCATGAGCGCCCCGATCCCCAGCGCGCGGGACAGGCTGCGCCGCGTGAGGAACCGCAGATAGGCGAGGCAGACCCCGAGCAACAGCGCGGTCGTGAGGGCGTAGTAGCGGCACTGGCGCATATGGAGCAGGAACGGCACTGAGCCTGTGAGCAGGGCCACGCTCAATCGCTGGACGCCGGCGCGGTCCGTGAGAAGACGGGCCAAGCGCCACGTCAAATAGATGCTCAACCACCCTGCCAGCGCAAACGGCAATCGCGCGGCCCACGTCGACTGCCCTGCCAGCGCGAACATGCCGGCCAGGAAGTAGAAGGGCAGCCACGGGCTGTAGATCCAGGCCTCGCCCGGCCCATAGCCGAAGTGGGGAAGGTCGATGGCGTTGCGCCCGTCGGACGCGCGCGGATAGCCGAAGCGCAGGACGTTTCTGGCCAACAGCGCGGTTTCCGCCTCGTCCTGCCAGAGGTAGCCGTTCTCCAACTGCGCCGTGAGCAAGAGGCCGGCAATGAACAGCAACGCGACCACGACCCAGTCGCACGCTCGCGCGCTCTCCAGGCTGGTCATCCCGAAGACCCGGCCTCGCGGGTCAGCTCCCAATACTTCGCCCATCTGAGAAAGTCAACCCAGGCAAACAGCAGCCCAAAGATCAGGCCGTACCATCCCTCCCGATAGCCTTGCTTCTTCACGTAGCTCTTCCAGAACAGCTTGAGCGGGCGCCAGAGGAGCTGGCGCCGGAGGGCCCGTCGGTCAAGGATGCCCTGCCGGTCAAAAATCTCCTGAGCTTCCAAAGACGTGTAGCGATTTTGCCTGGTGACGAATTGCTCCAGGCTCGTAAACGGATAGTGCAAGACCGGCGCGTCCAGGACGCCGATGGTACCGGTGACCTTCAAGGTATGATGGACGCGGCCCTCGAAGCGGCATGATGCCTTTCGATAAAGCGTGTGGTAGTAATGGTACCATCCCCCATGCAGCATCCAATGGCCCAGGAAGTTGTTTTTGCGTCTCACGTTGAACGCGGCATGCGGGGTGCCGTCGACGAGGAACCGTCCGATGGCCTGGCGCAAGTCTTCGCTCACCACGTCATCGCCGTCCAACTGCAAGACCCATTCCCCCGACGCCGCATCGGCGCCCACGTTGCGCTCCTCCCCGAAGCTGCCTGAAAACGGACGGATGATGACCGTGGCCCCGAAGGCCCGGCAGATCTCGACGGTGCGATCGGTGCTCTCACCGTCCACCACGAGGAGCTCATCCGCCCAGCGCACGCTCTCGAGGCAGCGCCCGATGCAGCTTTCTTCATTCTTGGTGATGACCACCACCGACAGACGCGCCCGCGGCTGCATCTCCCTCACCAGCTCCGCGCCGAGGGTTCTTCCACCACCACGCGCGCTCCTGGACCCTCGGCCCTCGACGCACTCTGCACAGGGCGTGGGGTTGCGTAACCCCCTTGTCGAAGCGTGCGGTGAATCTGCCAGAGATCCCGCCAGATGCGGCTGGCATGCGCGGCCAAGCTGACCGTGGTCAAGCGGGAATTCGCCACGTCAACCGGCATCTTCACCACGGCGTGCCCCAAGACCCTGGCGATCAGCAGCAGCTCCACATCAAACACAAAACTGTCGATGCGGGCCCGCGCAAAGATGGCGAAAGCTGCCTCGCGCCGAAACCCCTTGAAGCCGCACTGCGTGTCCCGATAGGGTATTCCAAAGACCGTGCGCACGACCAGGTTAAACGCGCGGCTCATCATCCATCGCAAGGGGTCCTGAGGAACCAGCAGGCTGGATTGGGCAAGCGCGCGGGAAGCGATCACCACGTCAGCATCCTGGCGAAGCCGGGACACCAGGCCCTCGAGGTGCGTGATGGGGGTCGCCAGGTCCGCGTCGCAGAAACAGACCAGTTCGCCCTCGCCATCCAAGCGCTGCTCTTTGGAGCCCTGGTCCTCCCGCGTCGCCCCTCCATCGCTTCCAGCAGCCGGTTGGTCCTTGACGGTGCCATGCTGATGGTCTTCATGGTGCTCTTTTCACCCTCAGGGTGGCTGGCCACCTACAGCGTGCTGCTGTTTCCCAGCGCGCTGACACTCGCCCTCTTCCTCCAGCGCCCCCAGATGCTCACGCGCCGGCTCAGTTGGGCCCTGGGCGCAGTTGGGCTGCTCGTGTTCAGCGCCCTGATGAACGCGAAACTCTGGCATGCCCTGGGCATCAAAGTATGGAGAGGGGAATCGTATCTGTATCTGGTGTTCATGATCCCGACGTGGTTGGGATTGAGCATGGCGTGGTCCTTGTGGCATCAACGCCGGGCCCTGACGTATTTGACGTAGCTGCTCCACTGGTACTTGCCCCCCATCCACGCCACCCACAACCCCATCCCGCCATCCAGAAAGCCCTGCTTCAGGACGTAGCTCCGCACGAACCGGTCGATCGTCCTCCACAAGGCCTTGCCCACGGTGACCCTCCGGCCATCCATGAGCCACTTCTGAGCCTCCAGCGTGGTATGGCGGTCCTGCTTCTGGACGAAATCGTCGCGATCACGGTAGGAGTAGTGGAGGAGGTCATGCTGCAAAACGCCCCAGGCTCGATCGGAGATCGCTCTGGGATGCACGGTCGTCTCTTCCCATCGAAAGACCGATTTCTTGAAGAGCTTGAGTTGGGCGCTCGGGTACCAGCCGCCGTGCTGAATCCAGCAATCGCCGATGTAATTCCGGCGAGGGATCGCATAGGTCTCGCAGGGGGGCTCGTCCTGGCTCAAGAGACGTTGGAGTTCCAGCGCCAGCTCGGGCGTGACCCGTTCATCGGCATCCAAGCTCAGCACCCACTCGTGCGCGGCCTGGGCAGCGGCCCAGTTGCGATGGCGGCCCTCCACGTCCATCTTGCGCCGTAGGACGCGGGCTCCGAGTGATTCGGCGATGCGGATGGTCTCATCCGTGCTTTCATCATCCACGACGAGGACGTCGTCAGCCCACTGCACCGTGCGCAGGCACGCCGCGATGCGCGCGGCCTCGTTCTTGGTAAGAATCACGACAGAGAGGGGGCTCTTATCTGCCATAGACGGCTCAATTCATCTGTGCCAGAGGCGAGGACCACGTTCGCCCGATGGGCCCAGCGCAGGCGTCGCATCAAGGCCGCCCACGGCTCATCCGGAGCGACGATGGCGTCAAAACGCTTTTTCTGCCTCTTGAGAATCGCTCCGACCGCCGTCAGCCTGGGCAAGCGAGCCGGCAGCGGATGCCACAACACATCGGCGTGAGGAACCAACCCCACCGAGCGGAAGAGTTCGTCTTTCGTCAGGCCGGTGGCTGTCGGACAGTAGACATAGACATACGTACGCTTCCTCGCCCAACTGATCAACTCTTCCAACCACGCCCGCAGCTCCGGCGTCCCCGGCTGGACGGGTGTGAACCGGGGATAGGCGACGCGCAGCCACCGTCCCCACTTCGCCTCGCACCATTGCCTGTTGCGTTGGAAGAGATGCTCTCGTTCTTCCATCCGCTTCACGGTCCGGTGCTCGGCGTGATAGACATAGGCTCCCGAGACGACCACGGAGCGAAAGCCCGATGCCTGAGCCCGCATGCAGTAGTCTTCGTCTTCAAAGAAGATCCGTTCGATTTCCTCGGTGAGCAGCCCGATTTGCTCGATGACGTGACGCTTGATGAGCATGCAAAAGCCGATGCACATGCCGACTTCCACGTAGAGACCGCGCTTGGCGGCTTCAAGCTGCTTGGCGTAGGCTTCCAGCGACATCCCTGACGGCGGATGGTCCCCCAACGTGCTACTGGAGGGGTTCAGCACGCCGATGTTGGGATGCGTCTGGGCCACCTCGAGCATCCGTGAGAGCCAGCCTGAAGTAAAGAGTAAGTCGTTGTTCAGGAGACACACATACGCTGCGCGGGAGGCGTGCAGTCCCTGATTCATGCCTCCAGGAAAACCTCGGTTGATGTCGTTCTGAATCAGCGTGACCTCGCGAATCGCTCCCTGCGGACGCACATTCCTGAGGAACTCCCTGATGTGTGGCTCGCTTCCATTGTCAACGATGATCAAGCGAGCCGGCACATCCGTCGTCCGAAAGAGACTCTCCAGGCACGGCTTGGTCTCTTCCAGGTGATTCCAGCTCAGCAGCACCAAGTCACAGCGCGCGTCGTCCATCGCTAGCCCTGGGCGAGCCCATACGCCTGGAGTTCCTTGGTCGCCTCATCCACCCGGTCCTTCGCCGGTTGCGGCTTGCCCCATTCCACCAGTTCCCGCAGCCCATCTTGCAGCGACACCTGCGGGCGAAACCCGAACCGGCTGATGCGGGTGATATCCGCGACGCAGTGGCGGATGTCTCCGGCCCGGAATTTCTGGGCGATCTCGGGCTGCACCGTTCCTCCGTACAAGCGGAGGAGGGCGCGGGCGATGTCCAGCACGCTGGTCGGCTGACCCGTCCCCACGTTGAGCGCCTGATCGTCCGCCCCAGGAGAGGCCATCGCCAGCAGGTTGGCGCGGACGATGTCAGAGACATGGATAAAATCCCGCGACTGCCGGCCGTCTTCGAAAATCAGCGGGGGATGGTGGTTTTTGATCCGAGCGGAAAAGACGGCGCACACGCCGGTGTAGGGATTGGAGAGCGCCTGGCGCGGGCCGTACACGTTGAAGTAGCGCAGGGCGACCGTCGGGATCCGGTAACTCCGACCGACGACCAGACACAACTCTTCCTGGTCGCGCTTGGAGATGGCATAGACGGACGTGGGTGCCAGCGTCTTCTCCTCCGGCGTGGCCTCTGGCGCCGCCGGCCGGTCGCACGCCGGACAGCGCATTTCCCACTGCCGCTGCTTCAGCTGCGCCTCCGGACGCAACGCCGGAAACACCACTCCGCATTGCGCGCACCGGTACTGGCCTTCCCCGTAGATGCTCATGGAGCTGGCCACGATCAGCTTCTTGATCGGGAGGCGCTCATTGACGATCGTATCCAGCAAGATCGCCGTACCCAGGACATTCCCTGAGACGTATTTTTCAATCTGATACATGGATTGCCCGACCCCGACGGCCGCCGCCTCGTGGAAGACCACCTCGATCCCCTGGAGCGCCTTGCGCAGGGTATCGCGATTGCGCACATCAGCCCACTGATACTCCGCCTCCCGGTTGAGATAGTCCGGCTGGCGCCCCTCATGCACCTGCGGTTCCAGCGCGTCCAACACCCGCACCTGGTGGCCGTCTCGCACGAGCGCATCCACCAAATGCGACCCGATAAATCCCGCTCCGCCCGTCACGAGAATCTTCATATCTGCCATTCTCCGCTTCGCGGGTCCTGCCGCTGCGCCATCCCAGCGTCCTCGCCGCGCCGCAGCCTTCGCGCGTCGTCGGGCTCTCCCTCGCCCCTGGCTCGGGATCCCTCGGCGAGCGATCCCGAGGCCTCGGGCCGAGGGACGGGCGCTGGGAACCCTGGCTCCGCGTCACCCGCGAAGCCATCCCAACAGACCCCTAAGCGCTCGTTGGCCAGTTCCAAGATCTGCTGTAATCGGTGTACATACGTATGCTCCTGCACGACCAGCTCCATCCCCCGGCGGGCGATGGCTTCCCGTTCCTGGTCATGGTCAAGGTAGTAGTCGATCAGCTCGAAGAGCTCGCGGGGGCGGCGATAGGTAACCAGATGTTCTCCCCCCCGCAGCCCCAGCCGCGCCAGATCGTCGTGCGCAAGCCCGTTGGTGACCAGCAGCGTCCCGCTGCACAGGATCTCGAACATCCGCATGTTGACATCATCGCGAATCGAATAGTTGAATCCGATTTTCGCCTGGCTGTAGATCGCCCCGAGCGCCGTGTGGGGCGCGTGGCCGATGAAGCTGTTGGCATACCGCTCCCGGAGAGCCTGCAGATAGAACTTCCTCGGCACGCCCCCCTCCGTTCCCACAAACGCGACGTCCCACCGTTTCGGCAGCGGGCGCTTGCCGTGCAGCCCGGCATCGCAGGCGTGGGGCACCCACACGCCGTTGCGCAGCCGCTGCGCGCCGTCGCGCTGCGCGCAGCAGACGAGGTCATAGCGCTTGGCGACGGCCGAGATCCGTTTCCACGATTTTGGCAGATGCGTGTCGCTGGCATAGAAGACCCGCGGGTGCGCCCACTCGGGCAGATCATCCTGATAGTCCCCATGATCAATGCGCAGGTAGAGCTCGTAGCCCCGCGGGATCGCCCCGGCTTCGCGCGTCCAAACATGCGCATAGGGGATCCCAAGCGTCCGGCAGGCGCGCTCGAAATAGACCCCGAGGGTATCTTCTCGAACCTTGTCAAAGACCAGCGCCAGGCGCATCTATGGCGTATCTGCGATGAGGGCCTGCAGGGAGAGCTGCCCGCCATCAGGGCTCTTCAGGTCATAGCCCTGATCGGTCTCCTGGATGAACACCGGGGTCGCCCCAAACACGCGACACCACCACGCCACTTCTCTCAGGGTGCGCTCATGGTCGACCAACACCCATTTCAGGCGGCCCACCATCGTCCCCCACACGAGGAGGCCCCACAGCCAGACCCGAAACGCCGCACGGGGGACGCTCACAAGTTGCACGCCCTGGTAGGAACGAATCATGGCTCGAAGATCCGCCTTTAGATAGCCTTTGATGAGATGGGTCACCGGCACGGCCCTCGCGCTCAAGGTGATGGAGCATTCCCGAGCCCCTCGCCATCCACGCTCGACCACGGAGAGCACCTCAGACGCCTGGGGCTGCCGCCGGCGATGGCTCATGAGCCGGCTCCGGCTAAGGCGGCCTCGCAGGCTTCGAGCACGTCATCCGCACTGATCGTCGTCAGGCACGCGCGTTCGTACGGGCAGGGCGGCAATTTGAATTGGTGATAACACGGCCGGCACGGCAAGTCCTCGCGGTAGACGACGCGATGGCCTGGCGTCCTGGGATACGGGCCGTACACTTGGGCATCCACCGGCCCAAAGATGGACACCGTTCGAACGCCCTGGCTTGCCGCGATGTGCACCGGCCCGCCGTCGTTGGTGACGACCAGCTCGCAGCGCGCAACGAGGCTGATGAACTGCCCCAGGGTGGTCTGGCCGCTGACATCCACGGCCTTGGTCCCAATCGCCTGGGCGATCTGGGCGCACACGGCGTGATCCTGGGGTTCCCCAAAGATGAGCAGGACGGTGTCCGGTTGCCGGCTGAGGGCCCGGCCGACCTGGATGAACCCCTCCTTGGACCAGCGTCGGAAGTTCGCCTGAAGCCCCCAACTCACCCCGCCAGCCGGCACTAACCCGATCAGCCGCTGACCAGCGCGAATGCCACGTACCCTGAGCCGCTGCTGCGCATCTTGCCGATCGTCCTCGCTGATCGCGAGCTCAAGGGCGTGATCACGCTGACGGATCCCCAGCATGCCCAGCAACTCGGTGTAGTACTCCACCACATGGCGATCCTGAAACCCGTTGACCACAAGCCGATGACTCAAGAAACGCCCACGCCGACGGAAATCAAACCCGATCCGCCTGGGCACCCCGAACAACGCCAAGAGGAAGCTGTACCGCTCCCCCAGCGAGAGATCGATGGCGACATCGAACCGGCCACGGCGAATCTGACGAAACAGCGATGCCATCAGGCGAAGCGCGTGAAGCTTGTTGCGATTCCAGAGCGCCACGACCTCGTCTTTTTCGTAGATGAATAGCTCATCGAGATGCGCGTTGCGCCGCAGGATCTCCTCCGTTCGGCGATTACCCAGGTACGCCAGATACGCCTTGGGAAAGGCTCGGCGCATCGCCCGGATCAGGGGGGTTGAAAACAGGACATCCCCGATGCCAAAGGGATTCACGATCAGGATTCGACGCGGGGTCATGGCTGCAGGTACCGCTGAACTGCCGCGAGGACTTCCTCCACGGTGATCTGGTCAAGCGGTTTATGGATCACCGTGTGTCCGTTCCCCCACGGTCCCCATCGCCTCGGATGCGAGCCGGGGTCCTCAGTTCCAAACAGGGCCACCACCGATGTCCCAACTGCCGCCGCCAGATGCATCGGCCCCGAATCGTTGGTGATGACTACGCTCGCCCGGCGCAGGCAGGCCGCCAGCTCCGGAAGCGAAAGCCGTCCGACCAGGCTCGCCACCTTCGGCCCCACCCCGGAGAGGACGGCGGCTTCCTGCCCCCGCTCATCCGGCCCCCCAATCACGACGGGACGGATCCGCTCCAAATGCGACACACGTTCCAGGAGCCTTCGAAACCGATCGAGCGGCCACTGCTTCCGAGCGTTTGAGGTCCACGGATGCACCACGAGCAAGCGATCCATGTCGGCAACTCCAAGATGATCAAGCAGTTGAGAAACGCGTTGATTCGCTTTGTCGGTCACGGGCAATTGCAGGACGACAGACGCGGGAATCGCCAGTCCTAACGCGGCCAATAGCCGGGTATTATACTCCACCTCATGGCACTCGCCAAGCACGCGGCGATCCGCCAGGCGATGGGTCAACAGCCCCCCCCATTTACGGTCGTACCCGACCCGGCATGGCACGCCGGCCAGCCAGGCCGCCAGATGGTACTCCTTCTTGGGATTCGAGATGATCAGGGTGTCCGGCTTCCAGGCCCGCCACACACGCGACAAGCGCCACGCGCGCCACCACCAGGGGCCAGGCAGAAGCGGTTCCTCCCTCACGTCGCTGAGGTCGGGGTGGCCGTCAAGCAGCTCCCGCAGCGCGGGGTGGGCCATCAGGGTGATCGAGGCATGCGGCAGGGCGGTTCGCAGCGCATGCAGGACGGGCAGGTTCAGCAGGGTCTCCCCCAGACGGTCGGTGCGGATAAACAGCAGACGCGATCCCATCAGGCGGAGCGTTCGTGGCGTGGTTACGAGGCGCGAGGGAACGACGACCGTTCGGGGAGGGCCTTCAGGGAGAGCCCGGTCGCCATCCCTGCGAGCGTCCAAAACAACGTCGCCTGGCGCAACGAGTACAAGTTCGTGTCAAACGCCGACTGGAACAGAAACCCCACCATGCCCGCCCCCAGCGCGAGGATGAGCCTGCGCTCCGGAGCCTCGGATTCGACACGACGCAGCGCCCGCCACCAACTCCACATCATCGCCACCAAGAACCCCACAAACGTCACGAGGCCGATGACGCCGGTTTCGGCGGTCGCTTGCAGAAAGCAATTGTGCGCATAGCGGGGTTGCCGCTCTCCTCCCACCCAGTACGAGAGGTAGTTGGCCATGAAGGTATTCAGGCCCTGGCCCAGCCAGGGCCGATCCTGAATCATGTGCCAGGCTGATTGCCACATGAACCACCGCTCGCGGGTCCCGATATCATGGAAGGACACCGCGGCCCAGAAGCGGCCGACCGACTGCAGGTACACTGACGCCCCCGCCACGAGGGCGACCCCCAGCCCGATCGCCATCCAGCGAAGGCGGCGGTCCATCATCGTCAGCACGCCCAATCCCACCGCCAATGACAGCCACGCGTCCCGCGACCCCGCGCGGACCACGCCTACCATCACCACGGCCAGCAGCGCCCATAGCCACCACCGGCTCCGGCGCGTGGCGTGCGAAAGCTGGATCACGACGATCGGGACCACAACGACCAGATACGTGGCCAGATCAATCGGGTTTTCATACGGCCCCGTCATCCGATGATAGATCAGCCACGGCCTCCGGCCGTACACTAATTCCCGGCCGATCAGCTCCTGGGTGATGGCATCGCCACAGACCAGCGCCGCGGAGAGCAGGATGAGCCGCACACCGCGCGCCGCCACGCCGGGCGCCTGGACGGCGTCCGCCGCCAGGACGAACAAGAGCGCGTACTCCAGCGTCTTGCAGATAAAGCCGCGCACGCTCAGATCTAGATGGGTGCTGGTCAGGATGGAGAGCTCGCAGGCGGCCAGATAGGCCGCCAAGGTGATGGCGCACCATCGCCCCCCCGGCGTCCGCCACACCGATGAGGCCCAGCGCGTGCGCCAGTGAGCCAGCAGCCAACTCACCAAGAAGATGGGAAACGTGATCTCGATCGCGGCTTTGGAAAACGGCAACAGAAGCAGCAACGCCCACAGGCTGCCGGTGGTGACGCGGGGCGCCCACTGGAGGATGCGAGCGCCCATCAGATCGCCGTCAATCCCGCACTGACCACCTTCCACGCCGCTGCGCGCGGTTCACAACACTGCTTCACGTGTTCGAGCAGCTGACCCGGGGGATCGGCCATGGCGATCAACACGTCGCGGACCTGGTAGCGGTCCAGCAGTGGCGCAAGCTCTTCCCGAGAGCCGAACACCGGGCAGCCTTGGATGCGGCTGCCCCATTTGCGCCAATCGTCGTCGAGAAACCCGATGACCCGATACCGCGTCCCGGCGTCATAGCGCAGCGATTCCAGCACCCGCGCGCCCGTGTCCCCCGCCCCCATGATGAGGCAGGGACGGGCCTGTATGGTGCGATCTTTGATCCACTCATCGAGGAACCGCTCGACGACCCGCACCCCGCCCACCGCCAGGAACAACAGCATCCAATCAATGATGAGGACCGCTCGAGAATAGCCTTCGAACCGCCACAGGAACAAGAGCGTCATCGACGACAAGATCGAGCCGAGGGCCGTCGCCTTGAACAAGACAAGGATGTCCGCTGCTCCGAAATACCGCCACACGCCCCG
>OBEQ010279280.1_pt1 | contig 12479 bp, 8 predicted proteins | sample 1670901 | NCBI WGS metagenome assembly OBEQ01 (sample SAMEA104232315, study PRJEB22302) | groundwater metagenome | biome: forest; feature: aquifer; material: groundwater | place: USA | collected 2011-08-07 | depth 5.4 m | reverse complement strand
TGTTCTTGGTGGTCAGGCGAAGAACCAAGCTTATCTGGCCTACATTTTTTTTGGCGGCATTGCTCCGATGCTGGCGGCCCTTCTGCTGTTTGTTGCGAGGGATCGACATCGGCTGCTGGCTAAACTGGAGGTTGCACCGCGGCTCGTCCTGGCTTTGGTGTTGATCGGTGTTCTGGTGCTCGGCGGCCTAGAGCACGCCATCGGGCGTTCCTTTTCGACAAGCTGGCCGTTCCTCTTTGTCGTGTTCGGCAGCACTCTTGTTACTGCGGTCGCCTGCTTGCCACGCCGCCGACCGCTCCGCTTGTCGCATCTAGGCGATCCCGTCCGCCGGACTGCCATCTTGAACCGGCTTGATGCGCTGCTGATTGCACTTCTGGCTGCATTCACGATTTTCTTCAGCCGCTTCTATCCTGCGGGGTATCCTGGCGTTCCGCTGGCCTCGGATCTGGTGATCTATGCCTGGGAGACGCCGCGTTTTACCGCCTGGCTGGGATTCGGCCTTGTATTCACCTGCGCGGCGCTTTTGCTGTCCCGCTTCGAAGGTGAGGCCTGGAGCCGGCATCGACGACTGATCGACGGCGTTTCGCTGCTTGGGGTGACTCTGTTCGTGCTCAGCTTATTTGATGACGGGCTCTACATCGATCTGAACCACTACTTGGTTCATGTCGGGCCGGCGATGCACGCTCTCCATGGCGGCATCGCGATGGTGGATACCTATTCGATCTACGGCCTGTTGCCTTGGATCGTCGTGAAGCTGGCATTCGGGCTGCTTGATCCGACGTTCGGAACAGCAGCGCTGGCAGTGCGCATATCGGCGCTCGCCACTCTTTTTACAATGGTATTGGTCCTATATGCGGTCTCCCGCCGGCGACTGGCCGCGCTGAGCCTCATGGTGCCGATGGTCCTGGTTGCCATCACTTTCCATCCTTGGCTCTATACCTTGAATGCTTTGCCATCGACGTCGGGCCTGCGCTATCTGGTGCCGAGCGCCATGGTCCTGATCCTGACGGCAGTGCGCTCGCCGGCATGGTCGCGCCGGCTCGGGGTCGCGGTGCTGATCGTCGCTTCTCTCTGGAGCCTGGAGACGTTCGTCTACACGCTGACGCCCTGGGGTTATGTGTTGCTGCTGCAGGCAGTGCGCGAGCGCTCCATTCGCAATGCCGGCCTGATCCTGCTCATCGGTCTCTGCGGTGTCGCCCTGGCTCACGCGACCTTCGCGCTGGCGACTTTCCTTGAGACCGGAAAGATCATCGACTATTGGCCTTACTTCGGCCAGTTCCTGCGCTTTCGGCCCGACCGCGCCTCCGGCCTTTGGCAAGTTGCTTTCGACCCGAACTTTGCAATCTGGATTCCCGTGTTGTTCGGCCATTTTCTTGTCTTGTCGGCGGCGACATACCGTGCCTTGCAGGGCGACGCGCCGACAGACATGGCCAGCCGTCTCGCTCCCGTCGCCGCCTACGGTTTCATCGGGCTGAATTATTTCATGGGGGTTCCAACCTGGCCGAGCCTCGGACTGGCGTTTCTGCCGGTTGCGATCGAACTGATCTGCGCCCTGGAAGCGCTCTCTGCTAGGCCTCGCCGGCATAGGACCATCGGATCGGCGTTGCTGCTCGCTCTGGTGGCAGTGAGCTCCGTGATGGTGGCCTTCGGCACCGAGCGCTTTGTCAGGCCGATGGAAGCCTACCAGGGCAACAGCAGTGTACTGCGCCGCTGCTTCACTGCTGATGGTTGTGACTTTGCTGAAATAGCGAGGCGCCTGAAACGGACCATCGCTGCTGCACCGCTCGATGCAGAGAGCCCGGCCAGCGCACACCTCCACCAAACGAATCCTCGCTTTGCGCCGCCGCAGGTTCGGATCGATGACGCTATTGGCTTGCAGCGAATCGCGGAGGCGGCCGACATGTTGCGCCGATGGGCGCCAAACCAGTCGCGCGTTGCACTGCTGGTGAATAAGGAACCTGGCAATTGGTATGTGAGCCTGGTCGTCTTGATGCAAACGGGCCAATGGTACAGGTGGCCGATATCTAGTCCGCAAAACGACGAGATCTCCGAGCCGCTGGTTGAGCTTATCCTGCGCCGGGTCGCTGAAGATCCGATGCAAGAAGGTGAAATCCTCGTCGTCTCAAACGATCGGAATGGCCTCTTGTCACTCGAGCGGAAAATCCTCGAGGTCGTCTCCGCCCATTGTCGTCTCGCGCTGGTCGAGACACGAAAGTTTCATTCGGCGTTCCGAATCGAATCGTGTGATTCAGTTCCTGCGCCACAGGTACGCCTTCCTGACGGGAAATGGCGCTGAGGAGAAGAGGGTTGTGGCGTGTGGGGCACTGGCCCGCAGCTTGTCGGATCAACGTGTTGCCGGGAGTGATCGAAGGCAAGAGAAAACGACACCTCACGCTGAAGCTGGTCCAACAAGATCGGGTAGGTCAGCTGCGAAAGCAGCGATTGTCTTAGTCGCCGCACTGAACTGATCCCCGAGCGTCAAGCCGCCGTCGATCACGACGATCTGTCCCGTGAGGTAGCCGGCTTGATCTGAGCAGAGGAACACCGCCAAAGAACCAATTTCCTCAACCGTGGCCGCGCGTCTGAGCGGAACGATGGCTTCGACAATCTTTCGATTGACCACACTATCCGTCAATTTCTGGGCGCGATCGTCAACATCGACGAGAGCAGGGCAGATCGCGTTGACCCTGATTCCGCGTGGCCCGAGTTCGTGAGCCAGATGACGTGTCATATGGGCCACGGCGGCCTTGGCGACGTGATAAGGCAGGGGCTGGTGAGAAATGTGGAAAGCGTTGGTCGAGGAAACGTTGACCACTGAGGCGTGTCCCGATTTCTCAAGATATGGAAGCGCATATGAGGTAGCGAGCGCGGGCGCCTTCACCAAAACGTCCATGGCGAGGTTCCAGTCTTGCATGCAGGCCGGAAAATCCTGCTGACGAAGATAGGGCCGTGCACAATTGACGAGGATATCTATCCCACCAAAATCACTCACGGTAGACGTAACGACTGCAGCAACGTCGCTTTCGTGGGTGACGTCGGCCGCTATAAACTTCGCATCGGCGCCGCTGTCTCTCAGCATCTTGGCTGTCGCTTCACCGATCGACGCGTCGCGATCCGACAGCACGACATGAACGCCGCTCCGGGAAAGACTCAGCGCAATTCCACGCCCGACGCCGCGCGCCGCTCCGAATATCAATGCAGTCCGATTTGCCATTTTCTCATCGTAGAGGAATATCCTTCGTTTGGCTTCCTTTGGTAACACTCGAAATGGCTCGGTCCCTACTTTTCGAAGAAGACATCTGGAGATTTTGCGACAAACTGACTTCGGCCTTCGTTCTCAATAATGGTGTCGATTTCTTGAAGTTGGCTTGCATTCAGTTGCCAACTGGTAGCTTTCGCACACTCGTCAAACTGTGCCTGATTGCGTGCCCCAATAAGAACCGAGCCGGTCTCTTGCCTCGACAAATGCCAGGCAATTGCCAATTCCGTTACCGAGTGCCCGTTCTCTCGGGCATAGCTGCTGAGAGCCCCAACCAACCTCAAGGTTGCATCGTCGAGCAATCGACGAACGCGCCAACTGTCCACGGCGCGGCTGTGTTCCGGAATGGTACCTTCGGGTGTGTATTTCCCGGTCAGAATGCCTCGCGCCAGGGAACGATAGGGAATGATGCTGATCTGCCACTCGCGGCAAATCGGCAATATTTGACTTTCGGCCCGCCGCTCAATCGCATTGTAATGACATTCCAGCGCAGCGAGCGGCAACCAGTTGTTCGCGCGAATGGTCGAAATCACCCGCAACAATTCATTTGCGTCGTAGTTCGACGCACCGACGGCTAGGATTTTTCCTTCCTGAACAAGGCGATCCATTGTCTCGAAGGACTCTTCAAGCGCGGTGCTGTCATCGAATGCATGAAATTGGAAAAGATCGATGTAGTCTGTTTGCAATTCGCGCAAACTTTTCTCCAGCGCCGCGCGAATTCGCTCAGGGCGTAGCGGAACGACCTCAACGCCGAATGTCCCGTCGGGCCGGGTGTTACGTGCTAACCCAACCTTTGTGGAAAGCAGGCATTTTCCTCGTCGTCCCTTGATGGCCTTGCCGACGATGGTTTCCGCCATTCCGTTGCCGTAAAGCGGGCCGGTATCGATGAAGTTCACGCCTGATGCTAGGGCATGGTGCACCATGCCTATTGCATCGCCTTCATCAAGGTAGACACCAAAATGCAGCGCTCCCAGCCCAATGACCGACGACCACAATTCAGACTTGCCGAGCTGCCGTGTTCGCATGAATTCTACTCGACGTCTGCGTGTCTTCAATCAACCGGATTGAAGCGATATTCGAGGTTCAGTCGAGTGATCGGACTTTTTTCGACGTCTTCCGTATGAAGGGTCCGAGGATGAAAGAAGATTATGTCGCCGCGCTTCAATTCCGGCCGCACATAAATCAAATCTGCCGGCGGATTCGCCAAGCGATATTCCCCAGCCGTGAATTTTTGATTCTCCGGCAGGTACCGGTCGTATTCTTTGCGATGCGAACCCGGCACCAAAGCGATCGTCTCATTCTGGCTGTGACCAATGATCGGCAGCCAACATGAAATCACGCGCGCGGCCGCGCCCCACGCTTTGCAGCTGGTCGGATAGCCATCGTTCATCCCAGGTCGCACGAAGCGAAAGCCAAGCCAACCCAGTCCGGGATCAGCCCAGGCTTCGAGCTTGCCCTCGTGGACGCGATGCAAAAACTGCCAGATGCGATCATTTAGAAGCGCGTCTTTCAAGGCTCCCTGCGGAACAACATAGCGATTCGCGGCACGAAACAACGAGGCGTGAACTATGCCTTCCCGCTGCCACCACAGGTGATAGGTCTCGAGCGGAAGGTGATCGACAGAGGCGCTCGTCGGCGCCGCGCTGCGAATTAGGCGGCGAAGCCACTCGCGGCCATATTGTTCGGCCAAAGCGATCTGCTCGTCGGTAAACACGCGCAAGACGGAGAACCCGTCGCGTTCATATTGCGAGACCGCAAGGTCGAGGTCGTTTTCACCAGGACGCATCAACAACACCTCGTTCCAAAAATCCAGTCTTCTGGCTTCTGATAGTCCCTGCCGCTTCGAGCCCAAGATAGGCGGACGAAGGATCCAGGTCGTGCCCTGCCATTCTCATTTGTCAGATTTCATCGCCTCAAACTCGCTCTCGCGGCGAATTAGAAAGCGCTTAATCCACATCATCGTTCGCGCAACCGGTTCAAGGACGGTACCGCTTGCCAGGACATAGTTACCTTCGCTGTGGCGGATCATTCCATTTCCGACGAGGCGCTCCAAGCGCGCGCGAAGAATTAGATCGTCATTATATCGGCTGCGAAGTTCGGTTTCAAAGATTGGTTCTTCCTCGCGATTAAGTTCACGCAAGATACGAAACCGTATCGATGCTTCGCCGACATTGACGAAGTGAAACAGCAGATAGCCGCCCGCACCGTAGATTATGACGTTCCCGACGAGGAATGAAATCGCGTCCTCAAAGTCGTATTCACGGAAATGGAAGACGAGGATAGAGCTGAAAACAGCCGTGACGACACCACCAAATGCGAATCCCAACAACATGGATTGCATGAATCGGGAAGTGCACCGGTGCCAAATCGCTTGGGCACAGAGATTCAGGACTCCTCCAGCAAGTGGCGCGGCGAGCAACATGCAGATCGACATGCCCGTTAGCCCCCCGATGTCGTGCGACCGATAAGTCGCCGATAGGCGTCAAATATGTCGAGTATGACCAGGGTTGACCCCGTTAACCGTAAACGACCATCGTTCGTTTTTGTCACAAGGCCATCGCGCAAGAGTTGATCAATACGCGAACGCACGAAAGGGCGCGCGTGTATAAACTGTTGAAGCTCCGATTCGCTTAGAGAACGATTCGTCTTTCGACAGAATTTTATGATTAGGGACAATGTAGCGCTGTCGGAATCAACAGCCGTGTATGTGATCACGTACGAAAGTGCGAGGGTGCCGTACAAGCTCGCTGCGTACGTCCCTCTGCAGACCGAGAATTCCCGATCAAGGAAAGCAAGCGCAATTTCACAGGCCACCAAGCCGCCGACGAACATACCCATCAGCACGCGAATAGTCGCTTCGGGCAGCCGAATTCTCCAATACAAAAAATGGGCGCCTAACACGAGCAGAAAACACAGCAAGGCAGTCAGCAGGATCATCATCTAAGGTGACACTTTCCAGAGTCTCAAACGGACCTGCTGTGGTCAGTTGGAGAAGACCATCCAGGAACCCGCCCAGATCTGTCCAACATTTGTCGCTAACTTTAGTACAAGCGTATCGGGAAACGCAACGATGTCTCAAGATTGCCTCGCAATCCGTGCCCAATAACTCCGGCTCGGAGCAAGAGCTAGTCCATCGGATATTCGCATACGAGCATCGTATTGAAGCCGATTCGTGCCTTGTAGCCCGAATACTCTCCAGGAAGCCGAGTTTGAATAGTGACCCAAGCGTCTATAGAATGCGGCCATGTATCTTTCTGACGCCACCACCTCGATGTGGTTAAGAGTGGGAAATTGAGTTGAGTCCGATCAAGCCGGGACCAACTGGGATGACGGAGACGGCAAGCGATATCGGGGGGGCCGATGTCGCGCGTGCGGCATTTGCACGTTTTGCCACCCGGCGGTCGCTGAGCCGGCCTAGCGAACTCGTCCTGATCCAACCCGCTTTGGTTCCTGCGCAATTTTTTGACGTCGCAACTGCCCGTAGAGGCGGCTATTACAATTTTCCGCCGGCTGGCCTGCTCTATCTCGCGGCTGCCGCCAGAGCAGCCGACCCCGACTTGAAGATCGACATTATCGACATCAACCACGAACTGCTAAAGGCAGCGCAGCACGACGACTTTGAATACGGTAGGTGGCGCGAACTGGTACGCGAACGACTCAGGAAGTGTCGCGATCCCCATGTTGCAGTTACCTACATGTTTGGCACCACTAAACCCTGCTTCATCGATGTCACCGACTTTATCCGTGAGGAGTTTCCCGGTATTCCGATCCTGTCGGGCGGCGTACAGGCGACCTACGACTACAAGGAAATCCTACGGCAGGGGAATTGCGATATCGTCGCGCGCCGTGAGGGCGAGCAGCAGCTCATGAATTATCTCAAAGCGCTGGCCGGAGACCAGGCAGCTGTTCCCGAAGGAATGGCATTCATCGAGGATGGTGAGGTCGTGGAACTTGGAGTTCCGCACGAGAACAATGGCGTCGAATGGAACGTCCGGCCGTTCTACGACATGATCAAGGTCGAAGAGTATCATCGTTACGGCGGTCTTGGCGCCTTCTCGCGCTATGTCGGCGAGGACAAGGCCTATGCGACGGTGCTCGCGACCCGTGGCTGCCGTGCGCGCTGCACGTTCTGCACTGTCCGTAATTTCAACGGCTTCGGGCTTCGCCAGCGAACGGTGCAGGACGTTATCGACGAACTCAAATACCTCGTCCAAGAGCGGGGCATCCGGTACATCGATTGGCTTGATGACGACCTTCTGTGGGACCCGAAACGGACAATCGAACTGTTCAAGGGCATCGCGGAGCAGATTCCGAATTTTGAATGGACCGCGAGCAACGGCGTCATCGCAGTCGCGATCGATGAAGACGTCATGAAATGGATGGTTGCGTCAGGGTTGCGGGCTTTCAAGATTGGCATCGAATCGGGCAATGACGCGATGCTCAAGACGATTAAGAAGCCCACGACCAAGATGAAGCTGCGCGAGCGCGCGAAGCTCTTTGCCAAGTATCCAGAGGTCTTGCTCAGCACCAACTTCATCATCGGATTTCCCGACGAAACGTTCTCGCAGATGATGGATACCTACAATTTCGGTGTCGAACTGCGCAGCGATTGGGCGAGCTTCTACATTTGTCAGCCGCTGAAGGGTACGGACATGTTCTCCGTATTCCAGTCACTCGGCGACGAGCGTACAACGGAAGAGCGTTACGACAAGACCATCAATCCCGGTCGATCCGCTGAACGCGGCGAATTCGGGTACAAATTCGGAAGGGAACGCAACGCGCTGCTGGTCGGCTGGGATATTTTCAATATTCCCTTGGACAGCAAGCCGGATCTCGAACAGCAGAAGGAGATCTGGTTCACTTTCAACCTGGTGGCCAATTTTCTCAACAATCCGAATTTTGAGCCGGGCCGCAATGTTGCCAAGATTGCGCGCTGGATAGAGAGCATCCATGACGGCTATCCCTACGACGCATCGATGGCTGCCGCACTCGCCAATGCCTACGAACTCATGGGCAACACCTCTCGCCGAGACCACCATCGCGAAGAATTTCTGCGCCTGACCGAAGCGTCACGGTATTGGCAGAACCGGGTGGCCCAATTTCCGGAGCTACTCAAGCTTGCGCACGTAGACGTGGCGCCTGCCTGGTTTAGTGGTCCGATACCAACATCACTCGTCCGTTCTGTCTCAAGCGGCGATTCTCAGAAATTGCGCGCGTGACACTGACGGGGAAAGTTGCCGTGGTGACCGGTGGCACCAAGGGCATTGGGCTGGCGGCGGCTGAAGCTCTGGCGAAAGCCGGCGCACAAGTGATGATCTGTGCTCGGTCGGCCGATAATGTCGACAATCAGGTGCGTGCTTTGAGCGCAAGGTGGCAGGGCCAGGTCGCGGGCATGGCCTGCGATGTCAGCGACGAAAATGCAGTCCAAGGTCTAATCGGACACACCGTACGCAAGTTCGGCGGATTAGACATCCTGGTCAACAATGCCGGCGTCGGACTGCTGGGACCGGTCGAGACGTTTTCGCCAGTCAAATGGCGCACAACCCTCGACGTAAATCTGACCGGCGCGTTTTACTGCTGCCATTTCGCCATCCCGGCAATGAAGGCCCGCGGCGGAGGACACATAATCAATATCGCGAGCCGTTCGAGCATCAATGCCTATGCTGGGGGAGCTGCGTATTGCGCCTCCAAATTCGGATTGCTCGGCTTATCCGAGGCGCTCAATCTCGAACTCCGCCAAGACAGCATCCGAGTGAGTTGTATCTTGCCGGGGCCCGTCGGCACCGATTTCGCTGGCGAATCGCCACAGGATTGGCACCTGTCCGTGCAGGACGTCGCCGAAGCGATCCTAGACGTTCTTGCCTTTCACCCGCGCGCGCTTGTGAGTCGCATCGACCTGCGGCCGGCCAGACCACCGACGTGATCCGAAGGTGGACGATCTTGGCCTGGCCTGCGGAAGCGGAAACCGTTCGCCGCCAGCCAATGGTCGATACCCACATTTCTATCTTACATCGATTCGTGGACTCAATTGAATGATCACTGTCTTTCTCGCTGCCTGGAAAGTCGACACCACGTTGCGCGAATGTCTGGCTGGACTGAGACAGCTTCGTCAAACAACGTCGCTGCCGGCGTTCGAAGTTCTCATCGCCTTGGAACCCAACTGTAATGAAGAACTAAATTCGTTAAGCGATCTCACGACGTGGCCCTTCGCGGTCCAGACACTTTCTGCCCACCGATCGCATGGTGCCGGGGCTGCATTCAAACGGGCGATACCTCTTTGTTCTGACCGCGTATTCTTCATTCCGATTGTCCGGGAAGCGACCAACTCGCTCATTCAGCAGTGCCTGCTTCACGACTCGGATGCAGACATTATCCTGGGATTCCCGATCAATCTGGAGGCGCGGCATCTACTGCGAAACGTTGGGACCTTTTTGTTTCGCATGGCCTATCTCTTCACGTTCGGAACAGCGCTCAATTGCGTCAACAGTATGGGCATCTATCCGAAGGAAACCTTGCAGAAACTCCCGCTTAGAGGAGACCATTTTTCACTCTCGTCCGAACTGAACACGCGTATTCTCCGGACCGATTCCACGTATTGCGAGGTTCCATTTTATACGTTCGACGATCGACGGGCCTGGCGCACCTTGTCGCTTTTCGATCTCTTTGATGTGCTGCGTTCTTTCTTTTCCATGATGGTGGAATTCTATCGCTCCGGAGATCCCGCGCCTATCGGGCCGGATCACCCCGCGGTTCATCGGCGTCTTCCTCCGCATCAGCGCTTTTCCAACACCGGGGGCGCCGTACAAGCTTCAAAGGGCATGATCAGTTTCGTTATTCCCGTCTTAAACGAGCGGGACAATGTCAAACTGACATGTGAAATGATCCGTAGCGTGTGCAGCACGTTCCCATGGATCAACTATGAAATCGTCGTAATCAATGACGGGAGTACGGACACCACGGGTTCGATTTGCGACGCGTTGGCAGCAAGGTACACGGATACGATTCGCGTCCTGCATCACAGCAACAATCAGGGAATCGGCAACTCGGTAAGAGACGGAATCGAAGCTGCGCGCGGCGATCGTTTTGTCTTTCTTCCCGGTGACAACCAGGCCTCCGCAAATTTGGTTGTCTCACTTTTACAATTCGACGGTTTGGCCGACGTAGTCTTTTCATACCCCGCCAATCTTGGAACGCGCGGCGTTCTTCGGAATTTGATTTCTCAGATCTATATTATGATTTTTACCGTCTTGTGTGGAAACTGCCTAAATTACGTAAACGCAGTCGGCATTTATCCCATCGCTGCTGTAAGAGCGTTGCGCGTACGGGGAAACAGATTCAGCTTCATCGCAGAAATGAACATCAAGATGATTCGTTCCGGTAGAAGCTTTATTGAAATTCCGAGTTTCGGCAACATATCCGCAGATGCTAACCGGCGTGTATGGCGCACAATCAGTCCCCGGAACATTGCCGAAGCCGCGAGCGGACTAGGTCATCTCCTGTGGGATCTTTTGTGGTCCCGCCGCGGTACGTTTCGCCACAAACCGCAGCGGCTACTTGTCGATTTCAACGACGGCAATCTGCCGATTGAGTCGGCCGTTGAAGACGATGAATTTGAATCAGGCGCTATCTCGCATCGCAATGCACCTTGAGTGTCGCGCTGCGTATTCGAACTTCGGCAATACGCGCCTATCGTTGCAGCGCGGCGCTTCGTAAGATTTGCTCAGCATTCTGGTGGCGTGATATCCGTAGCCTTGCGGGGGGGCTTCTGGCATCGGGCTTAACGCCCTGGATCGGCTCGTCACTGCTTCGCGGCTGGTGCAGCGGTCGAACCGCAAGCGTCTGTGCGATAAGCGGAAAGAAATTCCCGTGCCTCGACCAGCGATAGGCGACAACGGGCTGCGACGATGCCGAGGATCTTTTGCTCGAGCGGGCTGAGATGATCGCGATCATTGGAGACGACAAGTATTTCGCCATCTTGCATCGGAGCTTCGGCGACACGACGGAGGATGAGCGCCACGAGGGGCTCGGAGATCGCATCGTTTAGCGGGCTCGATATCGGCCACCGGTACCATTTGCCCGCTTGCATTAGGGCGGTCATGCTCACGATATTGTCCAAGTCGTAGGGAAAACTATCCGCCAGCAGGGCGACGCGCGACTGGTTGGGCGCCCATCGGCGTAAGAGGTCGACCGCCTCCACTATGCTCTGCACGGTGGCGTCGACACTCTCCAGAACTGGAAACGGTGCCTGTTTGAGGACCTTGAAGTACCTGCTGACCGGACCCTCGGCGTCGAGCGGCGCGGCGGCAATGCTGCGCTTCAGGTGCGTGGCGTTCTCGGCGAACTTGCATCCCTCCGGCGCAAAGCACTGGCGCAACAGGCTGCTGTTACCTTGGTAGGATGCAATCGGTCTGGCGAAACGCTCGGCGCCGAAGGCGATCATCATTGAACTCACCGCGACCAAGGCGAGCAGGGCCGCTACGCCGATGGTCCCATATTTCCTTGGCCTGATCGAAAGGACCTCCATCACGCAGATCATCTCGATCGCGACCGGGAGGAAGCCGAACCCCAGCGCTGCCCAGGTTTGTCTTCCCATGAAATAGCTCAACGCGATAAAGCCATAGGTAGCCACAGGCACGAGGCGGCTCGCCATGTCGGTCGGCGGTCGGCCCTGCAGCGCGCGGTATGCCGCTGCTGACAGGACGAGCAGATGCCCCAAGATGACCGGTACCCAGATCATATAGTTCTGGTCGAAGGGTTGTTGCCACCAGCCCGCGGCCGCGGCATCGGGCCGGAAGCGCAAGAACTGGCCGAGATAAGGACCGTAATCGATGCTCTTTCCGGTCGTGAGGAAAGTCCCGAGCGCGAACGTCGAATGGGTTAAGGCGATACCGGAGAACGCGATGAGCAGGGTCAGGCCCACTTTGCGTATGGAACGCTCACGCACCGCCTGCAGCAGCAGCACATAGCCCCAGGGAGCCAGGGAATAGATCAAGGCCTCGATGCCCCAGACCGAGGCGAGGGCGAGGAGCGCTGCCCCGAGCCAACGCGACCAAGTGGGCGAGTGGACCGCCACCAGGACCAGAACCATGAGGGTCGGCACGAGGTAGCGCATGCCCGTGGTCGAGGGCAAAGCGTTGAGGTTGTAGACTCCGGGATGAAGTGTGATGGCCACCAATACCACAGCCACCGTCAGGATCATGGCGGCCAGCCGTCGCCGGGA